>Ga0209636_10003572_pt1 | contig 15844 bp, 14 predicted proteins | sample DeeMarSWOR152_54_FD_187464 | JGI IMG/M metagenome (GOLD analysis project Ga0209636, IMG submission 187464) | Marine sediment microbial communities from White Oak River estuary, North Carolina - WOR-1-52-54 (SPAdes) (version 2) | ecosystem: Environmental > Aquatic > Marine > Intertidal zone >...
GGTGCTCGATTACATTGAACTCCAGAACAAACGAGATGATTTCATTCGACACCTTTCGCGAGGTATGGTTCAGCGAATGGGTGTTGGGGTGCTTTTAGTACACGACCCTGATGTTTTTCTGCTGGATGAGCCGGCCAGCGGCCTGGACCCGAAGGCGAGAATTCAACTTCGCGCGGTCTTGAAAAAACTCAGCGGTGAAGGAAAGACTATCATCATATCCTCTCATATATTGACCGAGCTGTCTGGATTTTGCTCTCATATTGCACTGATGAACGAGGGCAATATAGTTTTACACGGCGCCGTGGATGAGATCCAGCGAAAGGTTTTTGATTCGAGAAAAATCCGTATATCAGTCCTGGGCGATTGTGACAAGGCGGTTCAGCTAATAGAAAAATTTTCAAACACAAAAATAGAGACCGTGCGTGACAATGAGATAATCGTTGAGATTAGTGCAGGTGAATCTGAATTGGCCGACTTGAATTCGCACCTGGTTTCAAAAGGCATAAAAGTTTTTAGCTTCGGCGAAGAAAAAACCGACCTTGAAGACTTGTTTATGAAGATTTCAGACAGCGAATAACAGGATTTTTTAACAGGACAGGCAAAGTGATACTGAATAATCCATTGATACGACGTTATCGTTACAGCCTGATGCGTCCGCGCCAGCTCTGGATTTACATTACTATTTATATCGCCGTAATTGCGTTAATCATTTTTGTCAACTATACTGCCTATCAATATCAGGAATGGTTTGGAAATCAAACCCGCTTCTTTAAGGTTCTTTATTACCAGTTTTTGGTTTTTCAGGTAATCGTACTCTGCATATTGGCAATGATTAATTCCAGCTCTGCTATAAAGGACGAGGTTAACGGAAAATCTTACGATTTCTTTAGGATGCTCCCGATTTCCGCCGGCAAAAAGGCTGCCGGTATTCTCGTTGGAAAGAATCTCGTTGTGCTGCTGCTGGCGGGAGTCAATTTTCTGCTTCTTATAATTTTAGGTATGTTAGGACGGATGGAAGGTATTCTGTTGGGTCATTATTTTTTGGCAGTGATATCGGTAGCTGTTCTTACCAATTCAGTGGCTTTGTTATCGTCCATTAATCCGGCTAAAGCCAAAAAGAAAAACAATATAGTACTTTTTATCGTTCTTGGTTTTATCTTCGCACCTTTCGTAATCTCTTCCATTGGTATAGCAATCAGAAGAATCAATATTTTTGAGAACGTGACAGAGAAGTTTTATACAATCGAGCTCCCCGTCCTTATATTAATCAGTCTGGTTGCGCTCTATTTTAGCTGCTGGGCCATCAAGGGGATATTACGCAGATTCACACGTGAGGATGAACCCTTATTCACCAGAATGGGCGCATATATCTTTATGCTTGGCTTTGAGTTTGTCCTCTTCGGTCTCTTTTACGAACACCTAAACGAGGGGGCACGTAAAACAAATTATCTTTATTGGCTGATTTCTTTACTGCCTGTCCTGCTCGTTCCCATCTGGTCGCTTCGAAGCTTCGAGAGGTATCTTGAGCACAGCGGATTGATTCAAAGCAAAACGGCCGGTAATAAAAATTTAGTGTCCGATTTTCTTCTGTACTCAAATTTACTCCCTGTTCTCGTCTTGTTTGCAATGTGGGTGGCGGGTGCTGTCGTAACGGCTTTGATGACCAAACAGGAGCTGTTATACAATTTGTACTATATTGTCATTCTATTTTCTTTTTTCCTGTTTCTTATGTTATTGCTGGAGCTTTATGTGGTTTATAAGCCGGTGTCTGACAAAATAGGACTTCTTTTAAGCTTCATTGCCATCGTGTATTTGTTATTACCTTTGATTATATCCGGTGTTATTAAGAATGATGAATTTTATCTATTCAGTTTACTTGGTTTCTATTCCCATATATGGTTTTATAAATCTGCCGCGAGCATTTTGACCCAAACCGGCATATTGCTTGTAAACGTAGCGTTATGCATCGCTCCCATAATGCTGATATGGACACGATACAAAAACATCCTTGCAGCCAGACAGAAAATGTAATTCCTGCTCAAATCGTATAAGTGCCACACCTCATTTCGAAATTTTCTTTGTACCTCCCCCCTATCTATGAATGATTAGCAGCTTATCTCTTTGAAATTTTTTGCAGCAAAATTAATCTTGAGTCTTGCCTCCTGGGTCTGTAATGTATTGGGTGCAAATGTCGCGAGGCTGTTTTTAGGAGCTCAAGAAATGAAACGCTACTTAAAAAAACTTGTTTGCAGTATTTCCATCATACTTCTTATCGCAGGATGCGCTCCCGAAACTACGGTTCCGTTTCGTGAAGACTACATTACAGTAAAAGAAAAAAAGTGGCTGGCGAAGGCATATCGATATGACAAGAACGGCTGGATATTTCTGCATATTGAAGGAGAGCCTTTTGAAAGGGGATTCCAGCGAGGCTACTTAACCGCAAATGAAATTGACGAATTATTAAATACAATGGCTTATATACTTAAGTTTGAGACCGCCAAAGACCTTGATTTTTTCGTTGAAGCAGCCACTAAACTTTTCAAGGGGAAAGTGTCCAAAGAATATACCGAAGAAATGAAAGGAATGGTCGCGGGCATGGAAAAAGCTGGGAAAAGAATAACTTTTGACCAAATGCTTTTTTTGAACGGATTTATCGATATCTGCTGGTACTGGTGGCCGCACAAGAAAGAGTCGATGGGCCCCGGCTGCAGTGCGTTTATCGCAACCGGAGAGGCCACCGCGGATGGTAAAATAGTTATGGCCCATAATACATGGTCAGGCTATGCGGACGCTCAATTTTGTAATATTATCGTGGACATTGTTCCCGACAATGGTCATCGAATCCTGATGCAATCATGGGGTCCTTTGATATATAGCGGTACGGATTTTTTCATCACCTCAGCAGGTTTGGTCGGCACGGAAACTACTATTGGAGCTTTTAGAGGGTTCTATCGAAAGGGAACCCCTGTCTTTGAAAGGGCCAGGAAAGCAATGCAGTATGCGAACAGTATTGATGAATGGGCGGATATAATGATTAAAAACAATAACGGCGCCTATGCTAATTCCTGGCTTTTGGGGGATATTAACAACGGTGAAATTGCACGTCTTGAGCTCGGCTTAAAGCATCACAGTTTTGAGAAAAAAACAACCGGATACATTTCAGGCTCAAATGTCACGGATAATATTGAAATTTTGAGAAATGAGACCACTGCTTCTTATGACGATATAAGAGATGGCCGCGTAGCTCGTCGGGAACGCTGGAAACAGCTTATGAAAGAACACTATGGAAAAATTGATTCTGAAATTGCCAAACAAATGCTGGCCGACCATTATGATATGTATTTGGAAAAAGAAAATCCATGTTCCAGAACAATATGCGGCCACGCTGAATTGGATGATGGAAGTGTTCCGGGTGGTTGGGGTGCTTATGTTTCAGGAGGAGCGCTTGATGGGAAAGTGGTTGACTCGGATTTGGCAAAGAACTGGCGGTTTTGGGCAAAATGGGGAAGCTCCTGCGATATTGGCTTTAACGCCAAGGAGTTTTTAGAAAAACACACTCAATACGACTGGCTCCAGGGATACTTAAAAGATATACCTGCCGAGCCATGGACTATTTTTCCTGTTAAGGAAAGTGAATAATTTTAAGTTGGTGGCGGATTTATAACTTGGCTATTCTGCCTTTAGTTCGGTTAAAATTACCCTTGCGTCTTTTGTCTCGTCTCTGTAGTCTGTTTCGCTATGGACGACATCCAGCGGAAATTAGCCCTGATTGACCGGCAGTTGGCTGGCAGAAATCTCCACAGGCAAATTATAAGCACCTGCCCTCTTGTTTTTGTCGCTGTAGGTCTTATAGCAGGGATTCTGATACAAAGCACATTGCTCGGAACACGGTTCCTCTGGCTCTGGTTGATACTGCTTGGTCTGCTTACAGCAGCAACTTTTTTCTTCTTTATCATCCAACAATCTTCTTCTAATCACCATTCACTACTCACCCCTCACCAATACGCCACAGCGTACTTGGCCCTGGCCTGCTTTGTATGCCTTGGTGCGATTCGGATGATAAGTTTTCATCAGCCAAAGCCGAACGACGTCAGCAATCTTGTCACCGATGAGCAGAAACTGGCAACGATTCGAGGCCTGATTGTTACCGAGCCGTATGTTAACAAAAACCGAAACTGGGAATTCGCCAGATTCAAGTTTACCGACCCGGTAACCAGTTTCTACCTTAAGCTCAGCGAAGTAGAGACTACTCACGGCTGGGCAAAGGCGACCGGCACCGTTCGAGTACAGGTTGATGAGCCTGTCTTGGATTTAAAAGCCGGTGACAACATACAGGCGTACTGCCGGCTGGACAGATTCAGTCCCCCTACCAACCCCGGCCAGTTTGATGTGGCCAAGTACCTGGCGAGGAAAAATGTCTTTATCGCCGCATCGGTAAAATCACGCGATGGCATTGAGATTCTTCCCCTTCGACTTTGCTCAGGGCTAAAGGCTCATGTCGCTCAGAATGACGGCTGGTCAGGTATTTTCACAAAACTAAAAAGCAGGCTCCGGCAATCGGCCGCGCAGGCATTGTTAGGTAATGTGTCACCGGAAGAGCCAAGCCGGGGCTTACTGGAGGCGTTGCTGTTGGGCTATAGAGGCAATATCGACGGCGCTACTTACAGGGCATTTCGCAAAACGGGATTATTGCACTTTATCAGCCTGTCCGGGATGCACCTGGGTATTTTAGTAGGGATTATCTGGTGGCTGTGCAAAACAGCAGGCTTAATGAAGCCTGCCCGTGCGGTTATTTGTATAGTCGCTATTAGTATATTTTTGTTAATCGTCCCGCCGAGAGCACCTACGCTAAGGGCGGCTATTATATGTTGCGTCTTCTGCGTATCATTTTTCTTTCACCGATATTCCAATCCCATCAACACATTATCATTAGCAGCGATAATTCTTTTACTGATAAGGCCGACACAGTTATTCGAGGCCGGCTGGCAGCTCTCCTTCGGAACAGTGCTCGGAATTCTACTTTTTGCGAACCGAATCCACTTCTTTCTATATGAAAAAATAACGGATTTCTCTTGGGGTAATAAAGTTCCAAAAACAAGGCCATTTTATCGAATAATTTCAAAGCCGGGACCATATATATTGAGATTGTTTTCTATAGGCCTGGCAGCATGGCTGGGCGGTGCAGGCATCTTACTCTACCACTTTTACACAATCACGCCATTAGCGAGCATTTGGACTGTGCTGGTCTTTCCACTGGTTAGTGCAATCCTGGTATTAGGGTTCTTAAAGATAATTTTGTTTTTCTTGTTGCCGACGCTGAGCGCTATTTTAGGGATTATTGTTACCCTTTTGTCGAGCTTCCTTATTTGGGTAGTAGAGTTTGTCGCCCATCTGGATATTTCAGAAATACTGATAGGTCAGGTGCCGCTTGCACTGATAATTTTATATTACTGCTTTGTTCTTTTTACCGGTTTTGTTTATTTCAAGCGTCCCCTGATAAAAAAAGTAATCTGCACAGCGATGTTTTTAACAATGGTTGTTTTTCTGGGTGCTACGAAATGGCAAAGGACACATCGGGATAATTTAGTCATCACCTGTCTTGACGTCGGTCACGGCCAGGCAATAATCGCTCAGCTTCCGGGCAAAGCCAACGTCTTGTTTGACGCAGGCTCGCTGCACAAAAGCGACATCGGCGGACGAATTATTGCACCGTTCTTAGATCGTACGGGAATAAATAAAATCGATGCCATTATCATAAGCCATGACGACATAGACCATATAAATGGAATACCCCGGACTGCCGAACACTGTGAAGTCGGCGAGGTTTACGCCAATAAAGTCTTTTTTGATAAGGCCGACCAATGGAGCGCAGCAAAATTTCTCAATGACTGCCTGACAGAAAAGGGCCTCAAAATAAAACGCTTGGACGAAGATTTGAATTTAAGCAGCAGTGCTAATATAAAAATACTCTGGCCGATTGAACAGATATTCCAGAATGAAGAATTAGGCGACAACGACAAATCATTAGTTTCATTGCTCGAATTTGCCGGCACAGAAATACTTTTATGCTCCGACATTGAAAAATTCGCACAAAAAGAGCTGCTTCGGTTGTATCCTGACCTAAAAGCCGACATTGTCATTGTCCCTCATCACGGCTCCGTCAATACGTTAGAAGCGGATTTTTTGGAAAAGCTTGATGCGGATATTTTGATATACAGTTGTGGCCAGACCCAGTATGAAAGACAACAACGGATGATTAAAACAAAAGCCGACGCCAGGTCGTTCTATACACACAAACACGGTGCCGTTTCTGTCTCTATCAGCAATGATGGTATGATGGAGACGACAACATTTGTCCCGTAGTTGGCTGTTGGTCTTGCGGAGTTTGCAAACCTGAATGAGAATCATACGTTGTCTATCTGCGATATTGTGCAAAAATTATTTTTACGCAATACGCAATGAGAAACGTCACCTCATATGCACCACGATTTCGACTCTTCGGTTTCGTGCCTTACCGCTGGCGGTTGAGTTAGAAGCGATAGGCTGGCTTTCTCCACAACCTGCTGCTTTTATCTTTTCTTCAGGGATTCCTCGTTTGACCAGGTATCTAAGCACAGTAAGAGAACGTTGAGCGGAAAGTTCCCAGTTGTCCTTCCATTTTGATTTTTTGATGGGGTCCGTGTCGGTATGGCCTAAAACCTCAATTTGCTTTCCGGCATATTTGTCCCGAAGTACCGAATGAATATGGTCAAGCTCCGAGCTGGTTGCTTTTTTGAGCTCGGCTTTTCCCGAATCAAACAATATTGCATTAGGAAGCGTTACTGTAATCGTTCCTTTAGATGGGTCGAAGGCGACATCGTAGCCCTCTCCAAAACCGGTTACATCGGCTGGTGTTTTTCTGCGCTCATCAATCTGTCTCTGGAGCTCTTCAATTGTCATCTGGTCTTGTGAAATACGGTCGACAAGCTGACCCTTTTCAGACCTTTCGCGTTCGAGAAGACCTTTTAGATTTTCGTGCTCGACGCTCAGAGCGTTATATTTTTTCTCCCAGTTGGTACAGCCGGGCAAAAGGGCCAATACTACAAGACAAATCAGCAAAGCGATTGTTTTTTTGTTGGTGGTTTGCATTTGATATCTCCTTATAATATTGAATTTTGGCTTTCCTTTTCAGCGATAAAAAACAAAACTCAAATAATCGCGAATCCAATCATGTAGAATCATAACAACAAATATACCCAAAGACAAGAAGGGACCATAGGGAATTTGTCGAATTTTTTTAAAAAACATCTGAAAGCCCGCCCAGGCTAATCCAAAAAATGGTGCCACAAAGAACGCCACAAAAACGTAAAGCGGCCCTATTACCGCCCCTGCAGCTCCCATTAGATGCACATCACCGAGCCCCATTGCTTCTTTTCCGAAGGCTAAGGTGCCAAAGATACGGATACCCCAGACAATGCCGCAGCCCACAAAGTAACCCCACGCGCTGCCCAGAAGTCCCGCAACGACAGGATGTTGCGAGAAATTCTCCCACCAGGTCCATACCGGTGTAACTTCCCTGACAATCCAAAGCCCTGCCATCGAGCAGACGATTATAGGCAGCAAGAAGATGATTTCTCTGCACGCCTCCAGACGATGATTAAACGCGTTAGAAGTCCAGTCCGGTTCTGTAGCAGTGGCCTCTAATGACTTGCTTCTAACGGGATTAACCTGCGGTTTTGCTGATTCTTCGTCCTTATCGGGCCGGTCAGTTTCCGCTGCCCCCTTTTGTTTCTCAATCCCTTTTTCATCTTCGGCAACGTCTGATTCGTAACTTCTTTTAATCAAACCACTTGCTAACAGCACCAGGGATATAACCAGCCCTACCGTTGCCCCGGCGGCGAGCGCACCAGTATGTGCCGATGCACTCGGCAAAAGTGAATACGCACGAATCAGGGTAGGGTCAATTATATAAACTCCGACCGCTGAGCCGATAAACCCGGCTGCGGTAACAAACCAGCAAATAGACAGTGGAATAATCCAGTACTCTAAATCAATCGCTGAGGCGGCAATAAAAGCTCCCAACATAATGATGTGAAGAAGATAGATAAGCCAGCCTCCGCCCACAAATGACCTGAGGCCATCTCGCAAATTGGCCTGAAAATATAAAACGAAAAGGCCTAAGAAAATTAAACCGGTCAGCAATTCAATAAGAAAATAACGCGGCGAAATCGGCGCTCTGCAGTACCGACACTTCCGCCCCAAAAGCAGCCACGAAACCAGCGGTATATTGTCGTAAAAACGAATATGCTTACCACAAGCCGGACAAGCTGAAGGCGGAGTTACCAAAGACTTATCACGAGGTAAGCGATAGATGACAACGTTCAGAAAGCTGCCTATGCAACAGCCGAACGCAAAGATAAAAACGAACCATATCCAATCAGGTATTGCCACAACACCTCCTGTGCAAAAGCAGTATATAATACACAATCCTTTTATGCTCTTACGCTTTCGGACCTCTGGATTCTTTCTTTTTTAACAAACCTGCAACCTTGGCCTGCAATCCGAATAGACGGATAAATCCGGTAGCGTCAGTGGCATCATATCCAGCCATGTCAAAGCTCGCTAAATCGGGCCGGTACAGCCCCTTCGTTTTTATCCCTGCAGGCATACATTGCCCTTTATACAATTTTACCTTTACCTCGCCCGTAACATTTCGCTGGGTAACGTTAACAAATGCATCCAGAGCCTCTCGTAACTGCGTAAACCACAGTCCGTAATATACCATCTCAGCATATTTTAAAGCTACCTGTTGTTTATAATGCATAGTCTCCCGGTCAAGCGTCACGCTCTCCAGCATATTATGTGCTGTGACAAGAATCGTCCCGCCCGGCGTCTCATACACTCCCCGCGACTTTATGCCAATCAGCCGATTTTCAACAAGGTCCACCTGACCGATGCCATGTTTACCTCCGATCTTATTCAGCGTTTCAATCAACCTCACGCCGCTGGTTAGCTTGCCGTTAAACTTTACTGGGATTCCTTCCAGGAAACCTATCGTTACATAATCCGGCTTATCAGGTGTTTTTGAAACCGGCCGAGTCATAACAAACACATCGTCTTTCGGCTCGTTTGCTGGGTCTTCAAGGTCCTCACCTTCATGGCTGATATGCCAGAGATTCCTGTCCTCCGAATATCTTTTCTTCGTTTGTGCGATTGGAATCTTGTGCTTTTTCGCATAAGCCTCAGCCGCTTTCCGTGAGGTCAGTTCAAAGTTAGGATCCTTCCACGGTGCAATGATTGTTAGCGATGGATCCAGTGCCATATAAGTTACTTCAAACCGCACCTGGTCATTGCCTTTACCTGTTGCCCCGTGGGCTACCGCTGTTGCACTTTCAGCGTGTGCAACATCGACCTGATGCTTGGCGATTAAGGGCCGGGCAACACTCGTCCCCAAAAGATACTCTTTTTCATAAACCGCACCTGCTTTGAGCATCGGCCAGAGATAATCTACGACAAACTCTTTCCGCAGGTCTTTGACTACACACTTGATCGCCCCGCTCGCTAATGCCTTACGTTTAATGCCGGCTAATTCATCGCCCTGACCCAGCTCAGCCGCAAACGCTATTACATCATACCCGTAGGTTTCCTTAAGCCACGGAAGAATCACACTCGTATCCAAACCACCGCTATATGCCAATACTACCTTTTCAGCTTTTTTGCTCTTACTTTTAGCCATTCAGTTTGTCCTTAACAAATTTATTTCTCTAATCCCAGCGTTTTGCGGGCTGCATTATAAAATCGCCGGCAGCGCTTCTGAGCGTCGCTTGCTGATTCGGCGTCGGCGGATTCACCAGGATAGCGAAAAGTTCCAGCAAACTCCGACAGGTACGCAAGGTCTTCTCGGAAGCTCTCCCACACTGGTTCGATTTCAAGAACCTGTTCAAGTAAAGCAACCAGGTCGTGGATTTTGCTGAATGTGGTATCCGCCTCGCATAGCCGGGCCTTTAAGTATTTCTCGGCGCATTGTTGCGCGTGAAAACAAATGCCGTCATAGTAGGGATTCTCCGTCGCCTGACATTCACGCTCCATCATAGCGAAGTCTCCTTCGGCCTTGGCGACCCACTCAGTGGTCATTGGCTTCATAGAGCACCTTCCCTTCTTCGATAATCTCCCGCATAAAGTCATCACCCATTTCCATTCGCTGGCAGACCTTATCAGAAGTGCGAACGAGCAGGTCTATAGGGAATCCGGGCCGAAGCTTCATCCTAATTTCGACCGATTTATCCACGCTTCTACCCTCAAAAGGCCCGATGACCAGCAAATCAACGTCCGAATCCTCTGTAACGGTACCTGGCGCATAGGAGCCAAACAGTATGACCCTTTCAGCGCCAAACTCCATACCAATCCGCCGGCCAAACTCTTCTATTCTGTCCATTGCCACCATCACAAAATATTTCCTATATCAACAACTCTCTTTATGCAGCAATAATAATGCCTTCACGCCGGGCAATTTCGAGAATTGGACGCCCCTGGTCAGTTTCCCATTCCTGTTCTCCACAGGGAATAGGCTCGATACGATTGTCCGCTGAAATAGTCGCTTGCCAGAGCTTTTCAATGAGTGCTATGTCGCGTGCCCCGTCGAATTCCGGAGCAATCACAACCAAATCGATATCGCTAAATTCATTGGCATCGCCTCGTGCGAAGGAACCAAAAAGTACAATTCGATGGGTATGGATACCCAAGGAGCTAAGAGCTGTGATATAACGCTGTATAGCGGTCATAACTGTGCTTTCAACCATTTTATTATATCTCCAGCTTTTGATAGCTTTTCTTGTGCGGCTTTTGAATCCAAGAGAATTTGTGTAGAGTCCGGATAGCGACCCTCCAGTTGGAAAATATCAAAGCTCCGCAAAAAGGTTATTTGCTCAGCGTCAAGTGATAACTCAGCTTTCTCAGCAAGGAGAACAAGGTTGTGAATACGTGGTGGAATATCATTTATTTGCCGCGTCACATGCGCTTTGAGCATCTTTTCAATAGCAAGATGGGCAAAGAAAAGGCAATGTCGCAGATGACCTTTCTCCAATAGAGATTCTGCCGCTGCGAAATCCTCATTGCTACTTGTCTGCCAGTAATGAATTTGCTTTTGAACATCAACCATATTCGCCCAATAATACCAACAACAACCACCCCAGAGCAATAATTAAATTGGGTAAAGGCAATATTGCGCAGGGCAAAGCCTGCCTTGTTCGACCGAGCTTATGGCGATTTCTAATAACCCGACTTTTTCCCTGTCATACTTTCTACTTCAACCCTTATGATTACTGTGTTCTTAATGGTTTCTAACGGATATTCAAAAGAACCATCGGAATAATTCTCCATGATAATATCGAATGCCTTGCGTTTTGATTCAACGTCTTCTATTAATAGAGCTTTACCGAATCCGATGACGCTTTGATATTTAATACTGCATTTGCATGCTTCTTTCGCCTTGATAAGCTCATAGTCTATATCGATCTCGAAACAAATATTATTGTTTTTTCTGAGTATATCTGACTTTTTACCTTCCCTGGCGCAATGAAAATACAATGTTTTATCTTTATAACCAAAGCAAAGGGGGACTACGTATGGCCTTCCGTTATCGCATAAACCCAATCGGCACACACTTGCCTTGCGGATGATGTCTTCTATAGTGGCAATATCGCTGATTTCTTTATCTTTCCGCCGCATCTAATTTCCCTTCTCAATGAAATATAACAGAACCTTGCCACATGCGCTTTAAAAAATGAATCTTCTTTATGATCTCTGTGTCGTCAACGGCTGAGTTTTTCAACAATGGTTTTTCGCATAAGCTCTGCGTCGCCATCGGTGTTGGTAAAGAGTTTGAATTGAGCTAAGCCCTGATTGACAAACATTGATATACCGTCTATTGTTTTCGCCCTCTTCTTCTTTGCTTCTTTTAATAGCAAGGTCTTGGCAGGATTATAGACGGTATCGAAAACTGACATACCTTTTTTCAGGTATTCTTGAGGTACCGGCGTAGCGTCGACGTTTGGGTACATCCCGATACTCGTGCAGTTTATCAGCAACTTTGCATCAATGTTCTGTAAATCATCTAACGGTGCAAATTCGCAATTGAATTCGGCTGCGAGCTTTTCGCCCCTTGTAACAGTACGATTGTAAATTTTGACCTTGGCCCCTGCATCAGCTAAACCGGCCACTATCGCCCTTGCAACACCGCCCGCGCCGATAACCGCAACCGTCATATCTTTCAAATCGACCCTGCTGATACCTAACGTCGAGGTAATTGCATCTAATGCCGCGGAATAATCTGTATTGTAAGCACTGACTTTACCACCCCTGCTTATAACAAGGGTATTGACCGCCCCTATCTTTTCAGCTAACGGCTCTATATAACCACGGTTTGCGCGGACAAAGTTCAGAGCATTTTGTTTATGTGGGATTGTTACGCTAAAGCCGCCGAAGTTCAGCCACTTTCTAAAAAGCGCTTTATGCAAAAACGAATCGAATTCCTGCTGCCCCCCTTCTACCAACAACGGCAGATATAATTTGTTCAAACGCTTCTCGGCAAAGCAGGCATTATGAATCACAGGACTCAGCGAATGCCCTACCGGCTCGGCTATCACGCCGAAAAGCTCGGTATCGGATTTTATATCATCGTAGCGGTACAATTTCTTAAACTGCTCAATCGTCAACTGGCCCGGTGCCGTTGCGCTTTGGTCATCTATACTTGCGAAAGTCACGAAGCCGCCCAGCTTTTTCGCTATAATTCTGGTGATAAGCCCCGCCTCGCCCATGCAGAACACAATTCGTTCGCCGCTGGTTTGGTGAAGCAAATCGAATGCCTCAAAGCAATCGTTAATGTGACTTGCCATATAAACAAGCTTTGGTATCGCCTCCGGACATATGGCCAGGATGTCACGATATAGCTTGCCGATATTCGCAAATCTCGTTTCGAAATTATGGGCCGACAGAATCAGCCTGCCCTTTGAGCTTTGCGACAGCGCCAGTCTTATTTTTTCCTGAATCTCAATGGAGAGGTAGTTCTCATATTCAAAGTCAATGAATTCCGCACCTGCTCTTAGCGCGCTTGTGAGCGCATCAATTCGCAATTGTTGCGGATAATCTATCACCCCCCCCTGCCGCTTGTCACGACAGGTTACAATTATTGGCAGTTGTTTATCGCCGGCATTTTTTACATAGGCAATCAAATTTTTGACCATCTCGACACTGAGGTATTCGAGATAATCTGTCCGCAGCTCGAGCATCTCGGCACCGGCACTTAGAGCCGCTGTGACTTGCTGCCTGGCCGTATCTAAATCCTTCGCTGCTATGGGAACGCCTAATTTCGTCTCCATAATCCAAACATATAGCAGCGAAAAACCCCAAAAGCAAGAGTAAAAACACAAGTATCGCACCCCTCAGCAGAAATTGAATGGAACGTTGCTTAAAGTGTTGCGTCCTTGTCGTAAATAGGTTATATTGCCCACCTTACATATTTGATAGAATCTCAGGTTGCACACTCAACCTGATTTTGGTGTCCTTGATGTTTAATTATAAATAACTTATGGTTTTCGTGTAATGTTAGAGCATGAGATTAAAATTCCGGCTTCGTCGCCCGCAGGTTACAGGATAGAAATCGGCACCGGTATCCTTGGCTCATTATGGCCCCGGATAGAAGCCGGTTTCAGCGGCTATAATAAATTTGTTGTTACCGATGAAAACCTGGTATCCGCTGGCCATTTGGAAAAGCTATTGGGCCAAAGAGATGTTCACTCTTTCATAATAAGCCCGGCCGGTGAGACCTCAAAAAATATAGATACGCTAATTTCGATAATCGAGATGATGGAAAAGGCCTATCTCGGCAGAGATACCCTTGTTGTCGCTCTCGGCGGCGGGACGGTCGGTGACATCGCAGGATTTGCGGCTGCCGTTTTCAAAAGAGGTGTCCCTGTCCTTCAGATACCCACGACCACAGTCGCTCAGGCCGATTCCGCTGTAGGTGGTAAAACCGGAGTCGATTCCATCATAAGCAAGAACGCTTTCGGTGCGTTCTGGCACCCGGCGGCTGTGTACATCGATGTCGCAACTTTAACAACCCTGGACGACAGACAATTCAGAGCCGGGCTGGTTGAATCTGTGAAGCACGCCCTTATTGCTGACAGCCGGTATTTTGATTTCCTCGAACAAAATCTCGATGCTGTCCTCGATAGGCAGACTGATGTGCTGGAAAAAACAGCTTACTTTAACTGCAAAATAAAGGGCAGCGTTGTCGAGACCGACCCGCACGAGCAAAACAAAAGAAGAATTCTAAATTACGGCCATACTATCGGACATGCTGTCGAGGCTGCCAGCGGCTTTGAATTGCTGCACGGTGAAGCAGTCGCTATTGGTATTATTGCAGCCGGCTTAATCGAGATTGAATTGGAACTAGCCCAGCACGACAGAATCGAAAGAGTCCGCCAAATTCTCGAAAAACTGGATGTTCCGGTTAAATTACCAAAGGATTTAGCCGAAAAAGACCTGATAGACCTTATAAAGCATGACAAAAAGGCAATCAAAAAATGGCCGCGGTTCGTATTGATTAGTGACATAGGTCAGGTTTATTGTCCGGATGGACAATACGCTGTCGAGGTCGCTCCTGAGCTGGTTGAAAAAATACTGAAAATGCTTTAGAGAAAATTAGTTAAAGACCGGAATATGTACAGAGAACAAATAAAGGTGCTCGATTGCACAATCAGGGATGGCGGACTCATTAACAACCATTACTTCACCGACGAGTTTGTCTGTTTTGTGTATAGGGCCCTTACCAAAAGCGGCATCGACTATATGGAGTTCGGATATCGAAGCAGCAGAGAGCTTTATCCGCCCGAAGACTACGGGGCGTGGAAATACTGTGATGACGATAAAATAAAAAAAGTTATTGATACTGCGGATATTGAATCAGATTTAAAAATCAGCGTAATGGTTGACTCATACCGCGTCAAAGAGCAGGAGTTTGCCCCTGCTGACGAAAGCCCGATAGATTTGATTCGAGCGGCAACCTATGTCAAGTATATCGACAGTGCCATAGAGCTTATCAATAAATGTCACGACCTCGGCTACGAAACGACTTGCAACATTATGGCGGTCTCCAGAGAGATAGAGCCGGACCTCGTAGAAGCCCTTGACCAGTTGGCGAAGACTCCTGTCGATGTGGTTTACGTTGTCGATAGTTTTGGTGCATTGTACTGCGAGCAGATAGAATATCTCGTTAAACTTTATAGAGAGCATCTGCCCGGCAAAGAAATAGGGATACATTGTCACAATCAGCAGCAGCTTGCATACGCCAACACTATTGAAGGTATCATTCACGACGCCAATTTTGTGGACGGCTCATTGTTCGGCATCGGCAGAGGCCCTGGTAACTGCTGCCTCGAACTCTTAATTGGTTTCCTGAAAAATCCAAAATTCAATCTGACGCCGATTCTAAAGGTCATACAGGACTACATGATACCTATGCGTCAGGAAATCGAGTGGGGCTATATAATTCCATATATGGTCACAGGAATATTAAACGAGCATCCTCGTTCTGCGATAGCATATCGAAAAACCGACGACAGAGACAAATTCGCTGAGTTTTACGAGCAAATGCGCGAAGCCCAGGAATAGCGTCCTCTCAAAATTCGGTATTCGTTCGTCGTTAGTAGACGTTCTCTGTCCCCCGTTCTTCGTAATTCGACATTCCTTGTTCGATATTGAATATTCCTCCAGTCGTTTTTTTTCTTGCCTTTCGAGCAGCTTTGGGTAGATTTTATAAATAAAGTTAAGGGCGAGCTTGTTTCGTCCATCAAAAGCGAGTTCTCAA
>Ga0209636_10003575_pt1 | contig 15842 bp, 9 predicted proteins | sample DeeMarSWOR152_54_FD_187464 | JGI IMG/M metagenome (GOLD analysis project Ga0209636, IMG submission 187464) | Marine sediment microbial communities from White Oak River estuary, North Carolina - WOR-1-52-54 (SPAdes) (version 2) | ecosystem: Environmental > Aquatic > Marine > Intertidal zone >...
AAAGAAGATAAATAAAAAATTCCGAATTGTCAAACGCTATTTCCCTCCCGCCTCCCGTAAAACCAGTTCAGAAATATACATAATAGCAAAATTTTTGAAAAAATAATTCTTTGGTTGTTCAATTCTTGTAAACAAAGGTTTAATATAATCTACAACATTAACATATGTTAATAAAGAGATAAAACATTACATATAGTAAAAAACAAAAGTATTATAAATAAAAAATAATAATATTAGATATATAGACTTTCCACAAATTTGAAATCCCAAATTAGTGGGGGAACTTAATATGACAAAAAATCAAATCATTGGTCTTGATAAATTTTTTGATTCAACTAGAGATGATATTGAAAAAAAGATAGAAACCACCATAACAGATAAAGAAATAATTGAGATTTTAAATGGTGGTAAAAGATTACGTTCACTGCTAGCTGCTCTTTCATTCAAAGCATGTACACAGGGTAAAGAGACAAAAAAGAAATATCAAAAATCCTTAGAAGGTACTGTTGGAATAGAACTTGCCCATGGTGCATCGCTTGTTCATGATGATATAATTGATAAAGACGAGGTGCGTAGGGGTAAACCTGCTTTTTATGTTAAAGCAGGGGTTGATAAAGCCATTTTAACAGGACATAAAATGCTTATAACAGGTTTTAATATTGCATTAAAACACGGAAAGGAAGTAGCCAAATTATATTTAGAGTCCTGGAACGAGGTTGTAAATGGTGAAATTGACGAGGTTGATTTTAATAAAAACGGTGTAAAATTAAAAAGCGCATCAACAAAATCACAGATTTTTGAGGCTTACAACAAAATAATAAATCTCAAGACCGCTTCACTTTTTTCATCTGCTTGTAAGGCTGGTGCACTTCAGGCAGATATGTCAGAGGATATACTCAAAGTATTTGCAAATTATGGAAGAGAAATAGGTCTTGCATATCAATTAGCTGATGATTTGGTTGATCTGGCAAAAGGTGAGTTTTTAGATAGTGTTATAATACCTATAGTAAATAAATTAGAAAAACAAACCACAAAAATATCTGCCTTGAAAAAAGACCAAATCAAAAGTAAATTTGAGAAAAACAAGGAAAAAATAAAAGAAGTCTACATTGAAGAAATAAAAAAACATGTAGCCAATGCTGTTAAATTAAGTAAATCTGATTTGATTCCATCTTCGGAATATAAACTTATGCTAGGTGATGCACCTACCTATATTATAAACAAAATGTTAAAAGAAATAAGCATAACTATTTAAAACAATGTTTTTCCCTTTGATATTTTAATTATAATTAACTATGCTTTAACAATACTTTCAAAGTAGATTTTTGTAGCAGGTCTTGTAAGATAATAAACTATTCCTAAATCTGCTATAAATGCTAAAATAGTTGTAACTAATCCAAGAACTGAAAAAACGTCTAAAAACAGAATTGAATTTACCATAAGAGAACCCATCATTATACCAAGTACAACTAAAAAAATTGATGTAATAATCAGACCAGTTGACCAAACCCAGCTGTCTCTTCTTAAGGTAGCATAAGCAAAAATAACAAATATGGCAGAAAAAGAAAACCATACTATTGTTGAAGTTAAATAACCAAAAAAAAGTAAAGGAACAAAGAAATGATAATCAGGGATTTGCCAACCAGGTATTTGTACAAGAATTATAACAGAATATCCACCCCAAAAAGAAAATATAATACTAATTGCGATGAACAATAGAATCAATATATATATAGACCTTGGTCTGGTAACCATAATTATATTCTCCGACTAAATATTATTATAATATAATCAGACCTTATAATTTTTATTATAATGTTGAATTATTAATTTTAATTTTTTTTAAATAAAATCTTTTTTAGATGTAATAAAAAATTAATCATTAAAACAACAAAGGATATACAAAGTAAATAAAATCCATTACCAGGACCCCAACTACATGGTATTGTAACATACATTTTCTCACCAGGAATAGCTATATCCAAAGCACCTTCACCATAAAAACTTCCAACTGTTGCATTGGTAAATTCAGATATTGCATAAGAAAAAGAAAGGATCAAACCAATAAATACTATTAATGCTAAAATAAAAACAATAAGTGAAAGCCTTTTTTTATTATATTTATCCAATATCATGCTTGTAACGATACATAAAAAGCCAATAACAATTATGATAGGTATAAGATTAATTGCAAAAGTGAAAGTCTCATTTAATGATGCAATCTCTCCAGCGCTAACATTTTCATTTGAAAAAATTGTAACCATTTTAGTCGGAATTAAAAATAAATTTGTAGAAGTTTCTGATTGATTATTTAAAGACCCATTAATAGACCACCAAGGTAAAAATAGTGCAATAATTGTTATTCCAATTACAAAAAATTTCAAGAAAAATCCAAGATCTTTTTTCCTAAAACTGACTAAAACTGAAATAATAATAAGTATTACAAATATTAAAATTAAAACATTTATAAATATAGGTTCACTCGTTGTAGTTATATCATATATTATCTCATTTAAAACATCAATTTTCCTTCTTGCAACAAGTTCTTCACCATTATAAATTTCGCAATCATAAGAACCTGGAGGTAAGGAAAATGTTATACTGCCTTTTTCATTAGTAAATCCCCGTAGCTGCTTTTTTTCACCATTCTCCATCCTTATGATTAACACCTGGGAGTCTTTTAAGTAATTACCTCGGCTGTCAAAAACGGTTATTGTTGAATTAAATTCAGCAGGGAAAACTATTGTTGTTTTACCGTTTTTTTCATAAGGAATGCTAATCTGAGTAACTAAAAAATGATCCAAATAACTAATTTTTAATGTATAATTCCCAGGATATAGATTTGTAAAAATATAATTTTCAAAAGATGATTTCTCAGCAGGTATCACAACAACTTTTTCGAAATCATTACTTCTTAGAATCACGTTTAATGCAGGATATGGGGTAAAATTCCAGTTATCTTTTAAAAAAACTGTTAAATCATATAACTTGATTTCTTTGGATTCAATATTTGGAACTTGTAACATTTCTTTTACTTCAAATTGATTATATTTAATTAATAATTTATAATTAGCTGGGTAAAGACTTTTGAAAAAAAACCTTCCATTTAAGTTACTATCTGGATATAAAAAAATAGGAGTTTGCATTTCATCACTAGTAAGACTTAAATCAACGTTAAACGATGGTTTTTCATTATTTGAATCCTTAAAATCAATTGATAAATCATAAACAGGGAAATTAAATGTTTTTATAATGGGCAAGATACTTCTAATTCTACCTAATCTAATACTTTCATTGCTTATTAAAAAACCTTTATATGTTACATTGAGTGTATATGTTTCTCTTAATCCACATGGTGCTTCGATAATTGCTAAACCCTTGGAATTACTCATATTTTTAACAATTTCAAAGTTTTCTTTTAAAAGTGAAATTTGTGCATTTTCTATAACTTTATCATATTGATTTTTAATAAATACACGAATTTTTCCCTCAGGTTTACAAAACACATGAATTGTTGTATCTTTCTGCAAATCAACAATATTATATCCTATAAATTTACGATTATCACCAAATAACGTATTTTCAAGCCATATTTTTATAATATATTTACCTGAAGGTATATGTGGAAAAATTGTTTTTCTAAAAAATGAAATATTTTTCCAATCAATTTTTATTTCATCTGTTAAGGGGATTCTGCTTACTCTTCCATATACAATAAGATTGTTTTTTTCATCAAATAATTCAACTGAGATGTGTGTTTTTTTCAGAATTGCTTTAATACCCCAAAGCTTTGGTAACAATGTTAACGGTAGATGAACATATGTTGTAAGTTTGTATTCTTCTTTTTCTCCATCACCGTCAACTAAACCATTTTCATAATCTGGTTGATAACCAATGAGTTTTTGATAAATATCTGCCTCCTTTTCAACAGCTTTATAGCCACCTGTTTCTGTTGAGAAAAACTCTGAATTAAATTCAGCTACATATCCTTCGGGTAAAACAACATCGAGAGGCTCTCCTTCCTCATATGCATTTCTCATAGCATATAAATAAGCAAAGGAGCCCTCAAGTCCTGGTAGTTGTACACTTTTTGCTTCATAAAGCTGAAGCTCCGTCCCATCTCTTTCACCAACTCCAGATTTTACAAACTTGTTTGACTCAAATATTACTGAATGAGCCGTACCTGTTTCACCATTATCAACTGAAAACCAACTATGGTTTCCAATATCATAATCATCTTTTTTTCCTATCATCTCTTGAAATCTATCTGACTCAGGATATTGATCAATTTCAAATGTTACAATACGATCTTCGTCGTTATAAAAATGAAGATAAGGAGGTATTTCACCAAAGTTTAATTCCTTGATACTGCTGCTTTTTAATCTAGCAAAAGGAACTATTAAAAAAGCTAAGTCAATATCTTCTCCCAGTGGTAAAGGATAACCAATAATTTCATGTTTTGCATGTGTATAAATTCGTTTATTTTCAGTAGGGCAATAATAATATTTGTAGAAAACAGTTGTTTTAAGTAGTTTATCGCTGGATTGACTAACAATACCAAATTTAACCATTAGATTTCCATCTACAAAAATCTCATTTGATACTAGTTCTTCACCTGATGAGATGGATAACCATTTTCCGTTTATTAACCACCAATAAATAAGACTCATTGATACTATCTGTTCCCCATTACTCGGCTTTACTTCCTTACTATTCTTTTTTAACTTAGTTATTTGTTGCGAAGCAGAATCCCCAAGATAAGTTCCTTTTTTATTAACCGCATAAGTAATGTAACCATCTTCGATTATTTTGTAAAAATATGACTCAAATTTAAAACCTTGTAAAGGCTCGTATCGATAATATGATTCTTCAAGAGCCAAATGATCCGTATAATTTGGACTGGGTTTTTTTTCATCATCATAATAAACATAATATTTTTCATTTCCATTTGCATCCTGTGGTATTATAAAAACGAGATTGCACAAATTTATATGTTCATTATCTGAGAAATTCAGATCATATATCTGAGACTCAAGTTCTATAAATTTATTACTATCTTGAAAAACTACTCTTATAGAATGTTCATTTTCATTCTTTGCCCAACAGGAATTATTAAACTCCAAGTAAATATCAATTGGTTGGAATTTCGCTTCTTGAAAAGAAGTATTTATAGGAACTATAATCTCTTGTCTGAATGACCAATTATCATTCCACCAAGAAGACTCATCAGATGATAAAATGGTTGGAACTAACAAGGATTCTAAAATAATTATGAATGTTATTATTCCAACTAATCTTTGACGCATAATGCTTTTGCAGACTCCCTATTTTATTTTAATTATTGTTATTTTAAAGTTAATAATATATATTAATGTTGTTTAACGGTTCTGTTCTAAAATTTGACAACAATTGCAGAATGATCCTTTTCATAAGGTTTTAAATCTATTTTATTAATAATTTTAAGATTATTTTTCTTCAATTTCGAACATACGATTTCATATACTTTTTCCGGATTTAATGAAACATCTATACTTCTTGCCTTAACCATTATTATTCCAATTCCATTTTCTTTTAAAAATTTATTAACATTTTCTATAAAAATTTCTGCTTGGTTTCTCTGAGAAATATCCTGGTAAACAATATCTACAATAGAAACTATTAAATTATATCTATCAGGATGGTTAGCATCTGCTAAAATAGGAATTACATTTTTTCTTTTTTCACATAATTTTATTAAAAGTTTAATTGCTATTGGTGAGTTTTCTATAGAATAAACTAATCCTTCTTTTACAATGTCTGAAATATGGCTAACAGTTGTACCTGTTGCAGCACCTAGATAAAGCACTTTTGAGTATGATTTTATTTCAAGTTTTAACCCGTTTAATATTGCTGCTGCAAGTTTACTTCTATAAGGGTTCCATGAGCGTAATTCTTTATCTTCATATTTTACTAATTTTTCGTTATAAACTTTTGTTCCTCTGCAATAGCTAGGATTTTCTGTAAATATTCTATCACCTTGCTTGAAAACACCTTCTATTTCTATGTTTTTCATTTAGTCTAGGTTATCTTAAATGTTTGATAAATATTTTGTCAAAATTTATCTATATAAGAAAGCTTGTTATTTTTATCAATTCAGGTTTACACATACAATTGCATCTGGTCCTGGCGGGGCTGTTTCAGTCTCAGTATAACCTTCGTAAACTACATGTCTTATTGAATAAAATTGGTAATATCCTATTTCATTTGGTGCATTGAACTCCCAACTCCAACCGTTAGATGAATCTGTATCTGTTTCGTAAAAAGTCCAATTCTCCCAAGATTGATTATCATTTGAATATCGATAGTAAAGATCCAAACTTTCGGCACCTTTTGATATTTCTACCTTACCATAGATAGTAAAATTTGATGTTTGATTATAAGGGTAAATATCATAAACTTCGGATGGGCCATAAACAGGTGGTAAATCATTATCCGGTACTTTTCCTGCCCATGCTGCCTCTCTTCTAAAGAGCCACCAACAATAGTCATCAACCATTTTAACAATGTCCGTCCAATGGTGAAGTGAGTCAAAAAGATTATTTTCAGAAGTATCTTTTGCTTCTTCTATATGGCCACCCCACCAAACCCTACCTTCAGGATGACCAGCACATAATATTATTCTACCTAAATTCTCATTCGGGTAAATCTCCATAGTCATAAATGGTTTATTAGCTCGATCTATTTGTATTATTTTGTCAGTCATTTCCCAATCGGTAGCTTTAAATGGTGTAAAATAAAGTTTATTATATATGGTTCCACCCATCTTATTTGATTCAATAAAACCTTTAAGAAAACCAATAAGACGACCCGTATATTTCCATGCATGAATTTGTGTTGATTTGTTATCCGATATTTCCTCGCTGGGATAACATGCTATAACTTTAACATTATTACTTTGCTCAGGTACTACATAAGCTGGTCCACCACACCAAATGATTCTTTGTGTATCTTCGTGAAGCTCATTGAAAATGGGATTATTTTTATCAACAACAACATCTAAACAACAACCACCAATTAAAGCACTTTCATTGTGTATATCCCAACCAGAAAACCATACATAAGCAGTGGATCCTATTTTCTCAGGATGACCTGTTAGTTGAGGAAGAAAAATTAAATCACCTTGAATATATGATTCTACTTGGGAGATATGCATACCCCCTCTTTCTATCTGTTTCTCATAAAGTGTCTCAGGTTGATTACTTAGTCCAGATGTTACAATAATTGAACCTGAGCAGGAACCAAAGTATCCTCCACCTTCTTTCACAAAATCAGCTATTTTATTTTTCCAAATAATATTTTTTATTCTAGGTTGCGAAAGCTTCATAATCATTAGTGATGCTTCCATCCAACCAATTGTAAAAACATCATAATTCTTCGTGTTTAACTCTCCTCTAAAAATATCCTTACTATCTATTGTTGTTAAAGTAAATCTATAAATTTTGTTACCGATTTTCCATTGATAACCATTAAAAATATCAAAATACCGTTGTATATTTGATAAATAGATATCTCCTATTGAATAAATTGCTAATCTTATTTCTTTTATATCATCAATTGTAGTTTTTTCTATATAATCATTATTGTTTAGTTTAGCTGTTGTAAATAAAGAACTTGTTAACATCATTAGCATTATTACAATTGCAAGAATTTTTAATTTCATATTTTATATATCATAAATAATACTATATAAATCTTATATAGTAATCGGCTTTGCACAATAAATAACAATTTCATCTCTTAACAAGCATTTTTGCACAATTATTAAAATCAATTTTTACTGCATTTTCAAAATATTCTATCTTTTAATATATCCACGTTAATTAGAATATGTACAATTATGACTATGTAAAAAGCTGTTGTAACGCTAACATGATAATATTTATTTAAATGCGGCTTTTAATACTTTCCAGCTTTTTTAGGAATAAGCTGAAATCTATGAATAAACTCTGTTGCTACTAAAAGAATCATTATTATGAATAATGCAATTCCTTCTCCTAATTTTGGGTAAAATTATTATGGTCTACTTATTTGTCCAGCAAAATGAATATAGATAAATATAAAGGGAAATTAAAAAACCAAACACATGTACATTGAGTAAATAATTTAGCTTTTTGGGGTAACGACGTTTTAAAAAATAAATCATCGGTGTATATATTGCAATAAAAAAAGTTTCGATCAATATCATCCAATGAACAAGACAAAGAGGACCAACAAAGAAATTCGTATCTATCCAATCTATCAGAACAAAAACAATGATAAAAAAGTAACTATTAATAATGTTGATGCTGCCATAAATATTTTATTTTTTAGTAAATTCATCACAAAATCATATCCTTTGAGTAAATCTTACTATTGTCTTTTATTTATATCAGTTTAAATTGAAAGGATGTGAATAGTTACTCTAAAAGTTATTATTAATTCTCAGCGAAAAGTGTAAGGTAACCACTTTGTTACCCGCCCAGATTGAACAGGACTTATATATTGTGACGGTTTTTGAAGGTTACTATTAAGAAATATTAATTTGATTTATTTGATATTTAGGATAAAATGGTTGTGTTATAAATTGTAGTAAAATCCTATACGTTTTGTTATGTTTTTGTTTTATAAATATTCCACGTTACGTATTAAAGGTAATTTCAACAAATCGTTCTTCATTATCTGGACAATTACAAGTAAGCCATATATTACCATTTTTACTAATATTTTTAGCACCTGAACCATCATCTGATACAATTTTAATATTTTCATACATTTCATCCATACTAAAGGGAAACATTTTAAATTCAGCAGTTTTTTTTGTAAATAATAAATCAATTAATTTACCTGTTAAACCATGAAATAAAAATCTAGAAAAAAACTCTGTAATAATTGGATTTTTTTTAAAAATATTAGAATTCCATATAGCCATTTTAACAGGCGAATAGCCAGATATTGTTTTTGTAAGACTAATGTTAAAAGCTTCATTAGAATAATTATTGATTTTGAATCTTGCATTTCTTCCTAAAAGTAAAGGCTCATGATAAACAAGATTAGTCATTCCATAATGGTTTCCATCAATAAAGGCAGTAAAATTCATAACTCCATCGTTATCGCTAAGTAAGATAGGATCGACAGAGAAGTTTACCATTTCATCTTCATTAAGAGTCCCTGAAACATTATACCAACTTCTACCAAGATATAAATGAAAATTATCAGTTGTATCACTGTTTCTCTCGCGTTTAACACTAAACAAAGATACATTATACTCGGTTGAATCAAGAAAATCTAATCTTCCCTGTAAAAACCATGCATTCTCATCATTAGGAACTGTATATGTACCATAAATTGTTTCATAATTCGATCCAAATGTATGAGAAAACACCTGACTTTCACTATCAAAAAGTGTGCTATATTGTGATCTGGTACCCCAATCCGTACAATTAACAGTCATTTTAAATCGTCCGCCCTCAGAATTACATCGAGCAGTCATAGTAAAATTGTATGTCTGACCAGGAATAGCTGCACAAATTGTTCCCATTGGGTAACTATGATAAGGCTGTCCACTTCGTCCATCTTCATGAATTTTTTTTTGGTCACAATAAGGCGTTTTCTCTGGAAATGTTATAAAAGTTGGTCCATGTACCTCTCCACCAGGTTTAGTCCATTCCACATTACCAGATCTATCATTACCAAAACCCAATAAAACCTCAGATGCAGTTTTGAGCTTGCTGTTACCCGCCTCCAATTTTGAATCATAGAACAGCTCCATTGGTACTGTTCCAATCAATTGCAATGTGATATTTGGTGATAGCAATTTCATATCAGTTAATTGTGTTTCATTGTCCTGTAGGAACATTGGAAATGAATACCAATCCTCGGCATTTGGATCATAAGTGGTTTTAACATCAAATGAATTAATATATTCGTTAACCCAATGACCATCTTTTCCATTATTTTCCCAGGTAGCTGTCGTAACGCCAGAGGAAGTAATATTATATATTACTATTTGGTCCTCCCCAAGAGATTGGTACCAATCCATTTGTGGATAAGGGGCGGAAAACGCCATTTGATGTCCAAATTTATATATCGGATAGCCTTGTGTTACTCCACTGGTTTGATCATTTACATACCAATCAAGATAGTGATTATGTCCATGTATCCACATCTTTATCTGTGAATTATTTTGAAAGAAACTACTCCACCAATCCATATCCTGTTTACCACGATATGGAATATGATGATCCTCCTCTGTTGTATCTTCTATTGCTTGATGGCTTAAAATTATAGTAGTTGTTTCTGGATAACAGCTTGTCATGTATTCCACCCATTCATATTCAACGGGATGGGTCCAATGAACATAGGCCAATTCAGGCACTATAAGAAAAAGAATTCCATCCCGCATCATTGCATAAACAGGATTATTCATGCTAGTTTCGTCAATTATTGATTTAGTAAGCATATGTGGGTCATCAGCATTCATCTCGTAATCATTTATGTCATGGTTACCAAGTATGAAATGGAAGGGAAGATTAACTTTAGATATTAGATATGCTTTCAAATTGTTCTTATATTGGTTTACATACCATGGTAAATCTTCACCATTTACTTGAGCAATATTATGGTGAACTATGTCACCAAGATGAATGACAAAATCAAGTAAGTTTGTATTTTCAGTCAAATCTTCTCCAATTAAATCTAAATAATTAGCTTCTTGACAAAAAAATTCCTGATATCTAGAACCAATATGTGTATCCGCAAATGCGGCAAAACTTAATTGTGATTTTATACTATTAGCGATTTTTGTTTTATTATTTGTAAATCCTATTACAGGTATAACAATAGTAGAGAATAATAATGTACATACAACAATACTTACTATTTTTTTATTCAATTTTATTACCTTATTTATATTTTGGGTATATTCTATAATTTCTTTATATAATATATATATTTTGTCAACCAATCATATAATTGATTAAAATATTATAATAAATAGAACTGAAAATCTTTGTGACGTAAATAGAAGAAACGGAGAAAGTAACTACTTTGTTACTCGCCCTATACAAGTTTCTAAATATCAATTGACAATAAAATGGCTATTTTTGTGTTCAAAATATTTATTGTGCAAAATGGGTATTTAATGTGCAGAACTATCATTAGCACGGATTATTGTGCAAAGTCAGAGTAATCTTCAAATATTTAATTTGAATCTTTAAAAAATCTCAATTAATAATTATTTTTTTCTTTAGGTCGAAATCTTAAACTATAATAATGATATACACCTGCTCGATACTTATGGTATTAAGATCTGCTTTATATGAAATTCATAAGAGACTTGATGCGCATTTCACTGAGTTTGTCGGCTTTGAAATGCCTTTGTATTTTTCATCGATAAAAGATGAGCATTTAGCGGTAAGAAAAGCAGTTGGTCTTTTTGATGTATCTCATATGAGCAATGTTTGGATTGAGGGTAAGGATGCAATGAAACTACTTAGCCTTTGCACAGTTGCAGATGTACCAAAATATTTAGAAAACCAAAGCCAGTATACTGTTATATTACGAGAAAATGGTACAGTTATTGATGATACCATTTTCATGAATCTTGGAGATAAATACATGATAATTCCAAATGCAGGAATGTCAACTATTGTTACAAAATGGCTTAATGATAAAGCAAAAGAATACAAATTAAATGCAAAAGCAGAGGATGTCTCAAGAGATTTTGTAATACTTGCTATACAAGGGCTACGTTCACGAGAAACATTACAAAAAATAACAAAGATTGATATGAATAATGTAAAATTTTTTGGTTGCCAATATGGTAAAATAGCAGATGTGGATTGCATAATTTCTCATACTGGTTACACTGGAGAACTTGGTTTTGAACTGCAGATTACCCCTACAAAAAAAGCAGAAATTGTTTTTAATAAAATACTTGAAGCAGGTGCAGAGTTTGGTATAAAACCTATAGGTCTTGGTGCACGTGATACGCTGAGACTAGAAAAATGTTTTATTCTTGCAGGTAACGAATTTGAAGGAGGTAGAACGCCTCTTGAAGCAACTTTATCTTGGTTGATTCATTGGGATCATGAGTTTATTGGTAAAGAAGCAATTTTAAAACAAAAAGAAAAAGGTGATTATGAAAGATTAACCTGTTTAGAATGCATTGATAAAGGTATACCCAGGCATGGTTGTGAAATTCAAAAAAATGGTATGAATGTTGGTATTGTAACTAGTGGTACATTGTCTCCATGTTTAAACAAGGGAATAGCAATGGGATATGTACATAAGGATTTTCGTGAACCAGAAAGCATATTAGATATTATCGTTAGAGAAAAACCAGTAAAAGCAAAAGTTGTCAAACCACCGTTTGTCCCAAAAGATTGGGCATCTAGGAATTAGAAAATATTTAAAATAGTAATGGAAATAACAGTTGTTGATTATTATGGGAGATGAAGTTAGAAATAATTTAAAATATACTGATACACATGAATGGCTTAAATTATCAGGTGAAAATGCAAGAGTCGGAATAACAGATCATGCGCAGTCTCAGTTAACTGATATTGTTTTTGTTGAACTTCCACAAATTGATAAAGAAGTAAAAAAAGGTGAAGAACTCTGTGTTGTAGAGTCAGTAAAATCTGTTTCTGAAATATATTCACCAATAACAGGTAAAATTATAAATGTTAACAAAAAACTAGAAGATAATCCAGAAATTATAAATAAAAATCCTTACGATGATGGCTGGCTTGTTGAAATAAAAGTTAAGGATAAATCGGAAATTAATTCTTTACTTGATGCAGAGTCTTACAAAAAAATAATTTAATTTTCTCCTGATTTATATGGAGAAATTTTTTCAAAATTTTTTTCCGAAATGTTATTATATTGTTTAATGTATTTAGTAATTAGGCGGAGAGATGGGATTGCAAGTAACTTCAATTTAAGATTTTTAAAAAAAAGCGGTGTTTAACACCTCCGCCGCCTCCCCCATTATTTTTTATATAATCATTATCTTTAATAATGCTAATTTGTTTTACAGGGTTGATTTAATGAAACTATTATTGATACATAGCGATTATATAGAATACGAAGTAAAAGATAAGGCCATTAAAATTCCTGAAGAAATAAAAATAAAAAGTGATAGATTTGAAGAGGCTTTAACTGCTTTTACAGCTGTGGAAAAAATTGATGAGAAATCACCTGCTCAAGCTGTTTTTCAGGCTGTTGCAGAAATTGAAAAAACCGCTGAACAAGTTAATACAAAAAATATAATGGTCTATCCATATGCACATTTATCACCAGATCTTGCTAGTCCAAAAAAGGCTCAAGAGATTTTAATTGAAATTGAACATGAATTAAAAAATAAAAATTTTAATGTAAAAAGAGCACCTTTTGGTTGGTATAAAGCATTTAAAATATCCTGCAAAGGTCATCCTTTATCAGAACTTTCTAAAGAAATTATTCCAGCAGGAGAAGAAACAGATTCATTAAAAAAAGAAAGAAAGCTTAGCTCATATTGGTATATTTTAACAGAAGACGGAAAGTTGCATGATGTTGGTAATTTTGATTTTAAAGGACATGAAAATTTAAGGAAATTTGCTTTTTATGAAAAAGATAAATCAAGTGCAGTTAAAGGCGAGCCACCTCATGTTAAATTAATGCAAAAATTGGAGATAGCAGATTATGAACCAGCCTCAGACGGCGGCAATATGAGGTTTTATCCTAAGGGTAGATTTATAAAAAAATTAATTGAGGAATATGTAACTCAAAGAGTTATTGAATATGGTGGTTTGGAAGTAGAAACACCAATTATGTATGACATGGATCATCCAACACTTTCAAAATATTTACAAAGATTTCCTGCAAGGCAGTATCAAATTGAAAGTGATAAGAGAAATTTTTTCTTAAGATTTGCTGCATGTTTTGGACAATTTTTAATGGCTCATGATGCCACAATCAGTTACAAGGATTTACCACTTAAAATTTATGAACTTACAAAATACTCTTTCAGACGAGAACAATCTGGAGAACTTACCGGTTTAAGAAGATTAAGAGCTTTTACAATGCCAGATGTACATGCGTTAACTTCAGATTTAGATATGGCTATGAGTGAGTTCAATGTTAGATACGACCTGAGTCTTTCTGTACTAAAAAATCTTGGCATCGAAATAGACGATATAGAGATGGCTCTGCGAACAACAAAAGATTTTTTTGAAAAAAATAAAAATTTCATTTTAGATCTTGTTAAAAAACTTGGAAAACCGGTTTTACTTGAAATGTGGGATGAAAGAATATTTTACTTTGTTTTAAAATATGAGTTTAACTTTGTTGATGTATCAGAAAAAGCATCAGCATTAAGTACAGATCAAATCGATATAGAAAATGGTGAACGATATGATATTAGGTTCACAGATAAGGATGGAACAACGAAACATCCCTTAATTCTGCATTGTAGCCCATCAGGTGCTATAGAAAGAGTAATTTATGCTTTACTTGAAAAAGAAGCAATAAATATGAACAAAGGTCATAAACCAATGCTTCCAGTATGGCTTTCAACAACTCAAATAAGATTTATTCCAGTTAGTAGTGAATTTGTAAAAATATGCGAAAGTTTTATTGAAGAATTTGATAAAAAATCATCCTTTGTTCATATAAGAGCAGATATTGATGATAGAGAGGAAAGTGTTAGTCGTAAGATACGTGATGCTGAACAAGAATGGGTGCCAATAATTGTGGTTGTCGGAGAAAAAGAAAGTAATAGTAAAACATTCACACCTCGATTTAGAAAGAAAACAATTGGTGAGGAAAATCATTCATATACTCTTGATGAATTGTACAAATTATTAAATAAATTTATATTTGATTATCCACAACATAAAATACCATTATCTGTTCATCTGTCTAAAAGACCGAAATTCAAATAAAAGAAATTTATATCAGGAAAAACTTCTATGATTGAAAGAAATAAAATCCAAAATTTGATAGATTCTTACGATAATAATAATATTACTATCGGTGTTTTGGGAGGTCACTCTGCTTTGGATGTTTGTCGTGGTGCAAAAAAATATGGTTTTAAGACAGTTGCTGTTTGTCAAAAAGGTAGAGAAAAAACTTATACAAAATATTATAAAACTAAAGAAAACAAGGGTTGCATTGATGAAACCATCGTTCTTGATAAATTCTCAGATATAACAAAATCAAAAGTTCAAGAGGAATTAAGAAATAAAAATACAATCTTTATTCATAACAGATATTTCTGGGTTTATTTTGATTTCAACGACATTGAAAATAATTTTTTAGTTCCTATTTTTGGAACACGTGGTATGCTTAAACTCGAGGAACGAGATGTTCAAAAAAACCAATATTATCTTTTAGAAAAAGCAGGTATTCGTTTTCCTAAAATTTACAAATCACCAAAAGATATTGACAGACTTGTTATAATAAAAGTTAGTGAAGCTATTCGTGGTTATGAGCGTGCATTTTTTTATTCAACTAGTTTTGAAGATTATAAAAAGAAATCAGAGAATCTTCTTACTAAAAAGATTATAACAAAAGATGCACTTGATAAGGCAGTTATCGAGGAGTTCGTAATAGGGGCTCAGATAAATTTTAATTATTTTTATTCTATAATTGATAATGAACTTGAAATTATGGGAACTGATACGCGCAGGCAGACAAATCTCGATGGTCTTATAAGGATACCTGCAAATGAGCAACTTGAGGTTTTGAAATATTTAGAGCCTAAAATTATTGAAACAGGTCATATTGCCGCCACAACAAAGGAATCAATTATTGAAAAAATATTTGAACTTGGTGAAAAATTT
>Ga0209636_10003576_pt1 | contig 15842 bp, 10 predicted proteins | sample DeeMarSWOR152_54_FD_187464 | JGI IMG/M metagenome (GOLD analysis project Ga0209636, IMG submission 187464) | Marine sediment microbial communities from White Oak River estuary, North Carolina - WOR-1-52-54 (SPAdes) (version 2) | ecosystem: Environmental > Aquatic > Marine > Intertidal zone >...
CGCTTAGGTGTGATGCATAGCAGACTGCTTCATTCTCATTCAAACTCAAAATATCAACATCTTTTGTATGCAAAATCTTCTTCATCAGTTTCGGAATTTTCTCCTTGTTCGTTGTTGGGTCAGCTGTATCACAATAGGTCTTGCCTTTACCCACACCTTTTACACGGTGAAAAATGGTCTCAGCCAATTCTGTTCCAAAATGTCTTGTTCCAGCCCAATTAAAAACGCACACATAATCTGCATTTTCAATAACTTCAAAATCCTCGTCATTTAGATCGTGTGGCCCAAAATCGACTAGTGCCCCGACGTCTCTAAGCATGACATTGACTTTTCCTTTTTCGTTTTCAAGCTCTATCGCCGTTGTTATTGATGCATCACCGCAAATTTTAACATGGGAAAGATCAACTTTGGGTGACTTAAGGTGGAATCTGATTAGTTTTAATCCTAGCTTGCTTGTGCACACTATAGGCGTGACCTTCACGCCTAAAGCGACTAGAGCAGACGCTGTATTAACCGCGTTTCCTCCCCTAAGGTCTACTTGTTCAATCCCGTCTATGCTGCCGCCCTTGCGTTTCGCGACTTTTCCAAGCATTACAGAAAAATTCTCCACATCACAGTTTAGGCTTATTAGACGGTCAAGAAAAAAGTCAGGCATGACAACCACGTTAATTTCTTCAATCTCTCCTTCCAAGAACCTCTGCAATTCTTCAAGATAACCCAACAAGCTACGTTCACCTGAAGCAAGGTGGCTCCAAAATCAAATAACTCTTTTCATTACAGGTTTCAACTATCCAAGCAAAAAACTAATGCAAATCCAGACGATATCGCCGAGAAATAGAGCGATAATTAAACCCAGTGTAATGAAGATGAGCATGGGTAAGCCGGGAGTTGCCCAAACAGCGTTCTGAATCTTTCCATCTTCAACAGCTTTCGTCAATCTTTTGACTATTGCGTCTCTGCCTTCTTCCTTTGGCAGAAGAACAAGCTTCCTTTTTAGCTCATTCTCAGCGTTTTCCATGTCTTCAAGAGGGTACAGGTGCCATTTTTCCTTTAGCCTATCGATGGGAAGCTTGTAACCTGTTGCCAAAACTAGAAGTTTTCTTCCGAAGGATTCACCTTCAAGTCCTCGTTCAAAGAGTTTTTTACCAGTTTTTTGACGCCAGAACATGTTTCGAAGAAGCATGTAGATCGCTGTTGCGGCTGCTAGCAGAACAGAGTTGCTGAAAATTGTTATCGGAAAAAAAATCTGTGAGATCGGAGAGGCTTCTCCGAAGAAAGGCTTGATCAGTTTTTCTGGGTGAAATGGTAGTGCAAGTGCTAAACACATGAGAGCTTTTGCGTCTGCTCCTCCGAAGCCTCCCGAATAGAAAAGTATTATGGCAAAAGCCGCGGTCAAGCCAAAGCACATCCCGTAAAAAGGCAGTTGAGAAAAATCGTAAATGTGAATCTCAAGAAAAGCTAGCGCAAAACCAAGGGGTGCGAACGCCATCCAAACGGTGTTGCTCACTTCTCGGGTCTTATAGTCACTCCAAGAAGCATAGAAAAGGAAGAGCAAAGCTGTAGCTGCTCTCAGTGCATCAAATATTATTTGCATAATCGACACCAATGAGTGTTAAGAGCTACTCTCTTAATAATATAAGAATTAAGTAACTGAGAATAGTGGATGTCAGTGTTTTCTAATCTTAAATTCTGAAAGTGACTGTTAAGGGAGAGCTTTAAGAAGTGGGTGATTGCTCATGAGATTCTAGGACTTGTCCTGTTGAAGATACCACCTTGTAGTAATACCTTGTTGATGCAGTCCAATCGTAATCCATAGTAATCGAAGTAATAGAGTTCCCATTTAGTGATGCTGGAAGTGACGGGCTCGTTTGGCTTTGCTCAACCAGATTTCCTTGTGATGTTCCCACATAGATCTTTTCTATTTGTGTGTTGGAGTCACCAGAGTTCCCTATATCAAATGTTATTTTGTTGGTGGTGTTTTCGGTGTAAAATCTTATGTTTGATGGGTATAGCCTTACGCCTGCTTGTTCTCCTGCGCTACTCATGTATGTCATTATCCAAGCGTATGTGACCACTATGGCTGCAACTGCTATAACGATCAATAATAGTGTGGCAAGTATTGGTGATATGGCTCTTTTTGATCTTAACATGTTTTTTGTCAACGCGTCTTCACCTTGTTGTGTAGGAAATCTCCGGATTGTTTATTTAAATCATATGAATTGGAAATCAACATTATCCTGCCTCTAAATGGCATGAGCTCATGTAGCTTCAACCTCAGCTCTCCGTGGTTATCGTGATTGTCGGCGGATATTCAACAATTATCCACAAGCCTGTGGCTCCGTCCTCTTTGTAGATTGGCGCTGTACCATCAAATGTCACTATTGCACCGTGCCAAATTACATCTAGTGCATTCGTAAATTCTGCTGAGGCCAGCTCGCTCGCTATTGGCAGGAGTTCGATGGAGTCCGACACTTTAAGGGCTCCTGTTTTGTTTCCAGTGATAGAGTCAAAGATGTATAGCATCTCGTTGGCGCTGTCCGTGAACATTATTCCTGCCCCCTTTGTTCCCGAAATGAACTGGCTCCAATGATGTGCCCAACTCAAAGTTGAGGAATTGTAGAATAAACCCGTTGTATTTGAAATGATTGGGTAGCCGTTTGCTGTTCCATTTTCGGTCTGTGGTTGACTAGTCGAAGCTGTCAATTCTATTGGGCATAGGTCTGTGATGGTTCTGTCTAGCCGTGATTCTACGAACATTAGTCTTAATTGGTACGTGTAGAATGTAACGTTCGCCGGAAGCGTCAACACTATATGAGCATAGACATTTGGGCAATTAGCGACGCCACTATCCCACTCAACTTCATGGTGTATGACGGCTCTCACCGTCCCGTTAGTAATTGCATAAGTTGGTTCAGAATGTCCATAATGGGCAACTTCGTCATTAATTCGCATAAACTCCGCCGTACTTGTTGATGTTCCAGCAGTTGATATCACTTTGAACGAGTTCACACCTGCGAGCCAGGAGAAGTCGATTTCTAGATCCAGAATTCCATTGGTCAAGGTTCTCTGAACAGTGTTGACAGTGAAGTGTCGGTTTATGTACGCATACGGTGTTTGAGTGGTTGTGTCACTTCCGTTCCACCATATTGTGACTTTTGAGACTTTTGGGTTTGCCAAGAAAGTAAGCATTGTTCTGCTATTGAAAACGCTTGCGTTGTTGGTTAAGCCTAATGGAATTCTGTAGTTAGAAGCCCAGTCTTCTACTTGAAAGGGGACTTGTCGATTCATGCCGTTTACGGTTTGGTTCACATGGATAGCTTTTACTGGTATTGGTGGGATAGGTTTTGTCTGCGTTGTTAATTGTAGATTTTCGCCTAGCCATCGCATTGTGCCGTTTTGAAGTAGCTCCACAACAATTGTTGCGTCTTGTAACGATAGGTACAGGTCTTCAGTAGGCCAAACGTGTAAGAGTGTTGCATCTATTTTCCAGTTGTCTTGAATGGTATCGGAAGTTTCCTCACTGCCCTTAAATCTTATAGTAAATGTTGTTGAGTCTAGGTATGAAGAGACTGAAATGTTGTTCCATCCACTTGACAAGTTGGTAAACAAGTTTTCCCATGTTGAACCATTCCACACATCAACCTGTATGTCTTCTGACGCCATTGTTCCTCCATAAATGCATAGCTCTTCATTAGTCCCGTTGTAGTATGCGTTTGTCCATTGAACTTCCAAATCTAGCTCATAGTTATCATTGCTTTGAACTTCCTTTTTGATCAGAATATCGTCAACCCAAACGTTCTCGCCCCACGAAAGAGTAGCGTCAAACCTTATCCTAAAATTGGATACGAAATATTGGCTGTCTGTTACCTTCTCAGTGTAATGTAGCCACGTGTCGTCACCGCCATTATTGTCAAGCTCGTCAATTAGGTCATAGTTGCTTCCATCATAGTAATAGAGGGTAAAATCTGTAGATCCAGTGTCATCCTTCCTGAACCAGAAATCTACGTAGATGGCATTTGCATCGCTTGCGTCTAAGTTGTCACAGGTAAAATAGCCTTCATCGCCGTCGGTCGCCCAAGCTGAAGCTGAACCACTATGCACAGGCCAATTATCTTCCCGCCAATCATGGAATATATCATCCCAATTGGCATCCCAGTCAGCAGCTTCAAAACCATCGTCAAGCAGGGTAGAATTGCTAGTATTCTCCTCTGTCAACGTATCATAAATCGAATCTGGACCTGCTTGTTGTGCTAGAAAATTGCTGTGTGTTCCCTTGTCTGCTGAGAGGTCTACATCTGATGTGTTATTATCCACATAATTTTGGGCCCACGCCAGTGTAGAGTTCCATGTCAATGTGCATGTGTAACGGCTGAATGATGAAGCCACAACTATTAAGCCTCTTGAGTCTTCTACTTGGATGAGGTAGGAGTCTGGGTCTATTCCGGATGGAATGTCTATTATGTATGTGCCGTTTGCGAAGGCTACTGGTTCGGTGCTTGGAGTAGCCAGTTGCCATGTTGAGCTTGCGTATATATAGCGGAAAAATTTGAAGTTTTGTTTCCCAAGATTTATGAGAGGCTCTCCTTCATCCTTTGTTATTACTACTTGCGTTTGATTGCTCGGAGCGTTGTCCTCAACTTCTGCCTTCAGTCGGCATGAGGTTTCATAGGTTATTCCACAAATCCCAAGACCAGTTAGATTGTACGTAACAGCTAGATTTCCCATGCTGTAACTTGCGTTTGTAAACCAGTATGTGTAAAGCTCTGTTTTGCTTACTCTGAAGGATGCTCCCCATTCCGGATGCATATTTGCAATGTTTACCAATCCACTGTGAAGATAGTTTATGGCAAGCATTCTTGCGTATGACGTATTCCCAGTAACCTGCAAGACTGAACAATAGTAGCCAACAGTAAAGCCTAGAATCTGTTTAATAGCGAAGTTAGTTTCGTCTATTGCACTCAGAACTTGTGGCTGGTCCTGGATCGGGCTGTTACGTATCACGGAGTAGGTAATTATGACAGTTGCGACGAGGATTACTGCAACAAGCAATGCTGCAATAATTGAAAACTGACCTTTACGATTCATTCTCATATACCTCCTACTTGTCCGAGTTGCAAGACAACAAGCCTTGAAGTACCAGTAGCCGTATACTCCGATCTGAAAAGCCTAGGCTTAAAGTCACAAAGGAGACCTAACGCTGTCAGTCTAATGTCCGAAGTTCTTGTCAAACCTAACGCCAAAAATGAGCCTGAAACAGCATGTCTGAAAAAAGCACCCGCAATCCAACTGCCCACCTGCTCAAAAGTATATGACGTTACTGCTAGATTATATCTGCCCAGTATTGAAGATGGTAAAGCTCTTGTGGCTGTGTGAGAGGCGGACGGATAGATGCCATAATAGTTGCGATAATAAAGTGCCTCTGGTGAAAGGTGAACGCTTGCCAACCGAGGGTCATCGCTTGGATCCCCTGTGATCCAAGTACCATCGTACGCATATGACTCACCATTTAAGCCTCGCAGAAACGCGTTAAACCCTCCTGCTCCAACGCATTTCATTCCGTAGATACCGTAATTGTTGTGATCGTTTGGGAAGTATTCGATGTTCGATACATAATATAGTGGATAACCTACTATACTGACCCAAGTCCAATTGTGCTGGAAGACTCTTTTGCCCAGCTCATAACAGTATTCAGCGTATGAGTTTCGGCTGTACATGTTTGCATAGCTTGTAGGAATAGGCATCGCTTCTCCATATGTGTTTATGACCACTGCATTCTGCAGTGTTTCGCCTTGCAGTGACGTGTTGTTTATTATCTGTCCTAGTTGCGTTGTGTTCTGTATCATCATTGTGACTTGGAAGTATGGTGAAAGCAGGTTGTGTAGGTCTTCCGCTAAGCTGTGTGCTGTATATCCAGTGATCCACCACCCGTTGGCGTCGCTACAATTCAGTATATACAAGGTTCCACCAGCTCCTTGTTCCCCAATCTTCTCTGGAATCACATTGAAAGTCACGTTGGAAGAAGCAACCAAATAGGAACCAGCGTCTGATTCAATACCTAGACTTTCAGCATTAGCGATTGACTTTATGGGATGGTAGAGTTCCGCTTCGCTTCCTATGAAAACTTCATAAGCAGTTAGGTTATAGACAATGTTTGGGGGCAGGCAAGCAGAAAGTGCGATTTGAAGCTGGCGCCAAGCTGAGTCATTCTCTGGCCTGAACACTGTTTCACTTAAATCATAATCTACATCCAAAGTTTGAAGCGTTGTCAATGCCAGTCTTCTGAGGTTTAACGGTGAAACTTGTCTTGGCGAAGGCAAAACAGCGAATAAGGAGGACATTATGAAGGCTCCAGTAATGATAATGATGACTAGGAATACCTCAATTGTTCGCATCATTATGCAATCACCTGGTAACCTCCTAGACTCCACAACGCAAGTTTGGCTTGATAGGCGATGCCATTGACTATAACTTGACGTATGTCTGTGGCAACCCATTCCTTGCCAGAGGGATCATCACCAAAAGTTACCGGAAAAGCTGTAGAGCTTATTCCCCAAGGCATCAAAACAACACCACATTCAACCGCGCTCTTTCTATAGGTGATTATCAGAAGCCCTGGGTTGTATGTTGGAATTGTTATGACCCCGTAGGGTTTTCCTTCACCATAATTTACTTTGCCAGTTTTTCCCGTGGAGTTTTCTAGAGGCATTTCGCGTAAAGTGAAGTCTTCGGTTAGCAGTACAAAAGTTGCATTGTAAGACAGCTCTGCTACCGGAGGCCCGAAATAATGTACGTCGTAACTGTGTGCTATAAGCACTCTTCTTTCTCCAAAATCATCAATAAACGGTATAATGTAGTGGTGTTCGGATGTCACGTGCTCATAATAGCCCACTCCAATGAGCCCACAGGTATGAGCATATGCTATTAGAACATAAGAATCATCTTCCCCATCAACATCTGAAAAGTTCAATACAACAGAACCTTTATCATCCGTTAAAGCAGTGTCATGCTCTATTGTGTAAGCTGGATACGGACCCGCGCCACCAGTTGCTTCAACCGTTATGAAACAGTAGCTTATGACAGCGTTGGCAAGAGGAAAACCTGCTCCGGTAACATCAACAGCTAACTTTAAAGGACTAGACTGCACTTCCGAGATTGAAACTGTCACAATTGGTGTTATCGTCAATTGAAATCCATACGTGCCGTTTGTGCCAAGCAGCCTTGACGCTGTCGAGTAGTTAACGGCTTCCGAGAAAGGTACTAACAGGAAGCCATGTCCCATAGTTATGTTACTATAATACAAGTCTGTTTTGGGGTAATAGACTGGTTCGCCTGTGGAAGAACGTAGCCGCATGAGAGAGAAGGGACTGAGCTTGTACTGGGTGAACTCCGGGTCTTGTATCCCAAAACCTGTTGGAGTACAGTTGCTTGTTCCCCAGTCAAGAGGATAACCAGGATTCAGTAATATGTTGTCAAGCAGGTCACTGCATTTTGTTGCAAGGTATCTATGACGCTGATATGCGATTGCCGTTTGAATTGTCTGGTTAAAGAGCCCCACAAAAAGCAATAGTGCTCCTAAGAAAACCACAACAGAAACCATGTGATCAATAGTTGAGCTAACCACTATATTTCTCTCCCTTTATTCTCCGAAGTACAAGCATATGGTTCCATTTGGGAACTTCTCAGCACTTACACATGCGTGCGTGGAATTGCTCATGAAGGTAGATTCCTGCCATAAAACGTTAGGACCCAAGATAACCGAGGTGGTTATCGTGGTTTTAGTTTTCGTTAACTTGAGCGTTAACTCTAAAACTTTGCTTGAATTCAATGCAGGGTCCAAAACAGTCTGTAATGTCGCGTCTCCTGTGTAATGAAGATTGTCTATATACGGTGGGAGTCCCGGCAAATAGGTTGCTGTTCCAGTTGATATGGTTTCATGGTTTAGCGAGAAATATAATTGTTGTATTGTACTTCCTAAATGGCTTGTAGCATCCTGAAGTGTAAGAGCCCTACGTGAATCTACCCAAATGTCCATGAGCCAGCTTGCTGTTAAGGGAAAAAGGAAAATCTGCATTATCAAAATCGGAACCATAATCATATACTCAATAGTTATGTGTGCCACCTTTCAGCTCTCCCTAACAGGCTAGACATGCAGCCCTAACGAAACAATCACCTCACCCGTGTAAAACTCTATGATAGAACCATCTGGAACGTCCACCTCTTCGTCTACGCTTTCAAAATTGAAAAAGTCTTCATTGAATCCTAAGCTGTCTTTAAGGAAGGAAACGTGGATCTTAACTTTGTTAACAGAGCCTTCTATTTCAGCCGAAACCGTGCTTCCAGCAAGTGTCACAGATTGAGAGTGATAGCGATGAGCACCTGAGGAAAGTACAGGCAGGTAAAACCTGAAATAGTTCTTCTCTTCCCCGCCTGTGGATATTGATGAATTCAGCATCCTTACTGATGGAGCAACAACAACCCTTATGAAATTCCCATCATTCATAGGCACTTTTTCAATTTCATACACATGACATACTGGCGCCGAGGTGCCCATCTGAAGAAAAGAGCGGTCTGAAGAAGGAAATATCTGTTCACTATAGTTGTTACCGACAGAGTATTTGCTTATAGGCATGTTAAACAAGAGAATGCCAGTACTGTAACTGACTAAGAAAACGTCATCGTTCACATAAACCGTGTAACTTAAGGCCAAAGACTCAAAATCAACATGTCCGAATCTACTTGCGTAACGAATTGTTTGTGTGCGACCAACAATCCAAGCTACATCATCTATTTGAAGCCCAACTGTTTGCATAGACTGTTTCATAGCGCTGAACTCGTTTTCTGCCATCCGCGAATTCAAGAAGTTGTTTCCAAAAGCGATCGTGACAAGAAGTAGCACCACAACTGCGCTTGTTAGTATGACTGAGGAAATCGCTGGACTAACTGCTTTCTCATCTCTTCTTAATCTATGCAACTCGATTTTATCTTTCGTCATTTACCCTCCATCAAAACGATATAAACATGGGCACAATCTTCGCAGCTGTTACGGCGATTATCACTAGAAGAGCAGCATGCTTGAAGCCAGCCGATATGGATTCTTCGCTGATCTTACCCCCAACTAAGCCTATTAGAAAACTATGGAAAATACATGAAGTCGTGAACATTGATATCATCCCGCTTAAATCCGTCGTTGTTTCTGTGCTCCCTGCCCCAGCGGCTGCAGGAGCACCAAGAGTGCCAGAAGTAAACCCTATCATCATCGTTGTTGTTGCCACCAGCAGAATTGCAGCGAAATATGGCATCAATATAAATGGACGTACGGCCATCTTCTTTTCCTTTTCCACCTCTTGGGTTAAGTTGTTAAACCTTGCCAGAGACTCTATCATGGAAATTGTTCCACCACCGACATCTATTGTCTCAACAAGTAAGAACATAACGATTTGAGTCATCCAACTCTTTGTTCTTTTCAAGAAGTCCAATATCACTTTTCGAATGGAGACCCCCCAAGAAATCTCTGAACTTATTTTTCGCAATTCCTTGCTAAACACTCCGTAATCCCGATTAGAGAGGCTTTCGATGCACTTCTCTGGAGATAGCCCTGTCTTCCGAACTTCGGTCAAGTCTCTTAGGAAGCTATTGATACCTTTTTCCATGCCTACTTTTTTCTTTGAGATTCTGCTGTGCACGACAGCTGCTGGTGCAGTTGTAACAAAGAGGGCTACGGCAACGGCAATAGGCAAGTCAATAGTTGTTTGAAGTGAACTGAAGAAAGGAACTTCAACGTAACCCATGAAACTAGTTAAAAGCAGAAAGATTATCATACCTATTATACTGCAAACTCCAAAGACCTTGTATGGACGCATTTCCGTTATTGGAGTCTTAGGCTGCATGCTATGTGCCAAATAAATGAACATCAACGAGAGCATCGGTGTAAACAAATACGTGTAGAGAAGTATGGTGGAATACGACGACATGCCTGTACTGTATATGGATTCTACGCTGAACAAAATGTAGAAGCAGAGTGACATCAAGACCATTACTATAATGAAAGTTTCCAAAAGCATCCCGAGCCTTTCAGCTGCAGCCTTAACACGCATAGCCCTAGTCTTGAAAATGTCTTCAGCTTTCCTCTCAAGAAAATGCCCAATATCCCCGCCAATAATGACTGTAGAGGCATAGCCAGCAAGAAAATCTTTGAAAACATCCAAAGGGTTCTTCTTTGATGCGTTTTCTATGGCTGTTAGGGGGTCTATCCCGAAGATTTCCACATCTTTTATGATTTCTCTGGCTTCGCTTCTCATCGCCGGCATTAGTTCAACTTTTGACAACCGTTTGAAGCTCGTATATGGTGCTATTCCTCCGGACGCCATAACGCTGATGTAAGTGGCTGCAAACGGCATCTCCCTTTCTAGGTTGCTGGCTCTTTCGCTGGCTCTAGACATGGGTATTAATAGAAAGCCTATCATCACATAGAACGGAAAAGGCACCATGAAGACTAACGGAAGAAAACCAAATAGGCATATCAGCACAACCGATACGATCGATACTGGAAGCGTTAACATAGCAATTAGAAACATTAATGAAACATAAGTCTCTGGGTAAATCTTGATTTTTGCTCTTTCCAAATAATCTTTAAACTCTAAGACATTCCTTAAAAAGGAGGGAGCTATTCTCCCGAATAGGCGGAAGGACCAAGCCTCAAGACTTTCTAGAAATCGCAACAGTCTCCACCTCTTCTCCTGCAAGGACTTTTCCGTAAATTTGTTCTGGCCTGGCGTAATACTCTGCGATTATTGCGGCGACATCTTTGTAGCTTCTTATGTTGCGATCACGCATCCAATGCAAAACATCTTTGCGCCTACTTATCTCAGCAAGCAACTCTTTTCTGCTGGCACCTGCACGTTCAGAAACTGCTGACAACATTATGCTTTTGTCAAATGCTGGTAACTGTGTGTCCTTTGTTGTATGCCATTTAAACGTACATCTGTAATCCTCATAATCCGCAACCTCGTGGATGTTCATTATACGTCTATATGCCTTTTTCTCTCCACCTTTTGTTAGGTGAACCCTCTGAATTGATAAAACAAGATTCATCAATGGAATGTAGGCTGGTGAAATGTCCATAGGTTTCTGCGTTAGACGCTTAACTGCAGAGTCCATATTCTCAGCGTGCATTGTGCACATGCCTCCGTGACCTGTAGCTAACGCTTGGAAAAGCACGTAGGCTTCTTGCCCCCTCACCTCCCCTACAATCAGCACGTCTGGACGATGCCTCATCGAGGTTTTCACGAGATCGAAAAGTGTTACCTCGCCGGCGCTGCTTCCACCTAAACCATAGCTCTGTCTTGCGATAAGTGAAACCCAGTTCTCAAGTGGAAGATTAAGTTCCGCTGTTTCTTCTATGGTAATTACCTTGTTTCCTGGCCTAATTAAGCATGTTAAAGCATTTAGGGCTGTGGTTTTTCCTGAAGCCGTTCCACCTAAAACCATTACGGAGGCCCTGTTTTCAAGGCACATCCAGAGATATGCCGCCATTTCTTCTGAGAAAGTACCCAGGTTTATCAAATCTATTATTGAGTATGGATCTTCTCTGAATTTTCTAATGGTGAAGGCTGTTCCGAATGGTGTGACTTCACGTCTGTAACATACCGCCAGTCTGTGCTTTCCAGGTAGAGAAGCGTCCACTACTGGGAACGCTGAGCTCACATGTTTTCCAGACATATGCACAAGCTTAACAACTATATTATCGAGTTCTTCATCATTTCTAAATTCCAGATTTGTTTCGACACTCTCATAATTTCTATGCCAAACATAAACTGGCCTGTTAACTCCATCGCATGAAATATCTTCAATGTGTGGGTCTCGCATTAATGGGTCGATTCTGCCGAAACCCACGAGGTCTCTTTCAGCGTGATAGAGAATCTTATACCATGAAACGTCTGGCAGCCAGCCTAAGCTTATGCGGTATTTGTCAACAATCTTTTTAGCTTCTTCTGCGAAGAATTTTCTAGGATCAAGAATTTCCTCTTTTGGTGACTCAATCTCTGCAAGCAAAATGTCCAAGATACGGGTGTAAATGTTTCTTTCAAGAGGGTCAAGCTGAAGCTCATCCAATATGTACATATATTCGCCTGTTTTCGGATTCTGCACTATAGCAACATGGGCAAAAGGTTCGTAAAGGGGATATCTGTCCACAATTTTGAACTTTCTAGGTATAGGCTTTGGAGGAGGTGGCGGAATATCCGCTTCTTCACGCTTTCCAACATTTATCTTCATTCTTAATGTTTTTAGTTTAGCAAGCTTCTCTTTCAGCTGTAGCTTCGTCATGTGTGTTTCTCCTATCCTTTTATCTTAATATGTTCGGTCTATTAAGTATTACGTCTCACGAAACGTCATTCCTAACCTTCTTCCCCAAGTGAGAACGTAATAACCTTCATCTTAACTAGCACAAAGATTATAACTACGATAGCTATTGGAATAATGATCAGAAGTACTGTTGTCAATGGCCAGCCACCGCCACTTTCCGGGGTCACACTTATTGTTGTTTGGTTTCCTCCGCCTATGTATCCATTTTTGGTTACGTTGGCTGCTATAATTATTGACAATTCCTCTGTCGTTCTCGGGGCACTAAAGATAAGTTCACAATGGCCCTCTGAATCAGTAGTTCCATTTGCAACTGAAAGGCTTCCATCACTAGACAGCACCGCGACCGAGGCATTAGCAACAGGAGTTTCGTTGCACTTAGTGTAAACGGTTACAGCGGTCGATTCACCCGACATGATCGTAGAAGCATCAGCTCTAACTTCAACGCTGAGTATTCCAGGGTTAACAGTTATGTTTAAGAGACTTTCTCCGGTAGCGTATCCGATTCTTGAGCCTTCTGCTGCAATGGTGATGTTAGACTGTGCGTTAACTTGCGGAGCTGTAAAGGTGAAAGTCACATTGCCATAAAGATCAGTTGATCCTTCAGTCGCAGAGAAGTATCCGCCGTTTTTCGACGTTACGGTGACACTTGCATTCGGGACAGAAATCATGTCGTATGTCACGTGGACTGTTACATTTATTTTCGCTTCAGAAACTGTAACATCGGGTTCAGCGATAACTTGGACAGCCAACACTTTCGGTACTATCGTGATTTCTGTTTGTCCTTCTCCGTCCACATACCCGCTTTTTGCTGCCGTTACTGTTATAGTCGCGCTAATCATTGTTGTAGTTTGAAAAGCAGTGAAAACGAATTCGGCGTTGCCATTTAAATCTGTGGTCCCTATTGTTACCGAGAAGTTTCCGCCACTATCTGATGACACTGTAACCATTGCGTCTGAAATCGGAGCTGCATCGCAGGTTACGTGAGCAGTTATGATGGATACTGCTTCAGAGATAATTATGGTAGGGTCGGCCGTTATTTCTGCAATTAATGTTTTTGGTTCTACAGTTATCGTTCCTTGACCATGTTGCTCTGCATATCCCATTTTTATAGCTGTAGCCGCGACAGTCACATCGATCTGGCTTAATGTTTGGGGAGCTATGAAAAGGAATGTTGCACTACCATTTACATCAGTAACTCCTGTAGCCGGCGAAAGATCGCCATAATCAGACCACAATATAAGTAAGGCATCTGGAACTGGCTCTTCAAAGCCAAGTGTCACATGGACAATCACAGTTGCTGTTTCTTCCGATTTGACTGTTGCCGGCTCAGCGGCTACTTGAACCATGAGAGGTGGAAGAACCTCCAAATATTTGAAGTCAGAACCGTCTGCATATCCAGTCTTAGAGGCTCTCCCAATGATTCTGACGTTGGTTATTTCGGTGACGTTTGGAGCAGTGAACGTCGTAGTGAAGTAACCAGTGGAGTTTGATAAACCCAATATAGGCGTGAAACTTCCACCTATCACTGAAAACAACGTAGCATTGGCGTTGTCTACTGGACTTGTCCCATTTGACACATAAACTGTAATTAGAACTTCTTCATTGTATTCAACAGTAGAAGTGTTGAGAGCAAGGGACACTTGTAAGGGTGTAAGAGCACCGTTGACACTTATCACTGTACCAGCGTTATCACTTCTACCACCGAAGTCATCCATCACAACTAACTCTGCGTTGTAGGTTCCAGTTGAGGAGTATTTGTGATTAAGAAGCGACAATGCTGTCCAAGTGCTGTTGGTTCCATCTCCGAAATCGAAAAAGTATTGGTCAACGCGCCCTTCATCATATGAATCAGTACCTATGAATGTGACAGTTTGATCTGGCACAACTAGACTCTTGTCTGTCCAAAGGATTGCTGTGGGAGGTGTGTTCTCATAGTCAATGGGAGCTGTTAAAAAGAATATGAAGTCGAGACTCGCTCCATTACCACCCACGGGATTTCCCATTCCGCGCGGATTTAATGATTCATGGTATGGTCCGCTTTTGTCCCCCCAGTAATTGTATGTTGCATTAACGGCAGCGCTGGACGAGACATCCATACCTAGGATATTGTCATAAATGTCGTTAAAGTAAGCTCTATGGTTCTTTCCTTCTTTATAGAGAATTCCGACGGTGTTGTTTGAGACATAATTGCTGGCAATGTATGTGTTTGCGTCGGTCGAAACGTGAAATCCGTAAAGATTAGTTGAAAGTCTATTATTAACAATAATGGTGTTGTCGTAAGCCATTGCTTTGAGATGTATTCCACTTTGCCCATTGAGCGAGATTTTATTTTGATGTATGTTTATTTCTGACGTTAAGTTTCCAGTTAAGGTTATACCTTCTTCATTTGACATTATGTCATTATTTTGTACGTTAACCTGGTTACCACCGGCTATGTAAATGCCGCTCGCGGTGTTGCTGACTATTTCATTGTTTTTAACTTCCGCGTTACCGTTTGTTATCATAATTCCATTTTCAGAATTGAGACTTACCAAGCTATTCTGAACGTTTAAGGTGCCATCTCCTACGGTTATTCCGTTTGTCCCGTACTCTATGATGCAGTATATCAGCGAAGACGACTCTGTTCCATTGAGTTCAATCGCTCCCCAATCTCCAGCTTCGGGTTGAAGTCTGTTCGATGTAAACGTAATCATTTTGTCTTCTGTACCCTCTGCAACAAGTCTTCCTTTCACTACCAGGGAAAAGTTCTCGCCAAACCTTACTTCAACTTCAGGCTCTATTGTCAACATCACATTTGGGTAGATAACCACATCATTTGACAATGTAAAAGGACTGTCCACCAGAGTCCAAACGGTGTCTTGTGTAATTGATCCTTCAACATATGTTGCTGCATTTGCAGCGGAAAATAATGTTTTACCTGTAAAGCTAAAAGTGCTAAAGATTATGGTCGCTAAAATAACGAACAGCTTCATCCCTTTTTTCATTGTTCACACACCCATAGTTGAAACTACACTATCCTCTAGCTGATGCTAGTTTAAACATTATGAATTCAAAATAAAATTTCAGAATCTGTCATCGCGGATCTTGTAGAATGAAAAACAAAAAGAGCTTTTAATGGTGTAAAGACAACACCTAAAGCTCAGCAAGGAGACAGACCGGTTGAAAAGCTTTACAGCAATAGCCTTAGAAAACTTTCCATTGATAAAGCCTGGAGACAACATAGCGAAAGTAATAGTCGAAGCCGCTGGAAAAAACGGCTTAAAAATTGAAGAGGGAGATATAATAGCCATTGGACAAAAAATCTTTTCGAAATCTGAAGACAGGATAGTAAGACTTAGAGATGTCGTTCCTTCGCGAAAAGCGGAAGACATTGCGAAGATAACAGGAAAAAGCCCTAAATTTGTCGAGTTGGTTTTAAGAGAAACCGAAAGAATAGTGAAGGCCTCTCCTGAAGTATTCTTAGTGGAAGATAAACGCAA
>Ga0209636_10003577_pt1 | contig 15837 bp, 19 predicted proteins | sample DeeMarSWOR152_54_FD_187464 | JGI IMG/M metagenome (GOLD analysis project Ga0209636, IMG submission 187464) | Marine sediment microbial communities from White Oak River estuary, North Carolina - WOR-1-52-54 (SPAdes) (version 2) | ecosystem: Environmental > Aquatic > Marine > Intertidal zone >...
ATATTAAATAATATTATAATACAGCGATTGGGTATAGTGCTTCTTTAAAAAAGATGGTTAAAAAAGATGGTTAAAAAAGATGAGGTGCGTGTATGCCGACTGTCAAAGTGGACCCAAAAAAATGCATCGGTTGCGGACTTTGCATAAGCATGTGCCCTGAAGTTTTTGAGTTCGGTAAGGACGACAAGGCCCGTGTAAAAAATCCAGACAAATGTAAGAGCGCAAGCTGCGACTGCAAGGAAATCGCAGAGATGTGCGCGGTCAAAGCCATAACATACAAAAAGTAAATTTTAAGAGCAAATTTTCAAGTTATCAGAGTTACCAATAATAAATAGGTATTTTGTAAACCGTAAACTGTGAGGTGTGAAGATGGTTACAGTAAAAGTTGATCAGAACAAGTGCATCGGATGCGGCCTTTGCGAGAGCACGTGCCCAGCCGTTTTCGAACTAGGAGATGACGGCAAGTCGCATGTTAAAGACGCAGAAGCATGCAAAGACTGCGACTGCAAATCTGCCGCAGACAACTGCCCAGCACAAGCGATAACTTACAAAGAATGAAAATTAATAAAATTATAAGCCCTTGGACATTGTTGTAGCTTTTGAGAAATCGTCCTAATAAAATCGTCCTAATGTAGATCATCGTATTAGTCCAGTGCATCTCCAGTTTATCTCTGCTTCTCCTGTTTCAACGTCTATCACGCAGGCAGGCCTACAACCTGGTTTTTCCATCTCAAGGTCTATCCACCAGGTTCCAGTGTATTCGTTGCAATAGTACGGTTCTATGAGCTCTGACTGCCCGCATTCGCTTTCCAGAGCAATGCGCTGGGCCTCGCTCACGTTAATGCCGATATCAGAACCTGTCTTGGCGCAATATTCTACAACCTCTGTTTCGCATTGTTCTTCTGTGGGCTTTATGCATCTCTGCTTAGCTCCACACCACACGTATCCTTCTGCAATAACACACCCGTATTCGTCCCTCTCTAAAGGTTTTGGGAATGTGCATCCAGAAAATATGACAACTGTGACCAATGCCAGCACTGAAACAACTTTTCTGATTAGCATGCTTAATTATTTAGTTTGGGTCAATAAAAACACTGCGATTTTATTTGGCACAGGCCTAATCATGGCAGTCATCCCAATTATAGAAATCCATCGATTCAATCGTAGAAATCCAAGAAATAAATTTATTCGGTTGCTAATTTTATTATACTATTAATGTCAATAATAATTACTGGTTGTCTTTGATACTGGTTTATCAGGTGGTTTGTGTTGAGGATAAAAGTATATTCGACTCATGCTTGCCCGTACTGCCATATGGCTAAAGATTACTTTCGTGATAAAGGCATCGAGTTTGAGGACATAAACGTGGCAGAAGACAGGACAGCTGCTGTCGAGATGGTCGAAAGATCCGGGCAGATGGGCGTACCGGTGATTGATATCGACGGCGAGCTTGTAATAGGTTTTGATGTGCCGAAAATAGAGGGCATACTGGGCCGGAAAAGCAGAGAAAAAAAGGAAAAGATCGATGAAGTCAGCTTTCAGCAAAAGCCTGAAACAATAAGGCCTGAGCCTGAAACAAAAAGGCCTGAAATGGAGAAACCAGCGTCACGGCCAAAAGAAGTCACAGAAGACGGTAAAAAGATATACGATGTTTTAATTGTCGGCGGTTCTGCGGCTGGTTTGACAGCTGCTTTGTTTGCAACTAGAAGGGAGATGAAGACGCTTGTTGTTACAAAGGACATAGGAGGGCAGATAAGCGAGACTTTGGCCGTAGAGAACTATCCAGGCATAGAGAAGATTCAGGGACCTGAGCTGGTTAAGAATTTTGAAGATCAGGCCAAAAAATACGGCGCCGAGATAATAAGGGAAGAAATCGTCGAAGCTTACGTAAAAGACGAGGCCGGTGATAAGCTGTTTTTTGTGAAGACAAAAGATGGAGACGAATACGCAGGCCGTACACTGATACTGGCAATGGGTAAGACTCCACGCAGCCTGGGTGTGCCTGGCGAAGAGGATTTCTTAGGAAAAGGCATCAGTTATTGCGCGAACTGCGACGCACCGCTTTTCCGCGATAAGACAGTTGCAGTAGCAGGTGGCGGTAACGCTGCCTTCGATGCGGCTTTGCTTTTGACAAAGATTGCTGCTAAGGTCTATCTGATACACAGGAGAGAAGAATTCCGCGCGTTTGAGTCTGTAGTTAAACATCTTAAAGAAGCGCATAATGTTGAGTTTGTTTTAAATTTCGTAATCACAGAAATAAAAGGAGACAATTTTGTAAAGGCTGTTGTTGTGAAGAATACTGTAGATAATAGTACGAGAGAAATAGAGTTGGACGGTGTGTTTGTAGAGATAGGGTCAGAAGTCGGCACGGATTTTGTGAAACATTTGGTCGAATTGGACGAGCTCGGCCAGATAAAGACAAACAAGCATATGGGAACATCTCGTCCAGGAATATTTGCAGCAGGTGATGTCACAGATTCAGCGTTCAAACAGATTATCGCTGCGGCCGGTGATGGTTGCAAGGCCGCGCTGGCAGCGTACAACTGCTTGCATGGGATTGAAAACAAATACGTGGCAGAATGGACAACACACAAGCACGAGAGCACACAACCACGATAAAAAATAACAACATGATAAAAATTACCGAAGTAAAAAATGGAGAGGAGTTTTATGGCGGATGAGATAAAATACGACGAATGGGGGCCTGAGATAGTTTTGGATTTGTACGATTCTAAAACTAAGATGCGCGGGTTCGTGGTCATAGACAACACAGCGCTCGGGCCAGGCAAAGGCGGGATAAGGATGACGCCGACTGTGACATTGGAAGAAGATTTCCGCCTCGCACGCACGATGACGTGGAAGTGTGCTTTGGCTGAGTTGCCGTTCGGCGGTGCCAAAGGGGCGATTGTTTTCCCGCAAGACATGCAAAAGGACAAAGAACAGTTGATGCGAGCGTACGCACGCATGGCCAAGGTTGTTGCGCCGAAAGTTTGGGTGGCAGCGCCTGACATAAATACAGGCGAAGAGGAGATGAGGTGGTTTGCAGAGGAGAACGGCTCGCTACAATCATGCACAGGCAAACCGGTTGACATGGGAGGCATACCTCATGAGCTCGGCTCGACCGGATTTGGCGTTTATCACGCGGCTTTAGTGGCTCTTGAGCACGCTGGCACGGACGTTAAAGGTGCGACTGTTGCTGTGGAAGGATTTGGCAACGTGGGCAGCTTCGCTGCAAAATTCTTAGCAGAGAGCGGTGCCAAGCTGGTTGCAGTCAGCGACAGCAAAGGCGTCATCTACAACAAGGACGGCCTCGACTTCGATAGGCTGAGCAAAGCGAAGGCCGAAACAGGGGCGGTTATCAAATACAACCCAGGACAGGTGTTGCCTAACGAGAAGATATTCGAGCTTGACGTAGACGTATTGATACCGGCAGCGCTTGCAGATGTGATACATGAAAATAACTGGCAGAATGTAAAAGCGAAAATGATCGTAGAAGGTGCGAACATACCGATAAGACCGCATATAGAAAACAAACTGAGCGACCGCGGCATACTCCTCGTGCCGGACTTTGTGGCAAACGCAGGCGGTGTTATCTCATCCTATGTAGAATATATCAGCGGTACGCCAGCTCAGATGCTTAAAGAAGTAGAAAAACGCGTGCGCAAAAACACAAAACTAGTCCTAGAGAAGGCCAAGAAAGAAAAACTTTATCCGCGCGATGCTGCGCTTGAAATAGCAAAAGAGCGTGTACGTTCGGCGATGAACAAGTGAAAGGTTAAAGTTAAATTAGACAATTTAGAATTACTAATCATGAAGAAAGTTGCTGTTGTAGGGTTTGACAAAAAGCCTTTGGAAAAGGAACTGAAAAAGCACGGCTACATCCTTGAAAAACTGAAACCGGACTTTGTCGTTTCATTTGGCGGAGACGGCTCTGCGCTCATGGCCGAGCAGCTCTACTCCGAAGTGCCAAGGCTTGCGATAAAACACAGCAAGACATGTAAAAAATGCACGATCGGCGAAGGTCACGATTTTTCGGGAATCATTGAAAAGCTGAAAAAGAAGCGGTATAAGATTGTGGAAGAGCACAAAGTCGAAGGTAGAGTGAATAATGACAAGCATAAGGTTTTAGTTGCACTTAATGAGATAAACGTGGCCCATGCCATTCCTATAAGGGCCATACGTTTTGACGTGTCTGTGGACGGGAAGCCGGTTGAAACTCAACTTATAGGCGACGGCGCGATTGTCGCAACGCCGTACGGGAGCACAGCATACTTCTATATAATAGCAGGCCGCAGTTTCTCTGACAAATTAGGCATAGCGTTCAACAATGTGAACAAAAAAATCAAATACCGCTTGGCAGATTTGGATTCGAGTGTGAAGATACATGTCAACCGAGGGCCGGCGTTCATGTGCGCTGACAACAACACAACCATGATACCGCTGAGGGACGGCGACACTATCACGGTAAAACTATCAAAACAAAAGGCCAAGATAATCGAACTTGAAGGCGAGAAGAGGAAGATTGAAATCTAAAAATTTCTTCAGCCATAAATTTTTTATCCAGCGCATGTTCCTGTCGCTATCACACATGTTTCGGCTCCGGGGCCGCATGTTCCGTATGTAGCCAGATTGTAAAGTGTGTAGAACGAGTATATCATACTCGCAAAGAAAACTATTGTAAAAATCCACGAAAGCAGTTCAAATCTTTTATAGACAAATCTTGCAACTCGCGGGCTTCTTTCCAAAAGTTTACCCACAAGCTTTGACTTTATTCTCTGGTCTAATTCAGTCTCACATGGTCTGAAAGTCATCCTCAAAAACACACAACGGAATGCTTCATGTGCCAAGCTCCTGTAACGAGCCGAGAAAACACCAAGAAGTCCAAAAATAAAAAGCGCTATTAGACAAATCATATGCAGTCACATCTAACATTGACCGCCTGAAGATGCACCACTACCAGAACCTATTGGACCTAAACCAGCCTGCTCAGCTGTAGTGCTCAGTTGCTGGCTACATTCTGAAGGCTGAGTATTGAACGCAGCGCATATCGCATCCTTTATCGATTCTGCGGCCCTGTTTACGCTCAAAACTTGACCATTCAGTACAAAGGTCGGTGACCCGCGCACTCCGTATTGATTGCACAATTCGTCATCAATCGGGAATGGCGGGAAGCTGCTGCCCCACGAGCTCTGGTCATTCAATGTCTCGGTTATCTTGTATTCTGTATCAGTCGCGTCCATACAAGTTTGCAACGCGTCTTTGTCTATGCCCACTTCATCCAGACAGCTTTCAGAATCGCCGTCTTCCACAAAACATCTCAGATAATCTGTGAACTTGTCCGACTGCTCGGTTTTTATACAGTACATCCTCAGCTGTTCGTACACCTCTTTCTCGCCGTGCATTGCATAATTGACAAACTTGAGATCAATGTCAATATAGTCATTATCAGCAAACAACTCCATTACAGGTACGAAAGCTTTTATGAACTGCAATCCGTATGGACAGTGCGACATCACGAACGCATAAGCTTGCGGCCTGTCTGATTTTACTACCTGTTGTTGCTGCTGTTGAGTAGTTGTGGTTGTAATAGGTGCTGTCGTTTCGTAAGGCGTAGATACAAACAACCATTTACCGTCCTTTGTGATGTAGACGTCTATGATATTTCCTTGGTACTCCGTTTCCACTTTATAAATATCGTTTGAAAAATCCTCTGCAGAATATAAGCTTGCCTTGTCAGTACCTTCCACAAGATTATTATTGATATATTGTATGGCCTTTTGGCCTGCTTCCTCCGCTGTCAGTAGAGTAGCACCGCCAGTGGTCACAGCGCCTCCAGTTGTCCGCCCAAACAATTCAGGTTTTACAAAAAGTACGACAGCAACCACAAGAAGTATGAGAGTCGAAACTATCCACGGATTTATTTTCGAAATAGTTAGTTTCGGTATTTTTATGGTAATCTTACGCCCTTCTTCTTTTCCTGCAGACGTCCCTGAATTATTGAGCTGCGCCACGGAATCACTTTTCGTTTAATCATTTAATGAATTTTGATAGTTTTAAAATATACAGCAATGTTTATAAAGCTTATCGGGTTTATAAGGCGTTTACAAAATAAAAACTTATCTTAAACAAATAAGCAAAGCTTAAAGACATAGACAAACAGAAATAAACAAAAAGTGAAATATTTAAGAAAGACTTAATAATTAAAGAGTCAATTTAAAGAAGTTGATTTGATTTGGCAAAGCCCAGGTCGCCTAATCCGGTAGGGCACTAGCCTGCTAAGCTCTTGCTAAACAAAAAAACAGCACAGAAAGCTAGCGGACTTCGGTCCTTGTGGGTTCAAATCCCATCCTGGGCGCTATTAAGATTAACCTATTGCCTTTTGTCATTTCGCTTTCTTTCAGATTTAACTCTCAAAAAACAATTGCAAACTCTACAAATAGAATAGATGTGGTTGTATTCTTTACCACACTTCGGACAATATTTCTTTCTATGCCTAAAAGCTTTTATCAAATCACCTTGCTAATTCCATATCGACAAATTCGAGAACTCCTCTACATTTCATACAAACTGGCAAATTATCCCTAACCATTATATCTTTAAACCCCAATTCCCCATGTTTTGGGCAAAAACATCTAACCTTCATTTATGACCATCTTACATGCTGTTTTAAAGAGACTCTGAAGAAACGATTCTACACCGCTTAGTAGAAAACGATTTTATACCGTTTTAAGAGTCCAGTGGTACATAATTTAGTTTCAACAAATAAAAGTGTTGAGAAATTAATAGAATGTAAACGACCGACAGAACGCCTCATCTGTATCTTTTCCTAAACCCTCTCCTAATTTTGTCCATGCAAGGTTTGCAGACGCTCAAGAACCTGTATTTTCTGTGCTGAGATACCAGCTTATAGGTCTGGCCTTTTGTGTGGCAGAAGTCGCATACTCCAGACGAATGTCCTTCTTGCACTTCGATCTTTTTTATTCCGCGGATTGTCATATTTAATATATTATCTTCTTAACGCTTAATGTTACAGAACCTAGTTACAAAAGCCATATTAGTAACCTACATAATGTAGCAAAAACCAAATTTAATTATGAGAAAAAACGCTTTTGGGGCGTTTTTTAGCCTTTTAATGGTCTGCTTGTCTTTTGCCACGTTTTTCTCTACATTTTTTTCTGCTCTGGCATTGGCTGAAGAGTTCTATTGGACAGGCGATATTGATTATAGTGACGGTGTGTTCGAAAGTGACGGCACTGCGACACTATTGTTCGGTTCTTACAGGAATCATTACGGTTGCTTTTTGCCTGATGTGCCAACCTTTGACATGGACGAGGTCAAAGTTTATGTAAACCAGCATTCTGCATCCGGTTACACGAAGGTCTACATGTGCCCAACAAACCGTAGGCAGTTCAACTCATTCGACTGTTCTCCTAGCGGTTCGGAAATGGAAGACATCATAAATAGAAGGTATTGCAAGTCTCCGCTCGTATACCTCGGAGAGCTAAGTGTAGGCGGTTTCAAGTCAGGGTGGAACACGCTCCGCTTCTCTCCTTACCGTTTGTACGCTGGTGATTACATCTTATGGTTTTATAGTTACAATATGAGAGGTAACGACATAAGCAATGTCGACGGTTCTTCAGACAAATTCTACTTTTACAGGTCTGCTTACGCCTGTACTGACAGTTATGCTGTAATTAAAAGCATTTGCAACATAAAACTGGGCGGGGCAGAAATAGAAAGAGGCAAAAGCATCAGATCACTTTCGGATATCAGAGCCAGTACCGGTACAAACCTGGACAACGCTGCTTCAACGACTGCGAGTCAGCCAAAATCAGAGAGCTCGCTTGTAGTAATGTGGGCAGCGATTATTACTGTTTCTTTCGTAGCGTTTTTGATAGCACTTTGGTTAAAGATTAAAGGAAAGAGAAAAATAGAATAATAAGTGGGCAACAGAATAATATAGTAGGTGGGATGAATATGACTAACAATTCTGAGGTTAGTAAAATCAGGAACAAGATTTCAATAGCTAAGCCGAACTTCAGTTTGTCTGTAGAGACCGATGAAAACCTGGGCAACGCCAAAAAGACATTTGAAGAACTTATGGAAAAGTACAAAAAGTGAGTTTTAAATGGCGGAAAATAGCCTTGTCAAATATGTCGCAAGAATAGAATACGAACTGAGCGGGCTGCTGAAGTTTCTTAATCAATATGAGAGACGACCTCTGATTCTTATCAAGGACGACGGAGCAGAGATGGACGTCAAACAAGAGGTACAAAACATTTATAGGCAGCTTGCCGATTATTTGGATAGATTAGAAGAAGACCCACATATAATCTATAAAAATTTGGAGTTTGTTAAAGGGTTCCGGAAGGTTTTCCATAATACAGAAAAGATTCCTTCTATTTTGAAAGAATATCTTGCAAAGCGGATTTTTATAGACGATACGACAGAAGAAATGAGCGATTTCATTGATTTTATGGGAGAGTACTCCATACAGAGATCAAGAGTTTATGGGACTTTGAAGACACTTGAAGAGGTAGGCGACCCTCACGAACGCGAAAGAGTGTCACAAGAAAGAAAGTTTCAAAAAGAACAGGAGGAGCTTGGCCTTGACTTAGAGACAAGATTAAAAGGACACGAAATAATAAAAGAAGGCGTGGAGAAAAGGTCGAAAAAACTGAAAGAGGAGGCCAACAAACTGTCAACAGTCGCATTGATTTTAATCGTAATGTCCGGCAGTTTCATCCTTTTGGGCAACTTACAGACAGGCGCTACTGGGTTTTCTCTGCTGCCTGCGGCTGAAATAGCTGGCGTAAACTTTGTCACAATTTACATCGTCACATCGTCTCTAATAGTGGGCATATACCTTATTGGTAAATTTTTGAAGAAGTGGTAAACTATTAAAATAACCTCTCAAATAAGATTTATATCAATAATACAAAACATACGCGCAACTCTAAAAAACCAAACGGGTCCGTGGTCTAGCTGGCAGGCCTTGAGTCAAAATTGCATGTCAAGGCTCAACAAATGACGTCGCGTTGACGTCGCGAAGATCGCCGGTTCAAATCCGGCCGGACCCACTTAACTTTCTTTCTCCGAAAAATTTCTAAGAACCAAAACTCACTTCTAATTCAAAAAAGATAATAATATTTATGGGAAGAAAAGGATACGCGTTTTTGACAACAGGGTTATTTTTATTATTATTAACAGCAGCTCTGCTCTATTTGTTGGCCAACCCAGACAGATGGTTGTACAGAGATACAGTTACAACTACACAGCATGGTACGGGCACACAGACTACACAGACTACGTCGTCGCAACAGGCCGAGGTTGAAACCATAGAATATGCCGCGGCCGAAACTTACGGAACTATGAAATGGTTGGAAAAGCACGTATTCGATCTTGTGAACTACGAACGCACTTCCAGAGGATTGACCGCACTGAAGTGGAACGAGGAAATTGCCGATGTTTGCAGGGCGCACAGCAAAGACATGGCCGATAACGACTTTTTCTCACATACAGGCTCGGACAGCACAAATTCCAGTTACAGGCTTATTTTGGGTGGAGTGTGCTATTGGAACCTGACAGGAGAAAACATAGCACGCGTGAATATAATCGATGTTTATGTTGTCAACACACGCGGAGAGGTAGTAGACATAAAATATAAGACCCTTGAAAAGCTGGTACAAGACACGATAGATGGCTGGATGAACAGCCCTGTGCACAGGCAGAACATCTTAAGCTCTAAATTTGACGAGGCCGGTATAGGGTTGACCGTTTTCAACGATTCGTACTACTTTACAGAGAATTTCATAACTCGTATAACATGTGGTTATAAAGACGCTGCTTGCTGTGAAAAAGTTGGTTATCTGCCTTGGTGCTATAGGCCGTGGGAATGCGTAAGTGGTTTTTGCATTTGATGGTATTCGTGCTTAAAGAGCTGATATAAGGTACTTTTTTTCTCCATATTTTGCCAGTTCGTTGTCTTCTACAACTTTTCTCATGTGGGGATACAATGCACATAAGAATTCCTTGCCTTTTTCTGTTGCTTTGTACATTTTGCCAGTCAAGGCCTCGTCCTTTTCAAAAATTCCATACAGGTCTAGCAATCTTCCTAATCGTATGCCGTTTACATGTAACTGGTCTTTTAACCTGCGATAGCTTCTCGGCTTTGTCGCTGTTTGGTATAGAACTTTAAGATACTTGTTGTAAGTAGGGACCATCCCTTCAATATCTTCGCCTTTCTGGAAAAGCAGTAATGCGTCTGCAAACTCATCATAATGGCCAGCGTCTGTGTATTCGAATGTTGGAGGATGTTTGCTGTTTTCCACTCTATTTTTTTTCCATGATTTTCTAGCTCTCTCAGCACCGTTCATGGCCTTTTCGTTGACAGGTTTTCTTCCCCTACCGATTTGTACAGCATCATTAGCAAGGTGAAGAACCTCTACTACGTACTCAGGGACTTTTTTCTTCAACTTTTCTTCCAATAAAGCAACCGTTGCCTCAACATTGATATCTGGCAGCTTCTCTTTGTGTTTCATCCGCTCACCTAGATATTTTTGTTACTTCTAAGTAGTATATAAATCTTTCGGTTTAGGATTCAGAATTAAGAAATGTTTAGAACTATAGAACTATTATACAAAACCATTATACTAAGGCCTAAGGCCTAATTTAAGGCCTCATATTAAGGTCTCAGTTTTCTCATTACTATTTCGTGTATTTCTTGTGCAACCACTTCTATTGGCCTGTTGCCGTTTATCACATGCACGTTCGGAAAATCGTATTTTAGTTTCAGATAATTATCGCGCACCCCGCTCAGCTTCTCGAGTTCTTCGAACAGCTCGGGCTCCCTTTTTCTGGATTTCTTTATCCTTTCCAGCGATACTTCAGGCGGCACGTCGAGTATAAATGTGATATCAGGCACGCGGAAATGTGAATTTATCTCCTTTAGGAATTCCATGTCTACATCCAGCGCACCGAATGCAAGCGTCGAAAACATGTAGCGGTCGCTGATTACAGTCTTTCCTTCTTTCAAAGCCGGCTCTATCTCCGAATGCAAATGATGGCCACGGTCAGCTGTGAAAAGCAATTGCAACGCAAGGGACGAGGTTTTCAGTCTTTTCTGCAGCACCGAGCGTATTATCTCTCCTATCGGATTCTTTGTCGGCTCTTTTGTGAGTAGCACATCGTAGCCCTTCTCTCTCAGAAAATTAGTAAGCAGATTCGACTGCGTGCTATTGCCTGCCCCGTCCATGCCCTCAAAAGCGATGAACATAAAAACCACTTGATTATTCACATGCCACTTGGTTGTGTGCCTACCACTTGGTTATTTACCAACCACTTGGTTATTTACCACTTTTATTTTTCTAAACTTAAATTATTTTGAGATTCTTATAAATCGCCTAAATCGCCAACTAGGAAACTTTTTAAACAAGGGAAACAAAGAAAATTAGTATGGCAAAGGCAAAACCAGCGAAACCGTTCTATACACAACCTTGGTTCATAATAGTTGCAGTACTTTTGTTGCTAGTATTCTGGGTTGTCGGCACGTACAACAGCTTGATACGGCTTGACCAGTTGGTAGATGCCAAATGGGCGCAGGTCGAGACACAGTATCAGCGCAGGTACGATCTGATACCAAACCTCGTGAATACAGTGAAAGAGTACGAGCAGTTCGAGGCCAGCCTTTTGACCGAATTGACAAGTTTGAGAAGCCAGTGGGCAGCAGCAAGAACAATCGACGAGCAGATAGGAGTAGCAACCCAACTGGATTCTGCCATATCCAGACTTTTGCTTGTATACGAAAACTATCCAGAGCTCAAGACAATCACAGCTATAAGCAATTTGATGGATGAGTTGGCAGGCACAGAGAACCGTATATCAGTCGAGCGAATGCGATACAACGATGCTGTCCGAGCGTACAACACAGCAATAAAGATGTTCCCGACAAATATGGTGGCCGGGATGTTCGGATTTGCAGAAAGGACTTACTTCGAAGCGGCAGAAGGCGCAGCAACAGCACCTACAGTTTTCCCACAATAATCAAGGCCTTGAGTTAAAAACTAAAAAACAGAGGGGTCGTTTAAGACTGAGGTTGTTCAATGAAGAGACAAATTTACACTACGCTAATTTTTAGTTTTTTATTAGCGTTTTCGCTTTTTGTTTTTCTATCCTTTATGCCCGCGCCAGCTGTGGCCCAAAACATACCCACACTTACCCCTTACGTGAACGATTTTGCAAATGTCATTGACGCTTCACATGAAAGTCAGATAAACAACTACGCTACCCAGCTCGAATCGGCAACAACTGCAGAAATAGCTGTGCTTACAGTAGACAGCACGCAGCCGATGACGATTGAAGAATACGCTGTACTTGTGTTCGAAAAGAACGGTATAGGCCAGCAAGGCAAGGACAATGGTATATTGATTATCGCAGCCATAGAGGATCGCAAATGGCGCATAGAGGTTGGTTACGGACTGGAGGGTACTATAAACGACGCGAAAGCAGGCCGCATAGGTCGCGAATATATGACAACTTATTTCCGCGAAGGCAATTATGGCGAAGGCCTGTATCTTACTGTTAAAACGCTCGGTGACATCATATCAGGCAACGAGACTTTAAGTTCCCAGTTTGATGACTCGTCTGACTATGATACTGAAGTATGGATAGTTTTTCTGGTAATCTTTCTCGTTTTGATATTCGTTTTAGTCCCAATCATGTTAATTATCAAACAATACAGGTGCCCTAAATGCAAGTCTTGGATGCGCACTGAGCAAAAAGGCGACAAAGTTTGTTACGTCTGCAAAAAATGCGGCTATAGAAAATGTGTAAAAAAGAAAGGCCGCACGTATTTCTTTTTCTATGCTGGTGGTAGAGGTTGGGGCGGTGGCGGCTCTGGTGGCGGCGGATTCGGTGGCGGCAGTTCAGGCGGCGGCGGAGCATCTGGTGGTTGGTAGAAATTTGAGGTTTGTAGAAATTTAAGAATGCGGATTGTAGAATGCGAATCGCATCATCGGCCGCATCGTCTAAACCTAAAAAGTTAAAATTATCTTATAAATTCCCTAAATCTATTGTATGGACGTGCTGCTGTTCCAGAAGATATTGCTTTCCTTGGCCATAGGCGCATTAGTAGGTATGGAAAGGGAAAGGCATGCAAAAGATGACGCCATCCGTGAATATGCTAAGATCGGCAGTAAGAAAAAACATGTTGCCAAACCGGTCGAAATATGGGCCGGGTTCCGTACCTTTATGCTGATATCGTTGTTCGGAGTACTGACATCACATATGACCTCGATAGTTCTTACTATGTGGCCGCTTTACATTGGTATTGTTAGCGTTGCTGTACTGGCTTTTATGAGCTATTATTTGAATTACGAGAAATTCAGAGTCATAGGTATGACAACAGAGATAGCTTTCTTTTTAACTTATATAATCGGTGTACTGCTATACTTCGAATCTACGCCATTCTACCTTTCGATATCCCTAGGCATAATCTTAACTATCATACTGTTCTTCCGTGAGGCGCTTCACAGGTTCGCATATGGCCTAACAGCAAAAGAAATACGCGACGCTATTGTCTTTGCTGCTTTGCTTTTTATCATTTATCCGTTATTGCCAAGGGTGCCGATAGGCCCGTTCAGCGCAATCAACCTGTCTCTTGTCTGGGAAAGCATGCTGGTAGTAATGTTTGTCAGCTTCGCGAGCTATGTGGCTATGAGAATATTAGGCGATAAGTTGGGGCTGGGCGTTGCTGGTATATTCGGCGGCATGGCAAGCAGCACGTCTGTTGCGTTAATGATGGCCGAAGAGGCGAAGAAAAACAAGAATGCAATACAGCCAGCGCTGTTTGCAATAGTGGTATCTTCTTCTACCATGTTCTTCCGTATGATAATCGTGTCGTTGCTTTTCGGCTATCTGGTAGGCATCGCTCTCACCCCGGCATTCCTTATACTGTCTTCTGTCGGTTATGTGCTGAGCTATATCCCGTTGCAAAAGGTGAAGAAGTCTAAGACGAAGATTAAACTTGATTCGCCGATAGCTTTCAGGCCCATACTGCAGTTCACGGTACTTTTCACTATAGTGCTTTTCACAAGTCACGTGGCCAAGCTGTACATGCCTTCTGCTATATACGTCATTGCCATACTTTCAGGCCTTTTTGATGTCGATGCGATAAACATAAGCCTATCGTCTATGGCTGCCAGTGGATTGATTCCATTTAATATCGCAGTGATAAGTCTGATAATGGCGGCGCTTTCCAATACCGTCTCGAAGGCAGCAATTGTAAGATGGATCGGCGGGGAAAAAATCGGAAAAGAGGTAGCGAGACTGTTTTCTGTTATTGTATTGGCAGGCCTGGTCGCTTTGTTTATTGCATGGAACTTACTTTAACAAATGAAAAGTAGTTTGACATGGCAGTCGAAATATGGTCGTATCCGTGGAATTCTGTGATATCCCCCTTTCTACTCGCCCTACTGATTCCAATATCCTACAGTTTAATCAGAAACCGGAAAGAGTTGAAAACGCTTCTTTTAATTTTCATTTGCTCGCTGGTTATTGTAGTTTTCTACCCGATAACATCGTACCTTGCTACAATCATGCCTATGTTCGGGTATTCGATAGGAAAGTTGCTGCTGTTTGTATTGCTACCTACGGTAACCGTTTTTTACATCGAACGATGGCATATAAAAGAAATTTTTTCAAACCTAGGTGTCCGTAAAAAAGGTATCAGGGAAAGCGTCTTATACGGTCTGGCCGCTGCTTTAATTACAATAATTGTTTCGATGGCAGTTGCAAGCTATCAACCGGACGTGATTGGCAGGATTGTGCTGTTTTTTGAAGCATTTACAGAAGAGTTCTTTTTTAGAGGATTCTTATTACTTTACTTGACTGAGAAGACAACTAGCAAAATAGCTTATACAACTTCTATCTTAGGATTCATACTGATTCACCCGCAACATTTCGGTAGCCTCTTTTTGATTTCGACAATTGCCCAAGGCGTATTACTCGCGATAGTTGCGGACAAAACCAAAAACATAATTGGTCCGTGGATTTCTCATGGCCTAAACAGGCTTGTGCCAGTTCTTATAAAAACTTTTCTATGAACAAATGAAGAATATAATTATGAAAGTAATTACGAAAGAAAATATGAAAGAAAAGCTCTTCAGATTTCTAAAGGTTTATGCTGTTTTCATGGCAGTAGCTTTGGTTATCAATTTGCCTATGGAGATGTTGATTCCCACACCAGAAGAAAAGCACGCTTCAGGGATAATAATATTTTATTCGTTATTCAATCTGGCAGGTAGCGCAGTTTTTCTCTTTAAAAATTACAAGCATCTGATGATGGGCCTCCTGTCTTTCATCCTCGGGTTTGTTTTTGAGTTCACATTTATGCGGCCTGACTGGGTTATGAACATCTATGCGTTCAACATTACAGGTGAAATTATACTGACAGTTATAATTTCAGCTGTCTACTGGTTCATACCATGGGGAGTGCCGGCGTACATAATAAAGAAATTCAAAATCGTGTAACAAACTTAAATCTTCCAATACTTTTTCGTCTTTTGGAACTGCCTCTCCGCGTCAAGCACATCCCTCATTAGGTCGTCGACCGTCTCATGATATTTGCGCAGTATCCTCTTGGCTGTCATTGGGCCGACTCCGCGGCCTGCGAGGATAATGGTCGCGTCGCGTTTGTGCGTCATATACAAGTCCACTGTATCCTGCGCCCGCTTAAGAACAGTAGCCTCGTCCGGCGTAAGATGTTTCTTCTGCAAATGCTTCTGTACTATTTTCAAAATGTTCGACTGCCTGTAAGGCACTATCGCCAACATCAACGCG
>Ga0209636_10003579_pt1 | contig 15835 bp, 12 predicted proteins | sample DeeMarSWOR152_54_FD_187464 | JGI IMG/M metagenome (GOLD analysis project Ga0209636, IMG submission 187464) | Marine sediment microbial communities from White Oak River estuary, North Carolina - WOR-1-52-54 (SPAdes) (version 2) | ecosystem: Environmental > Aquatic > Marine > Intertidal zone >...
GGTGGTTCAGGTGGATTAATGGGTGCATCGCCACCACGTACCTTATTCATCTGATCAACATTTAACTGAATTTCTGAAAACTCATTAAAAATTTTATCAAAAATTTCCATGACAATTTGAATTATTTTTTCCTACTCTGTTTAAGCTTTTCGGAATCCGCTTTTAATTTAAATTTTCCGTTAATCGGAAAAACTGCAAAATGTAGCCTATCATTTTTCGACTTTTTTTTAATCAATTTTGCAAATAGCTATAAATCAATAAAATAAAATTTAAATTTATAATGATTCTAAATAAGTTTAGTTTATATTTAACCATTTTTCAAAGAGGGACTAATATTTTAACTAAATCAATACTTTTTTCTAATTTTGAAAATCTGACCAATTCCAGGCCTATATCTGTGCCGAAAAATATTTTCATACTGGTATTTCTTTTCCACATAGCCGTTGCAGGGTTATCTGGTCAACATTTCATGAATGATTCGATAAGGGCAGAATTTTACCTGAAGCGTGCTAACCTCCTGTATGAAATGTCTGATTACGATAGTCTTTCGTATTATTACCAGGGAGCATTAGAGTATTACCGGGAAACGGGAAACAGGTCCATGGTAATTCATTGCCTGCTTGGAATGGCAGAGTATTTCAGGATAATCTCCGATAATGAAAATGCTGCTTTAGATCTGACAAAGGCTGAAGAGCTGCTTGAAGAAGGCATGCCCGGATATACAGAAATGCTTGCCGGATTGTATTATATCAGGGGTAAATTACTTTCAAGCCAGGGGAAATTCAGGGAAGGTTTACAACATGTGCAAATGGCAGTGGATATACAGGGGCCTGATGATTGGCAGAAAAATGCCAGGTATCTGAACTATATTGGCAAAATCTATTATTGGCTGGGCGATCTTGACAGTGCCGGCATCTTTTACCAGAAGTGCTTTGACAGGATCAGTTCGGAAACAGATGTCCCGGTCATTGAAAAAGCCTGGTATTATCTTAATATGGGCCTGTTATACAGGAATAAAGGGGAATATGATAAAAGCCTGGAATGTCTGCGTAATAATATTCAGATTAATATTGAACTCTACGGTGAAGATTTTCAGGATCTCAGTAAATCCTATCTGAACCTTGCAAGTTATTTTTTAGAAACCGGATCCCATGATTCGGCAAGATTCTATCTTGATAAAGCTGAATATCTTAATGAAAAAAGTTTTTCTTCTGTTAACATGATGCCATCATTATATACCTATCGGGGATCCCTGAACTATCTTGAAGGCAACTACCTTGAAGCTCAACATGATTATTATCAAGCCTTACAGGCTGCAATTGAATTATACAGTCCGGCTCACCCCAGTTTATCAGTATATTATAATAATTATGCAAATAGTCTTAAAGCAGCAGGAGATTACGCGAATGCTCTTGTCAACTACCAAAAATCACTTGAATTCTCTAAGAAGCTACATTATTCTCAGGTTATTAAATCATATCTTTACCTTGCTTCAACTTATTCAATAATGGGACAGACCAGTAAAGCGAAGTCCTATTATAACATGTTAATCAGTGAACGTATCAGGTATTACGGACCGGATCATCCTTTACTTGCATATGATTACCTTTCTTACGGTGACTTTTTAATGAAAATTGGGGAATGTGAAGCTGCCTTTAATTACCTGAATATGGCCCTTGGAATCAGGAAAAATAACCTGGGGGAAAAGCATTACCTGACTTCTGATGCTTACAGGTATGTTGGCCGCTATTATGCTGAAGCAAATGATTTTAATAAGGCGCTGGAAAATTACCAGAAAGCACTCATTTCTGTTTCAGATCAGTTTGGATCCACAGAATTTACTGCCAATCCGGTTATTAAAGAAAATATTAATCTATTGTTTTTCCTGAAGATTCTGAAAGATAAAGGACTGGCTCTGGAACACTTAAGTAAAGATATCGGACAGGAGAACATGCATCATGAATATCTTCAGGCTTCATTTGAAAGTTACAAGCTTGCAGCAGATGTTATTTACCTGATGCATAATGAATGGCTGACAGAGGAGAGCAGGTTGTATCTTGCAGAGAACGAAAGGGAGACATTATTATCATTATTACGGGTATCATTACAGTTGGGTGAACAGACAGGGGAGGAGAGCTACATTGCTACAGCCTTTGAAACAGCAGAAAATATGAAATACTCCACCCTGCTGGCAATCTTGCGTGATCAGGGTGCACTGGAAACAGTTGATGTACCGGAGGGACTTCAAAATCTTGAACGGCAGATCAGAATGCAGCTGGCCGCATACAAGGATCTTGTTGCACGGGAGCATGAAAAGGCTGAGCCCGATTCAGTCAGAATAAGTAACTGGAACAAAAAAATTTATGAACTGTCAGTCCAGAGGAGAGGTTTGATTCGACAGCTTGGGAAAAGATATCCCGATTTTTTCAGCATCAAATTTCATTCCGGTATCCTGAGTGCCAGGAATGTAAGAAATAAACTGGATGAGGATGAAATGATCATTGAATTTGTTCTTGCCGATACTGTTCTGATCACTTTTATAATTGACAAAGACGGGTTAAGCTATGACAGGAAGATAATTGACAGTTTATTTTACCGTGATATCAAACTTGTTTATGATTTTGTCAGAACTGATTATTTTAATACTACTTCTCAAAGTATATCAGATTATTTCAGTTCAGCTTCCGATCTTTATAAAATTTTGTTGGGTCGTCATAACATACCGGAAAATAAAAGGCTGATTATCATACCCGATGGATTACTTGCATACCTTCCTTACGAGATCCTTCTTACCCGGCAGGTTGAAGGTAATGGTTATGATTTTGGCAATCTTCCATATCTGATCAGAAGAAATCCGGTGACTTACGCTTATTCTGCCACACTTACCTATCATACTGACTTCAGAAGAATACGGGCAAGAAAAGGGCTTCTTGCATTTGCCCCATTCGATCCTTTAAGTACAGATTTTACCGGAGCAAATGTAAGGGAGATACCAATCGACAGGAAAAAGCTTAAGCCATTGGCAGGATCGGAAAAAGAGGTAAGGTCGATTATCAATATTATTGGTGGTGATTTACGGATAGGCAGGGAAGCAAGCGAGTTCAATTTTAAGGAAATGGCTTCAAAGTACCGGATTCTTCATCTTGCAATGCACACGATCATTGATGATTATGATCCGTTATATTCAAAACTCGTATTTTCATCAAATACAGAAGGTGATGAAGATGGATTCCTGAATGTATTTGAAATATATAACCTTAACCTGAATGCCAGCATGGTAGTACTGAGTGCATGCAATACAGGATCCGGGATTGTCAGGCACGGTGAAGGGATCATGAGTCTTGCAAGGGCATTCTTTTATGCGGGAATCCCGAATGTGATCATGACACTATGGACAGTCGGAGATGAATCGGGAGGAAAACTCATGATAGATTTTTACCAGGATCTTACCAAAGGAAACACAAAAGATTTAGCATTAAGGAATGCAAAAATTTCATTTCTTCATGAAGCTGATCCAATAATACGGCATCCTTATTACTGGTCGGGTTATATTATTGTTGGGAATAATGATCCGGTATTTGTGTCGAGAGTAAGAAAATATCTTCTGATCGGAGTCATTATTATTCTTGTTATTCTTGGATTCTTTTATAAAAACAGGATGTTGAAAAGAGGCAAGGAAAAGAAAGGATTACAGGCTTTTTAATATACTTTTTGCTTTTTTGATGAAATATTCACCATGCTCTGTGATCTGGATAAATTCCTCCCTGGCATGTTCTGGTTGATCCAGTTTTAGATAGCATAAACCTTTGTACCATTTTCCATAATCGGTTAATACAGGATCATCGCTTAAGAAATCAAAAGATAGAATCGCATTTTCAAATTGACCAAGTTCCATGTAACAGATCCCCTTAAGCAAAAAGATAACATTATTAGCCTCAGATCCGGATGGGATCTGGTTAAAATGGTCAAGGGCCATACCATAATTTGCCTGCTGGTATTCTGACAGGCCTGAATGGTAGGGATCATCTGAGGTAGTGACAAGGTCCCTGATAAGTAAATCTGCAGTGTAGGGTTCATAAAATTTTTCATACACTAATGCAGGTTCAATGGATACAAACCTGGTGAAAACAATAATCAGCGAGAAAGCTAGTAAGAGTGCAAATGATGCTGCTGCAATCAGGATGGTTTTTTTCGAAATCAACACCTTATTTTTGTAATTCTCCCTGATGTCTTTCCGGAGTGAGGCAGCCTTAACTTTTTCCCTGAAATCCTGGTATTGGGAATCGTTGTTACTGATTTTACGTATTTCAAGGCTTTCAAGGTCATCCCTGAGGATAGATTCATCCACAACATGCTGCAGATCTTCGTAATCCTCAACCAGTTCGGAGCTGTTTCTGAGCCTGGCATATTGCTTCCTGGCAAATGAATCAAGCTTTCTGATACGCTCTACTTCGGTCGCTAATTCAGGATTTCTGAGGATCTCCAGTTCAAAACGCCGAAGTTCCTCACCTTTCATCTCTCCTTCAAGATATTTTTCAACCAGCCAGATATATTTCATCTTTCAGCTTCTTGAATTCAGGATTATTATTGATTTTTGTATATAATATCTTTTTACACCTGTAACATTTATCTCTTACTATCTGAGTATTCTTGTATCCCATAATTTCACAAATCTCCTTCATGGAGACATTTCTGAAATAAAGATCAAGAACTTTTTTACAATTTACACTCAGTTCATTGAAATGCTTTGTGAATATCCTTAGTCCCGTTTCTGCAGCCATACCAATTGTAAATTGAAAAGGACTCAGATCAACCAGAACATCTGCTGAGCTGGTGCTGGCAGATCTTTTTTCAAGTTCACGCAACCAGATAAACCGGCAAACAGAATATAAATAGGTTTTGAAATGGCATGTCAATGTTAACCTGTCAACTGTTATTTTTTGATAAATAATAAACAGAGCCTCCTGAAAAGTATCCTTGACATCATCGAGGGTTCCATTGTTTAACAGGATCAGTTTGCGAATTTCACTATAATAATATGTATATATATAATCAATGATCCGGTCATTACGATCAGCAATTCCTTTAATGATCTCCTCTGTCGTGTAATGGTGCATCAGATATCAATCAGTGTTCGTAAATTAAAGATACAAAAAAAATTAATAAAGAATTAAATTTTATAGATTGAGGTTTTTCAAATATTCAATAATTAAGTTAATCTCCTTTTCAGTCATAAGATCTTTCCAGGAAATCATCAGGCCCTTATTAAAACCCTTAATGATATCGGCATTTGGTTCATAAAAAGAACTTTTTGTATACTTATCATCTCCTGTGACTGTTCTGAGATTCAGGGAATCCTTATGGATATAATATTAAATCAACAATCGATATGAACAATTAAGAATTGTCTAATACATCCCGGTAAGAGTCGTTACCAATCAGGATTATCTTCAAATTACCATACGGTATTACTATTAATCAAGCCTTCAACATTATCTATCTATTTTCATTCAAAAATTAATATTTTTGAGCTCATTAAAAATTCTTTTTATGGGAAACAACATATTAGTCCGGATTTTTAATTTCTATTACCAAGGTTTCCGTAATATGACAGTCGGGAAGAAACTCTGGCTGATCATCTTTATAAAGATTTTTATATTCTTTTTCATCATAAAACTTCTCTTTTTCCCGGATTTTTTGAAAACTAAATTCAGGACAGACAGGGAAAGGGGCAATTATGTTATTGAACAACTTACAAAATAAACCTGATAATGATTGACAGTATTGATCTATCGCTTGTAAACTGGTCGCGCGGACAATTTGCCCTCACGGCTTTTTATCACTGGTTTTTCGTACCTCTTACACTTGGCATAACATTCATCATTGCCATCATGGAGACAATTTATGTGAGGACTGGTGATGAGAGCTGGAAAAAGATCACAAAATTCTGGATGACATTGTTCGGGATCAATTTTGCAATTGGTGTGGCAACAGGCCTTATTATGGAGTTTGAATTCGGAACCAACTGGTCCAACTATTCATGGTTTGTAGGTGATATTTTCGGCGCACCATTAGCGATTGAAGGAATAATGGCCTTTTTCCTTGAGTCAACATTCATTGCTGTCATGTTTTTTGGATGGAACAAAGTCAGTAAAAAATTCCATTTATTATCAACATGGCTGGTTGCATTCGGGGCCAGTCTTTCTGCTCTCTGGATTCTTGTGGCAAATGCATGGATGCAATATCCTGTTGGCATGCAGTTTAATCCTGATACGGCCAGGAATGAAATGATCAGATTCTGGGATGTTCTGTTTTCACCTGTTGCCGTAAATAAGTTTCTTCACACCATTTCAAGCGGGTACGTTCTTGCATCTGTATTTGTGGTTGGGGTAAGTGGTTGGTTCCTGCTGCGTAGAAGGAACATTCTTTTTGCCAGAAGAAGCATGATTGTTGCTTCCATATTTGGTATCCTGTCGAGTATACATCTTATAGCTACCGGCGATGGTTCAACCCGGCAGATAGCACGTATCCAGCCTATGAAATTAGCAGCTATTGAGGGCTTATATCACGGGCAGGAGGGTACTGGTCTTGTGGTTTTTGGCATTATGGTACCATCCGAGGAAGATCCTGTAAATGAAAATATTAAGGATTTTGTTTTCAGGATTGAAATACCCAACTTACTTTCTTATATGTCTTATGGAAACCGGGAAGCATTCATACCCGGAGTCATTGACCTTTTAGAAGGAAGCGAGCAAAGGGGCCTCTTATCCGCTGCGGAAAAAATAGAACGGGGGAAATATGCCAGGGAAGTACTCCGGGAACTGAAAGAAGCCGACCAAAATAATGATCTGACAAGGTATGAATCATTAAAGGCAACATTCATGGATGATCAATTTAAAAATGAATATTTCAGGTATTTTGGTTACGGTTTTATTGATGATCCCGATAAACTGATCCCGAATGTGCCTTTATCGTTTTATAGTTTTCATTTTATGGTTGCACTCGGCTTTTACTTTCTGTTGTTTTTTATTCTGACCCTGATTTTCGTCTATACAGGAAGCATTGAACGCAGAAAGGGCTTCCAGAGATTGGCTTTACTTACCATTCCGCTGGCTTACCTGGCCACAATGTTAGGTTGGACTGTTGCGGAGATGGGCCGTCAGCCCTGGGTGATCCAGGACCTGATGCCAACATTTGCTGCGGTTTCCAGGCTTGATGCCAATACTGTACAGGTTACATTCTGGCTCTTCCTGATCGTTTTTACTGCCCTGCTGATCGCTGAAGTAAAGATCATGACAAAACAAATTAAAATCGGACCTAATGAAGGAGGAAATTAATTATGTTTGAGAATCTGTCACATCTGTCACTCCAGCAATACTGGTGGGTGATTATCTCGCTTCTGGCAAGTTTTCTTGTTTTTTTGATGTTTGTTCAGGGCGGACAGACCCTGATATATACACTTGGAAAAACTACCCTCGAAAAAACGATGCTTGTTAATGCCATCGGGAGGAAATGGGAGTTTACCTTTACCACCCTTGTTACATTTGGTGGTGCATTTTTTGCCTCATTCCCTCTCTTCTATGCAACTAGTTTCGGAGGTGCATACTGGGTATGGATGGCCATTCTTTTCTGCTTTATCATCCAGGCCATTGCCTATGAGTTCAGATCAAAGCCGGATAATTTCCTTGGCCGGAAAACATATGATGTCTTTTTATTTATCAATGGTGCGCTGGGCACCATACTGATCGGAACAGCGGTAGGGACCTTTTATAATGGTGCCATGTTTTCAGTTAATGAAATGAACTCTTCACAATGGGAAACATCAGTACGGGGGCTGGAGGCTGTGCTTGAATGGCATAACGTGGCACTCGGACTTACGGTTTTCTTCCTGTCAAGAATACTTGGGATTCTATATTTTATCAGAAATATCAATGATGAAAACATTCAAAGAAGAAGCAGAAAACAATTGCTGTATAATACAATACCATTCCTGGTCTTTTTCCTGGCGTTTTTGATACGGTTGTTAATAAAAGATGGCTTTGCTTATGAACCGGAAACTTATGAAGTAAGTCTTGAACGTTATAAATACCTGCATAACCTTATCAATATGCCGCTTGTACTGATATTGCTCCTTGCGGGAGTTATTCTTGTCGTATATGGATTATACAGAGGTCTTTTTACCGATAATATTACAGGCTTTTATTTCAGTGGGAGCGGTACTGTTCTCGTGGTATTTTCATTGTTCCTTATTGCAGGATTGAATCAGACTTGTTATTATCCATCACTGTTTGATCTTCAGAGTTCCCTGCACATTGAAAACAGTTCATCGAGTCGTTACACACTGACTGTTATGAGTTATGTTTCGCTTCTGGTCCCATTTGTACTGGCATATATTATTTATGCCTGGAGCTCGGTCAATAAAAAGAGGATAGATGCTGACGAAATAAAAAATGAGTCGCATGTGTATTAATGAGACTACATTTTCATGAGCCGGATGCGAAATAAAAATGTATAATCGAATTAATCCCGATCGCGAAGCATATCGGGATCTCATTGTTAAGCTGTTAAATTGTTAAATATGTATACTTATGCGATTTTCTGGTATTTAAGCTGGCCTTTGCTTATCCTGGTGAGTTATTTTCTCATCAGATGGGTGGTGAAGAGGTGGGAAGGTAAGAAGGTGTGAGTGGATGAAGGAGAGATTGGGGGAAAGAGGGATTGAGGGAAAGAGCGATGGAGGGGAAGAGGGACGGTGTAGAAAGCTGAGGCTAAGGCTAAGGAAGAAAAGAGTTAAGGGTAATGGGTGAGTGGTGTTAGAAAGAGGAATTGTCGCGATAAGAATTTTGGAACAAGTGATAGAGAAGAGGTGAAGGGCCAAGGCTGAATGTGGGTAAGAAAAAGGCCCTGACAGGGCCTAACTCTGAATAACCCGGTACGAAGTGCCGGACGTGAATGACAAGAAAATCCACAACCCTGAAAGCCTGCCTACCGGCAGGCAGGGGTTGAACAAGTTATGCCGATTGATAATCGGAAGCTATAACCACCAGGAGTGCAACAGAAAACTCCGGTTGTTAACTGACAATATGCTTCTTGATTAAGCGGCAATTAACGGCAGAAGAATTTATAAATCTCATCACAGATCATATCTACCTGCCTTTCCTCTAATTCATAAAATAGCGGCAAACGTAACAGACAATCACTATACCTGTCACTGTATGGAAGTTCACGTCCATCGTGTCTTGAATGGTAAAAAGGTGATCTGTGCAGGGAAAGGTAATGAAAAACAGATAAAATACCTTTATCCTTTAAGTGGTTGATCAAACTGGTCCGCGTTGCCAGGTCAGGCAGGATAATATAAAATAAATGTCCATTATTGGTGGCATAATCAGGCAAGTACGGCAAGGTCAAATAAGCTTTTTCCTCTAATTCTTTTAATCTGTCATAATAGTGGTTCCACAGCCTGATACGTTTATCCTGGATCTCCCCTAAATGTTCAAGCTGGGCATATAAAAATGCTGCAACAATTTCAGATGGCAGGTAAGATGATCCAATATCAATCCAATTATATTTATCCACTTCTCCACGGAAAAATGCTGAACGGTTGGTCCCCTTTTCCCAGATAATTTCCGACCTGTCATGGAAAGACGGTTCATTGATCACAAGCATACCTCCTTCACCTGCATTGACATTTTTTGTTTCATGAAAAGAAAAAGTGCCCAGATGCCCGATACTGCCGAGGTATCTCTCCCTGTATTTTGAATCTATGGATTGAGCGGCATCTTCAATAATATATAAATTGTATTTCTGTGCAAGTTTCAATAGGGGATCCATATCACAGGCAATACCGGCATAATGAACAGGAACTATTGCCCTGGTCCTATCATTAATGAGTGGTTCAATTGCCTGAATATCCAGGTGAGGCGATATCTTCCCGCTGTCAGCAAAAATAACTTTTGCACCATGCAAGATAAAGGCATTTGCTGTTGAAACGAAGGTATAAGAAGGGATGATCACTTCATCACCAGGATTCAATCCAATGAGCAGGGAGGCCATTTCCAGTGCATGGGTACAGCTCGTGGTAAGCAGAACTTTTGAAAATCCGTACCGGGTTTTAAAAAATTCATGACATTTTTGTGTAAATATCCCGTTACCGGAAATTTTGCCTGAACGGATAGCTTTCCTGATATAATCAATCTCTCCTCCGGTTAGGAAAGGTTTATTGAAAGGTATGGTTATTTTTGGATCCATCAGCTTACTCTTCTTGTTTTGAAACGGGAGGAATAACAGGTATAGGAAATTTATGATCCCTGGAATAGATAAAATCATTGACTAAAAGGAAAATAAAGTCTCCCCATACCTCTTTAGCCAGAGGTTCTCCAAATAGTGCATATACTGGCTCAAGGGATTCATCTTTACTGAAAATCATAAAATTGAATACCGGCGGATCATATTTTCCATAACCTGTTTCATAATACCAGTTTTCATTACATACATGCCGGTAGGGAACCATATTTGCATCATATACTGTATAAAGCCTGACATTTGCTTTGGAAAATAGAGTCCCGACCTTTGTATTCCAATAGGTGGATATGCCATGCTTCAGGGGATATTTTAAATTCATTTCATCCATAAGCTTTGCAATATCGGGATAATGATTGAAGTACCGCTTCAGCCCGCTTTTGAAATCTTTCATATTGATCATTATAGCTGCCGTTGCAATGTGGAAAGTCAGTAAAATCACAAATATGTAAAGGTATAATCTCTTTATACCGGATGAGGAATTCCAGGCTATAGATATTAATGGAGCAAAAGCCAGCATGCCATAGTAAAACACAAAAACATTGTACCGCATCTTGCTTCCGGCAAGATAATCACCTAATAATACAGGTGTCCAGAATACCAAAAGCATAAATAGTAATGAAAACAGAATAAAAATCATATATATGCTTCTTTTTTCCACCACTAAACGATTGTTAAAAATTTCCTTTCTATTGATAATCAATATAATAATTAATACTATTGTGAAGATAATGCATCCGATAAGGACAAAGGAGAAAAGGTTCCAGCGAACGATGTAATCCTTCATTTGTTCCATCAGAACATGAAAAGATTTAATGATCTTTTCAGTGGAAAAGTTTAAATACAAATGGTGAATGTGAATACTTTTTGAGTTTCTTAACAGATTAAAACAAACTATTCCGGTGATAGATCCCAGGAGATTTACTCCAAAAAGTTTCCCGATTATAACCAGGTTTTTTTTACGGATCCATGGCACCAGTGCTATCAGAAACGGGATTGTATATAATGTCATGAAAAGCCTGTCAGACACAATGGCCACGAGACTTATCACGAAAAGAAAATACAAGTATTTATTTTTATTGAATCTGATATAGTAGAATGAGAAAATCAGTGCAAAGAGTGCGTTCACAAAAGCTCCCAGGTGGTAGGTATTGCTGAGAACATGAAATGTGATAAGATAACTCCTGCCTGCAATACCAACCAGTACTATAAGAATGAACATGAGATTTGACACAGTTAAAAGATATAGATTCCACTCCTGCAATACCTGCCTTATCAGAATATTGAAAAGTACCATAATAAGAGTGAACTGAACAATACTGTAAATGCAGGAAGATAATACCGGAGAACCAACGATACTCATGATGATGAAATACAAAAGCATATCAGGGAAAAAACCCGGAGAACCCGGAATATACCAGCCTTCAGGACGATAATGATCAATAAAGAGATCCTTGAATAAGGTTGGGAAATAAAGTATATCAGAATTAAATAAATAGTTAAGACCCCATCCCTGCTGCTGACTATAAAATGCTAAAATGAGGAATATACCTAATACAAAACTTATGATGTACAGTAACCATTTAAATAATAAGGTTATCCTGATATTCTTCAGGTTCATTTTAACTATACAATTGATGTGTTATGCGATTTAAACAATATTTTAAATAGAGTTCCGGATAACTCAGAATAATTCTATAAAAAAATTTATAATATAACGCGTTGTGCTATTTAATAATGCAAGTTGTTAAATATGAGATTTTTATATAAAGCTGTCACGAGAACTCGGGACGGTTTTATATAAACCTGATTATAAGTATCATCGTCTTTAATAGCACAACACATTATAATATAATTATTTAGTCAGTTTTTCAAAGGAGTCCAACGGACAATCATATGATTGGTTATATAATATTTATTCAATCCAGAAATGATATACATTTTTGATACCCATTATTTTGAATCCCAGACTTTCATAAAATCGGCATGCAGACTTATTCGCCATCTGGGTAACCACTGTTAGATTTTCAAGATGATTATCACGGCAATATTTAAGTACTCTGCTGACCAGTGTTTTACCTATTCCTAATCCCTTAAAGGCAGTGTCTACTGCGATCAGGCCAATATTCCCGGTGATACCCTTTCGGTTTGCCGTAATCATTCCTTTTATTGCACCTCCGGCCTTGTATACATAAACTTCTTCAGCATTTTGCCGCAAGGTAGAATTTGTGATCCATTGTGTGTAAAGTTCTTCAAACTTACCTTCAGGGATTCTCTTGTCCATTTTAAACCTGGAATATTCACCACTTTCAATGGCAAGTTTGATCAGGTCAGGACCTGGTGAAATTACCGGATAGACTTTAATTTCCGATTCATTTGAATATTCGCCTGTTTCCTTCAATTTTATCAAAAAAGTCACTTTTTCATCAACCAGGATACCACCCTGTCTCATGGCTGTTTTATTAGTTTCCTTATCATTTGGATCTCCAAACAAATAAGCGAGTCTGTAATTTTGTTCTTTTAGTTTTTGGAGGTTTCTGCATAATTCAGCTGACAAATAATGATCAGATGACAACATCGCCGTTTTAAAACCAAAAAATGCAGAGTCCCAATCCAGATGCTGAAACATATGTCTTAAATATTTTGGACTTTAGTACATCACGAGGTTATGTCACAACTACTTTTTCTCGCAAGGAACGCAAAGAAAAGTATAAAGTGCGAAAGGTACAGATATCTGCTAATCAACACTTTGCGGTCTTTGCGACAGCTTTGCGAACTCTGCTTGAAGCCTTATATTGAAGATGTGACACACCACCTTATGTTTCAAAATTGATTTCTTCTTTAATAATATAGAGTGGTCGTTGTTTTACGTTTTCAAAGATTTTACCAATATACAAACCAACAAAACCAAGAATGAAAATGATCATTCCGGAAAAAAACCAGATTGACAGGATCAGGCTTGTATATCCCAATACCTGTATATATCCGTATAAATACCTGATAAATGTGATCAATGCATAGATAATCGATGATGCAGAAATAATCAATCCGGCTTTAACTGTCAGACGTAGTGGTTTATCAGAGAAAGCAAGCATTACGTCCAATGCAAGATGTAATAATTTACGGAATGTATAGGTGGTCTTACCATGTTTTCGGTCAGCATGTTGCAGATCAATACTTGTGTGATTAAATCCCACCCATCTGATCATAGCAGGAAAATATCTCATCCGGTCTTTCATTTCACAAACTGCTTTAATGACATTCCGGTGATAAATTCCAAAGTTCCCGATTTTTGGATCCTGCCTGGTCTCTGTAAGGTAAGCAAGCAGACGGTAAAAAATAAAAGAAAAAATTTTCTTATGAAGAGGGTCATTTCTTTGCTGACGCCTGCCCAGAACCAGGTCAAATCCTTGTTTTGCCTTCTCATAAAGACGGGGTATTTCTTCCGGCTGATCCTGAAGGTCACAATCCATTACAACCACAAAGTCTCCCTGTGATTTTTCCAGCCCGGCAGTAATGGCGCTGTGTTGCCCAAAGTTCCTTGAGAACAACAAACCCTTCACTCTGTTGTCTTTTTCAGCAATCTTTCTGATCATTTCCCATGAATTATCCGGACTGGCATCATCAATGAGGATCAGCTCAAAATCCCCGTTGATCTTTTTCATGACCTGCAAAATTCTTTCATACAATTCATAGAGTGATTCCCGGCAGCCATAAACTGGTGAAATAATGGAGATTTTATTTTGAACAGGATTCATTTTGATGTAAGTTACTGAATTAAAATGGTTTAAATATATCTGCCCAACATATCTGCAGGGAAGATATACATGGACCTGATTATTATAATTCAGATGTTAAGATAATATTCTTTTTTGAATCATCCATTTTGTCATATTGTCCGGATAAATAGCTTTCTAATCCGTTCCTGCCATAGGGAGATCAATCAAGCCAGAATAAATATGAAAATAAATATAAGTATCTTCGTTTTTATTAAATATAAGCGACTTATGATATCTAATACAAGCCTGTTGAAACTCATAGACCAGAATTATTTGGTGTGTCCGCATTGTAACGGAAATGTTGTAAGATCAGAGCCTGGTAAGATTGTATGTAATAATTGTAAAAACAGATATTTACTGGCGGAGCACCAGGTAAATTTTCTGGAAAGCAAATCTGAAGATTTGATCCATGATAAACTTGATATCATGAAAAATGTCATGAAACGGTTCTATAAGCTATACAACTTCCTTGTATATCTCGTCAGTCCTGTTTTTTTTCACCATCCAAAATTTATTGACAGGTCATTAAAAAGATTGGTTAAGGACCACATTGAAAGAAATTCACTATCAGCAATTAATATTGGAAGCGGAAATACAAATATTTCAGCTCAAATCCTTAATGTTGATTTCATGAATTATAAAAACGTTAATGTTATCTGTGATATCCATAAACTTCCCTTTAGTGATAATTCTCTTGATTGTGTCATTAATGTTGCAGTTCTTGAACATCTGGAACAACCGGAAATTGTGATCAAAGAGATCTACAGGGTTTTGCGGCCAGGCGGACTTGTATATTCCTATTTCCCGTTCATCCAGGGGATTCATGCTTCACCATTCGACTTTTCCAGGAGAACTGATGCCGGACTGAAGTCTCTTTATTACGAATTTGAAATTACGAAAATAAAACCATCTGGTGGCCCGGCTTCGGGATTTCTGTGGATCTTTCAGGAGTTTATTTCCCTGCTGCTGTCATTTGGCATTGTACCATTATACCGGTTCATCCATATTGTTGTAATGTTGTTGACGTTTCCAATAAAATATCTGGATGCGGTCTTGCTCTTTCATCCCGTGGCAGGGAATATTTCAACAGGTTTTACAATTATTGCTAAAAAGAAACAGGAAATGAATAATCAATGAGTTGTGCAATTAAGCAGAAAATATTGATATTTAGACATTTATGGATTTTTCTCGAAAATGTAAAGATTATTTAGTCCGAGGATAAATTTTTCTCTCTTTACGAGAAAAAACCCGGTGCTGTCAAAAAGATTGATAATATAATTATAAGATAAATCCATTTCTTCTCCGTTTTTCATTCCTCTTTTATGCTGATCAGGATCCCACCAGGCTAACCTGTGCCGCAATTTACCCCAAAAGGGGGAAAGCATTGTCATGTAAACTCTTCCGCCATCTTTAAGGATCCTGTTAACTTCAATCAATACTTCTTTACGGTTAATTATATGATTCAGAGAAGCTACGAAACTGGCAGACTGAAATGATTTGTCTTCAAAAGGAAGAGTTGAAGTATCCTCTGATATGAGAGCATCTCCTCCAAAATCAAATACATCAATTCCAATGCTATTATGTTCGTATGATTTTACTAATTCATTATTTCCGCAACCAATATCTATTAATCTGCCTTTAATATTTTTTTTCACCATATCGTACCGTTCATCGCGAAGTGAATGTAAACCTAACTTATTAACAGTTTCGTGGGAGAAGACAAGACGAATTGGCAGGCATAAAAAGTTAATTATCCT
>Ga0209636_10003580_pt1 | contig 15830 bp, 9 predicted proteins | sample DeeMarSWOR152_54_FD_187464 | JGI IMG/M metagenome (GOLD analysis project Ga0209636, IMG submission 187464) | Marine sediment microbial communities from White Oak River estuary, North Carolina - WOR-1-52-54 (SPAdes) (version 2) | ecosystem: Environmental > Aquatic > Marine > Intertidal zone >...
CAGCTTATTCTATTGCATGTGCCATTGACGAAGCGGAGAAATGTAGGAAAACCGGTGAGGAGAAGGTGATTGCATTCAACGTTTCCGGTCACGGATTCATGGATATTCCAGGGTATCGGGAGGTTTTGGGGCTGAAATAGAATCAGGAGATGAGATGAAATTAGATGATGTCGAGATCACCCGGGCATTAGTTGAAAGTTTCTATAAGAAATTCTTGGAATACACAGAAGTGGACGTGGCAATTGTCGGCGGGGGACCGGCTGGTCTTTGTGCTGCTTATAATCTGGCTAAAGAGAAGGTCAAGGTGGCGCTATTTGAAAGAAAGCTGAGCGTCGGCGGCGGAATGTGGGGTGGCGGCATGATGTTCAATCAGATCGTGGTGGGACAAGGTGGGAAGAGGATTCTGGATGAGCTGGAGATCGGATACGAGAAATATAAGGAAGGATATTATACTGCTGATGCGGTGGAGACGATGTCTACCCTGTGTTCGAAAGCAGTGAGGACCGGCGCAAAGGTCTTTAATCTGATGAGCATCGAAGATGTGATGATCGAAAAGGAAAAGGTAACCGGATTGGTCCTGAACTGGTCAGCGGTGGAACTGGCCAAATTGCACGTGGATCCATTGTCTATAAGAGCCAAATACGTGATGGACGCAACCGGTCATCCGGCAGAGGTGGCTAATATTATTGTCAAGAAGATAGGGAAGCAACTAAACACATCCACCGGTGGAATTCTGGGGGAAAAGTCGATGTGGGCTGAGGTTGGTGAAAAGGCGGTGGTGGAAAATTCAAAGGAGATATATCCGGGCGTATGGGTGGCTGGAATGGCTGCAAATGCCGTTTACGGGGCCCACCGTATGGGACCCATATTTGGCGGAATGCTCCTTTCTGGCGAGAAGGTTGCAAAGCAGCTAATAAAAAGATTAAAGGTTAGACGGCGAAATAGTTGACAATGTAGAGGAGGTCTTCAGACCTCCACGGGTGGAGGAGATGGGGTAAGAAAGAATGGAAAGCCAAAACTTCCCTCTACATAAAAGCCAAATGTAGAGGAGGTCTTTAGACCTCCATAGGTGGAGGGGATGAGGTAAGAAAGATTGGAAAGCTAAAGCTTTCCGCTACATTAAAAACAAAGAATGCTGAAAATGGCTGGCAAGACCATAATAGAAAAAATACTATCAAGAGCATCCGGTCAGGATGTGGCTGCTGGGGATAGAGTTTGGGCTGATGTGGAATTGGCCGTTATCCGGGATTTTGGCGGACCCAATGCGGTTCTGGAATTCGACGAGTTCACCAAGAAGGGAAAGGTCAAGGATCCCGATAGAATCGCCATCACCTTTGACTACCAGGCACCGGCCAAAGATCTGAAGGTGGCTCAGAATCAGGCCATATGCCGGGAATTTGCCAAGCGCCAGGAGATAAGAAATCTGTTTGACGTTAACTGGGGTATTGGCCAGCACGTTTTGCTAGAAAAGGGCTTGATAAAGCCTGGATCAGTGGTTGTAGGGACCGACAGCCACATGAATCTTCTGGGAGCTGCGGGTTCCTTTTCCACAGGTGTGGGAACGACTGACATCGTGGCGGCCTGGTATTCGGGAAAGCTCTGGTTCAGGGTACCGGAGACCATAAAGGTGATTTTCAAGGGTGAGTATAAGGAGCCTTGTTCGGCCAAGGACTTGACCTTGAAGTTCATAAGGGAGATAGGGCCGGACAAACCCAATTACAAATCCCTTGAATTTGTAGGTGGCCCCATAGAGAATTTGACTTTAGCAGGAAGATTGACTCTCTGTTCTATGGTAACTGAAATCAATGGAAAGATTCCCTTTATCAAACCAAGTGGTGAGACGTTAAGCTTCCTGAAACAAAGGATAAAAGAAGGCTTTGAGATAGAGACTTCAGACAGCGATGCAACATATCTGGATGAGGTCGAAGTTGACGTCCAGGGCTTAGAGCCGCAGATTGCCTGCCCGCACACTCCCTTTAACGTCGTCCCAGTGGAGGAAGTTGAGGGGCGATTTTTCAATCAGGGTTTCATCGGCTCCTGCACCAATGGCAGATTCGAGGATTTCAAAGCAGCGGCTGAGATCCTGAAAAAAGCAGGCAGGATACATTCAGAAGTGAGGCTGATAATCGTCCCGGCCACCAGGGAAGTAGCGACGCAGATGCTGAAAGCCGGACTGTACGATATCTTTATGAGCGTAGGCGCGATGATAGCGAATCCGGGATGCAGTCTTTGCACGGCTGGTCATCATGGGGTCTTGGGCAAAGGGGACGTCATGCTTTCCACTTCAAATAGGAATTTCTTAGGCAAGCTGGGCAAAGGGGCTGAGGTCTATCTGTGCAGTCCGGCAACGGTGGCAGCGTCGTGTGTCGAGGGGAAGATCACGGATCCAAGAAAATATATGAATGTTTAAGGGTTCAATGGTTTAAGGATTGTATGGCTATTGAAAGCTTCGAAGATCTGAATGTCTGGAAAAGAGCCAGGGAGTTAGTTAATATCATCTACAGGGTAACTAAAAATAAAAAATTTGTGGAGGATAAGGGGTTAGTTGATCAGATTAGAAGGGCTTCTGTATCAATATTGTCGAATATTTCAGAAGGTTTTGAGAGAGGTTCCAATACCGAGTTTATTCAGTTCCTCTATATCGCGAAAGCCTCCTGTGCAGAGGTCAGATGTCAGATTATTGTAGCTTTTGACCAAGGTTATATAAACAAAGAGGAACTTGGGGAGATCAAAGAGCTTGCCTTGAAAGTTTCCGGGATGATCGGTAATCTTATCGGTTATCTCAAAAAATCAAAGTTGAAAGGAGCAAAGTTCAAAAAACCTCCAAGAAGATCAATTAAAGAAGAATTGGATGAAATTCTGGCAAAATACACGCCCAAAGACCATTAAACGATTAAACCATTGAACCGTTGAACTATAACCGAGACGACTATCAGTAGATAAAGAGATCTGAAGCATGAAGGGAACTCTCGTCAACACTACAACTGTCATCATCGGAAGCCTTCTGGGCATTTTGATCGGTGTCAGGTTTCCAGAGAGGCTGAGAACTATAGTAATGCATGCCCTGGGACTGGTTACGCTCTTGATCGGTTTCAGGCTGGCCTTCAAAACTGACAACGTTCTTCTGGTCATAGGGAGCCTGGTGTTAGGGGGTATAACAGGAGAAATCCTGGGAATCGAAGAGGGGCTGGAGAGGTTGGGAGAGTTTATAAAATCGAAAGTTAAATCCGAGTCGGGCACTTTCGTATTAGGCTTTGTGACTTCATCTTTGGTTTTCTGCGTGGGACCTATGACCGTTGTGGGAGCTATTGAGGATGGTATCTCCGGTAATGCCAGTATACTTTATGCCAAGTCGATTCTGGATGGATTTGCCTCCATCGCCTTTGCCTCCAGCTTAGGAATAGGTGTTCTGTTTTCGGCTTTGACCGTTCTCATCTATCAGGGGCTATTGACCCTCCTGGGAGGGCAGTTAAGCTTTCTCTTAAGACCGGAAATTCTGGACGAGATGAGCGCTACCGGCGGGTTGATGATTGTGGGAATAGGATTTTTTCTTCTGGGCGTTAAGAAGATTAAGGTGGCGAACTTCTTGCCCGGCTTGATATTCGCAGTGATTTTCGCTTTGATATTCAAATGACACTGACTCAGAGGTGAAAGCATGCCAGGAATCACTTCAGATACAAAATTGTTGGACTTAAGACCCGATCATATCAAAGATAAACTGGGCTCAAAAAGCAAAGTCTGTCTTTTGAATTCACACGATATCTTCAAGGTCTTAAGGGAAGAAGAAGTCATCGTGATGGCCTGCAATGCCCGGATCAAACACGTTATCCCGGGTATCATGACAGCTGCCCAGGAGCTCGATTCTGTGGTGGCATTTGAGCTGGCAAAGTCAGAAGGGGGTGTAGACGGCGGTTATACCGGACAGACCCCTCAGGTCTTTTTTGAGACCATTATAGAGTATGCCGAAAAAATTGGATTCTTTAAGCCATTCTTCATTCACGGCGACCACATCACGGTAAAGGATACCTCCCGGGAAGCCCTGGATTCGGCAAAAGAATTGATTCGGGCTGAGCTGGAAGCAGGATACACCTCTTTTGCCATCGACGCTTCTTTCAATGAGCTCTCAGATAACATCGACATAACCAAAAAACTAGCACAGGCCATAGTCGACCAGCATCTGGGCCTGGAGGTGGAAGTTGGTGAAATCAAACATGCCGGGTCCGAAGGGGCAATCACCAGCGTGAAGGAGGCCACTACCTTCATCTCCGGATTATCACAAGAAGAGGTTCATCCCGATCTTCTGGCTATAAACAATGGATCCAAACACGGCAACTATCTTGAGGGTGAGAAGGTTTTCATCGATCTGGATAGGACCAAAGAGATTCATGATGCGATCAAAGATCAGGGGATTTCTATAGCCCAGCACGGTATCACCGGCACCCCCTTGCATCTGGTGGGGAAGTTTGCCGACTATGGGATTCGCAAGGGAAACGTGGGGACCGAGTGGCAGAACATCGCTTATCAAGGTTTGCCTCAAGATCTCATGAACCAGATGAAAGCCTGGGCAGAAGCCAATCAGAAGGAGATGAAGTTCACCACCAGAGAGTTCAAAAAAGAGATAGATTCCATACCGGAGAAACACGCCAAGGTAATAGAGAATAAGGCTTACGAAACCGCATCTGACTTCATCCAGGCATTCAGGGCAAAAGATCTGGCAAGTCTGGTCAAAACGAAGCTTTTGGGGACTTAGTATTGTGCCAAAAAAGTGCAGCAAAAAAGCTTGACAAATCAAGAAATTGTGGTATTTTGGCGTAAATACAAGAGAAGAGGAGACGCCTATAGAAGGATAGTTAAAGAGTTTTTTAAGAAGGACTGCGAGGACAGGTAATTCTGAGATGAAAGGAGCTCTTTAACTATTTCATAGGCTCTGAGAGCCGAGTCAAACGTTTGCTCGGTTTTTTTTGTGGGATGATGAGAAAAGCATCAATTTTGATTTTCCTGTCGGTATTTCTGATCCTGACGGCCAGGGCGGTTTTGTGCCGTGAGTACGATGACGTCGAGATATTGAAATCGGACGCAGAGGGGATAATTTTCCGCTATAGACCCGTCAACCTGCCGGAAGAGGAAAAGGTAATAGAGGGTGAGCTTTTCCATAAGGTCGGGGTGGATAAATGCCCCCTGATCCAGACACCGGGAATGCCTCAGCTGCCCACAAGAATAGTCGTATTAGGAATCCCTTTGGGCTGCCAGGTCAAGGCTGCGATTCTGGAGTCAGATTATTCCGATATATTCGGCTTCAACATCGCTCCGGCTCCCGAAATGGCGGAGGGGGAAGATCCCCTCGAAAACAAAGCTCTATACGGAAAACAAGAGAGTGTTTACGGACGGGACGAGCTTTTCCCGGAGGAAAACATCACAGTAGAAAAACCGCGATATATTAGAGACCAGAGGATAGTGAGGCTGAAGATATCTCCGCTCCAGTACAATCCGGTGAGAAAAGTAGTCAGAAAATTCGATTTCATTACGGTACAAGTGGATTTTGTGGGAGGGGTTAAATCTTCTCAACGCCAGACGGAAAGTCAGGCTTTTGAGAAAGTTTTCCAGAACGTACTCCTGAACTATGACGCCTCCAAAGATTGGAGAAAGACAAGCTCCATCGACGCCCGAAAAACCGGCCAGTCGAAAAAGGTATCCCAGGATTGGACCGATCCCTTTGGCTTTTCTGAAAAATGGTACAAAATCGTAGTTAAGGAGGACGGAATATATAAGATTGGCAAGAAGGAACTGGAAAGAGCCGGAATTCGGATTGGCGACCTGAATCCCGCAGAGATTCGGATCTTTAACGGCGGCGGCAAGGAGCTCCTATTGGACCCCGGCGCGGTTCAGCCGGAACTAAGAGAGCTTTCGATCTACATACAGGGTGAGGAGGATGGGAGCTTTGACTCAGATGATTTCATCCTCTTTTTCGGCCAGGGGGTGAGAGGCTGGGAGTATGACAGCAGCTTGAATGACTACACCTACTATTTGAATCACTATGCAAGCCAAAACGTCTATTGGTTAGCCCTCTCGGGCAGCTTTCGTGAGGCAGCCAAAAGGATGGGAACAAAAGATGGGAGCTTAAAGGACCCAGAACCGCTCATACCCTCGAGATTCAGAGCCAGAGTCCATCTGGAGGAAGAGAATACCCTGTACAAGAGCCCGTCCGGGCATTACGCTGATTTTTTTAACTGGTACTGGGAAACGACCAGCAGCGCCACCAGGTATGTGTCACTGGCTGGGGTGATTCCCGGCGACAGCGCAGAAATCAAGGTAAGAGCGATACATTCCTTCCCGACCATAACCGTGAACGGCCAGACCACCACGGTTTCTGAGACTCCAGACTGGATCGCGCTGGCCCATACCACTGCCTTGAACTCCGGTGTAAACCAGATTCGATTCGACTTCCCGGGGGACTCCTATTTCGACTGGTATGAGGTGGAGTTCTGGAAAAGGTATGCTGCCGCGGATAACGAGTTTCTGTTCGAGTCTCCTGACACATCGGGGGCGATAGAATATCGAATCTCAGGCACGACCACCGATGTTTTGCTTTTTGACGTCTCTGATGGATTTGAGGTTAAACGAATCGTTGGCTTCTTTAGGGCGCAGGACTCCCTGAAATTTCAGGACCAGCTGGATCTCAAAGAAAAACTGAGATACTGTCTGATCAGTGAAGCGAAATTCAAATCTCCGGAAGATATCTTTCTGGACGAAAAATCCTATCTCAGAGACATAACACATTCCGATAATCAAGCTGATTTTTTGATCATAACTCACCCGGATTTCTACGATGACCTCAATGATTTTAAGGATTTCAGGCGGTATTTAAACAAGGCAAGGGTGAGGATTGTGAAGGTGGAAGAAATCTTCGACGAATTCTCCTGGGGTCTTTATGACCCGGTAGGCATCAGGGAGTTTTTGAAATTTGCCCACCAATATTGGCAGCGGCCTGCTCCTTCTTTCTGCCTCCTGGTAGGCGACGGCACCTACGATTTCAAAAACAACTTGTATCCGCAGGCCTTCAACTGGATTCCACCCTTCGCTGCCGACCGCTCTGCCTCTGATGAGAACTATGTCTATTTTGACAGGTACGGTTATCTGGATTCTGACACCTCAGAGGGAAGCCTGAATATGATCATAGGGCGCTGGCCGGTAAAGACGTCCCAGCAGCTGCAGGCAGTTCTGGACAAGGTGATGAACTACGAGAAAAATCCCAATTTCGGCACCTGGAGGAATCTGGTTACCTTGGTGGCGGATGACGAATATAACGGGGGCAATAGTGAGAGCTTTCACACCAAGGATACTGAGGCTCTGGCCATAAGCCACGTCCCCTCCTCTTTTGATCTAAAGAAGATATATCTGATGGAGTATCCCTTTGACCAGTTAGGAGACAAATCCCAGGCAGAGGAGGATCTGATTAAGGCTTATAATTCCGGTTCTCTGGTGATAAACTGGATGGGGCACGGCAATCGCCACCAATGGGCCCACGAGAAGGTTTTCCGCAGGGCCGAAGACATTCCCCGTCTTGAAAATGCTGACAGGCTCCCCCTGGTCTATACTGCCTCCTGTAATATTGGATTGTTTTTCGAGCCTTTAGGGGAGGCGATGTCCGAGGATCTTCTGAGGGCCGAAAACGGAGGAGCGGTAGCGGTGATCTCAGCCACTTATCTGGTATATCCTGATCCCAATGCTGCTCTCAACTGCAAGGTATTCGATCTGCTTCTTTTTGACAATTCCCTGACTGTGGGGGAGGCGCTTTACATTGCTAAGCTTTTGCGCCAGCCCAACTCGAACGACCGTCAATACATACTCATCGGCGACCCTTTGACCCGGATAGGTGTGCCCGAGCTGGCGACCAAAATAACCAAAATCTCCTCAGATACTCTTTCCGCGTTGAGTCTTGTGACTTTTGACGGAGAAGTCCTTAATCGACAGGGGGGTCTCAGCAATTTTGATGGAGTGGCCGAGATTCTGGCTTTCGACTCGGAGAGGGAGAAGTCTCACCAGATGCCCAACCAACAGTGGGTCGATTACAATCTGCCGGGAGTCACCATTTTCAGGGGGAATGCCGTGGTAAAAGACGGAAAGTTCTCGGGCGGATTTGTGGTTCCCAAGGATATCAGCTATGGCGGAAACACCGCCAGGATAACCATCTATGTGCATAACCAGGTTACGGACGGTGCAGGGACCCTGGATTCTCTCGTGGTCTACGGTTCGGACACCAGCGTGGTGGACACCACGGGCCCGGCAATCAGGGCGAGTTTCTTAAGCGGGAATGATTTCCAGGAGACAGACTGGGTGAAACCGGGAGCAACCATGAGAATCGAAATCTCTGATTCCAGTGGAATAAATCTTACCCGGGCACCGGGCCACGGAATAACCATGGTAGTGGATGAGGACTTTCAACGCCCCGTCGACCTGACGGATCTTTTTGTATATGATCAGGACCGGTACCAGGCGGGATCGGTTATCCATTCCCTTCCACCTCTGTCTGAAGGTGAACACTCCCTGCAGGTAAAAGCCTGGGACAATTTTAACAATTCAACCCTGGAGGAGTTCAAGATCAATGTGGTATCCCTGCAGGACGTCCAGGTATCCGACGTGATGAACTACCCCAATCCCTTTTTCGATTCGACTTACATCTGCTATAACGTGTCGGGTAGAGTAGAGAAGACGTGGATCAGGATCTTTACCCTGTCTGGCAGATTAATAAAGGAGATTGAATCGGGAGCCAGCCCGCCCGGATTCAACTTCTGTGTTTGGGACGGAAGGGATGAGGAAGGGGACCGGGTAGCCAACGGCGTTTACATATACAAAATTCTGGCTGAGGGTGAAGAAAAAAAACAGATGCAGGCATATGGCAAAGCAGTGCTAATGCGTTGACACTTGAAATTTCATTATTAGTTGCCGAATTAAACAGATGAGACTATATTATATCCAATCAGCTGAAGAAAATGTAGTATGGAGGAGAAGATGAAGAGGATTCTCTTGGTTTTGCTTTTAGGCTTTTTGTTCCTTCTAAATTGGGCAGATAAGGCTTCAGCGGTAAGCGAAGCCGGGGTCTTGTTCTTGAGGCTTCCTGCCGGCGCCAGGGCGGCGGGGATGGGAGAGACCTTCGTGGCCGTCTCAGATGACGCTACGGCCACTCACTGGAATCCGGCGGGTCTGGGTAGATACCCTTTGAGCAGCGAATGGATTGAGTATGCCCCGGGCAGCCAATACCAAATCAAATCCATTGCGCTCAAGGAAAACGACCTCCCGGAAAGAAACTACAAAAGGTATGACATCTGGGCCATAACCTCAAGCGACCTTTTATACTGGAACGGCAAGGAATGGGGTAACTACCAGACCTATTCCACCTCGGAAGGGGAAACCCTAGGGGGTCTTCTGGAAAAGGTATTTCCGGGCACGGAACCAGAAAGACTCAACGCTCTGGCCTATCGGATGGCTTCCGAGCATAATCTTGTGCCCCGGGATTCGGTGGAAAGGATCAGGGAAAGGGTGCTGGGGATCTCTTCGACGGTTGAACAGGACTCGACTGCAACTGAACCGGACTCTGTTCAGGAATACCAGAACACAGAGAAATTGTCTGATCTTTTTGACGCTTTTCTGCAAGCCTGGGACAGCTGCCTGGTGGATCAGAGAAATCTCACCAAACTGGCACAAGATTTCCAAAGCTGGTTGGAGGACGGGAAACTCAGCTCTCACGAATTAGATCAGATGTCCATATTGCTGGAGACGGGGATTGCAGAAGGTTTAGCCGCTGAAATCAGGATTCCCTACCGGATTGTCTTTACTGATACCCTGACCTGTGTCGTCTCGAAAGAGGAGGAGGTCTGGGTGGGGAGCAAAGACGGGATCTTCAGGTTTGACGGGCTGACCTGGACCAGGTACGGCACCAAGGACGCTCTGTTTACCGACTGGATCACCCAGGTGACCGTTGGTCCGGACGGCAGGGTGTGGATCGGAACCGAAGTGGGGATGGCTCAATTCGATGGGAGAAACTGGACATTTTTTACCCCGAGTGCTGGTGTATTAGATTATTACGTGGTTGATCTTTTGGTGAAGCGAGACGGCGAGATCTGGGTAGTGACCAAATCCGATCTGGCGCGGTTCGATGGAAAGAACTGGATCGCTCACGAGGAGTACAGGGTGAAGGCCGGAGATGATCTGGCGAAAATAGCCAGGTCTTTTCTGGGCACGGAAAGCGAAGTGGAAATAGAAAAGGCCGTAGCGGAAATAAAGAGATACAACTCCCTGAAACAAGAGGTGAGCCCCGATCAAAGTATAAGACTCCCCTACCGCCTGGCCTTTAAGGGGGAAGTTACCGCTCTGGCTCTGGACCAGAAGGGGAACTTCTGGATCGGTACCAAAAAAGGGATCAAAAGATTAGAAAACGGGAGGTGGACTACCTTCGGTTACAGGTTGTACACGGCTGCTGAAGGTGATTCCGTGGGGACCGTGGCCAGGAAGATTCTCAACACCGACGATGAAGAGAGGATAGGAAAATTCTCCGAGGAGATCGCGGATTATAACAAGCTCACAAAAAGGGAGCTGGAGCCCGGACAGAACATATATGTCTATCGTAATGCCGCCGGGAGTGAGATCCTCTCTATCTCCCCTGGCCAGGGGGACAACGTTTTGGTGGGAACGGAATTCGGAACTTTGAAATTCGACGGAAATGGATGGAGTCGCTACTATCACTCCGGCCTGGAGAGGGCGCAGACTAAGAGAATATGGCAAAAGGACGGGGAGATGTGGTTTGCCACGCCGGAGAAAATCGTGGTCTATGCCCACGCGATACGAGAGGTCACCATTATGGGCGCCAATCTCTTGCCGGAATTGGCCTCAGATATCTTCTACGGATACGTCTCCTACGTGCAGTACATGAGCGGCTGGGGCACCATGGGTGGGAACATAACCTTGATCAATTACGGCGAGATGCCCATCACGGTAGATTCTCCTATTCCGGTCGGCACCTTCACAGCATATGAAGGAGCATTGAGTCTTTCCTATGGAACTAGATTCAATCAGGATCTGGCAGTGGGGCTCTCAGGCAGGGTGATCTTCAGCCACCTTTCGGATGTCGGGGCTGGCCGGGAGAAAGGCAGGGGCACCGGAACTTCCTTTGCCCTGGATGCCGGATTTATCTACCGCACTCCATTCAAACGGCTAACCCTTGGTGCGGCCCTCACCAACCTGGGGCCAAACATCTCTTACATAGATGCTCCTCAATCCGATCCTCTGCCCAGGAATGTGGGCATAGGTCTGGCCTACAAGCTGTTCAACACCCCTTACAACAATCTGACCTTAGTCGGCGAATTGAACAAGCAGCTGGTGGGCCTGAAGGAGTCGATTGGCATCGAATTGAGCGAGGCCATAAGAAATGTAGGACTGGAGTACTGGTACGGAACGTTCATAGCCCTGAGGGCCGGCTACATATATGATAAAGAAGGGGACATCAGGGCTGCTACCTTCGGTGCCGGACTGCAGTACACCATATTCAGGTTCGACTTTGCCTATATCCCCGCCTCGGAAAGACACGTGCTGGGAAACACCATGAGACTCTCCATGACCGTAAGGTTCTAAACCCGATACAATGGACTTTCTTTTCAAATCGCTTTTATTTATTTTGACCTCGTCTTATCTTCTTGCGGGATCGGTTCAATCCACTCCAAGAAAGATTCTTTCCAACAGAAGATTGGAAAGCCTGCAAAAGGAAGAGCCTGCTCGATTCAAAAGCGATGTCTGCAGAAGAAACTTACTCGACCTGAAAAGAAAAACCGCCTTCTCACTCCCCTACATGCAAAAGGGCTTCCCCACCACTGCCAAAACCATCAGGATTCTGGGCATCAGGGTCCAGTTCAAAAAGGAGCTGCCGGATGATCCTGCCACCACCGGAGATGGATGGTTTGATCTCAGGTCCTATGAAAAGTTCTACCAGGAGGAGGAGCACATAATTGACCCGGCTCCGCACAACCGGGCGTATTTTGAGGCACATCTCAAGTCATTGGCCAACTACTGGAGTACGGTGTCCGAGGGGAAACTTGCTTTGGAATTCGAAGTTTTTCCCAAAGGGGACAGTGCATACACGCTTCCTTATACGATTTCGCATTACGGGAGCATAGACTCGACTCCCCGGCCTCAGTTTTATCCCGTGGAGCAGCTGGATTCACTTTACCGACACTCTTTCACTCTTGCCGACACCTCTTCTCTGGATGAAATCGACTTCTCCAAATACGATTCCTTTGTCCTTTTCCACGCTGGATCGGATCAACAGCACGATCTGGGTGAGATCGGAGTCGACCCTACCCCCTCTGATCTTTTCACCGGGTTTATTATGCTGGGTGAACCTGTAGAGGTGGAAGGAAATGTAATCTGGGACGGGATGATAATGCCTGAGACCGCTTCCCAGGACAACAGGATTGCCGCTTTGAACGCCATATTTGCTCACGAGTTCGGCCATCAGCTCGGTTTGGTGGACTTGTATAACACCAGGAACTTTTTCACCCAGGTGGGTGATTTTGCCTTGATGGACAATTTTGCTCAGAACGTGGGGGTAGAACTCGACAGCTGCTATACCTTGGTCACAGGTGTTTTGCCCGTTTTCCCCTGCGCCTGGTCCCGGGCGTTCTTGGGATTTGTCTCTCCGGAAGAGACAACCAATGAACAGGATATCAGACTTCTGGCTGCAGAGTTAGAGGATGAGCAGATTAAGGCAATCAGAGTGCCCATAAACTCGGAGGAATACTTTCTTGTTGAGAACAGACAGATAGACCTGGATGGTGTGGCGATACCCTATCTCCAAGCCGATCCCTCAACCGGTGTAATCCTGGGTCTGGTCGAAGTAGCCTCCAACAGTGAGAGGGAATACGATTATCTTCTGCCTGGTTCGGGTGTTTTGATCGTCAGGGTGGATGAGGGTGTGGCCTACCTGGATGTGGATGAGGATGGTGTTCCAAACTTCTGGGACAACAAATTGCAGTGGGACAAAGATCGCAAGTTTATGACCTTGATGGAAGCCGATGGGATAATCGATTTCGGCGGCAATTATTATACCGGGTTCGGAGACCAGGAGGACATGTACTATGAGGGGAATCAATCCGAGCTTACGCCCAGCACCTATCCCAGCACCCGAAGCTACAACAAAGCTTTCACGCACATCTGGTTTACCGATATAGGCAAATCCGGTCTGGAGATGTCTTTGAGCATAAAATCTGACTGGTATCAATCGGGCTGGCCTCAGAAAATTGTCCCCTACCACAACATTCGATCGCTCGCTTATGCGGACGTGGAAAATGACGGGAGCGTTGAGATCTTTGGTGCAGCGGACAGGTTTCTTTATGCCTGGAGATCGAATGGCGAAAGCGTGATCCCCAATCCTAATTATGCATTCGATTTCGAGTTGAACGGTGATACGACCTTCTATCCATTAGCCTTTTTTGACATATTAGACACGACTTTAGTGGGCACTCCCACATTAGGGGACGTAGATGAGGATGGTACACTGGAGGTTGTCTCTGCTACTGTTGATGGCAAAGTCTACTGCTGGAAACCAGTTGATTTGAATAACGATTCCTTAGCAGATTTAAAACCTGGGTTCCCCGTGGACTTAGGTAACAGTATTTCTATGATTCCCGTGATCTCAGATTTTGATCCTCAAAATCCTGGTCTTGAGATTTACGTCGGGACTGGGGAAGGAGAATTATTTTCTGGGGAAGGAAAATTATTTTTAATATCTGGAAGTAGCAATATTATAGATTCGATTGATTTAGAGGAAAAGATTTTGGGTTTGGCCACAACTGATACCGGTAGTATTAATTTTGTAATCACTGAAAGTTATAGTCCCTGGTGGAACGAAATGAAAATCTGGAGAACAGATTCAAAGATTTTTGTAAGTGCAGCCATATATGAACCTATATATTTACCAATAGTGGGCGATTTGAATCGGGATGGCATTCTGGATGTAGTAGTTGTCGAGGCGGGAGGAACGATCTATGCGTGGGATAAGGGACTTTCTCCGCTTCAAGGTTTCCCTATATGGTTGGATAATAAGATCTGCTCTCAACCTGCTCTAGGCGACATAGACGGTGATGGTTATCTCGAGATTGTCGTCGCGTCGGACAATAAGATATTTGCCTATAATTACAGCGGTACTATAGCTGATAATTTTCCTATAATTGTGGATCGAGTTGACCCTGTGGGATGGATCAAATCTTCTCCTATTCTGGTGGATGTTGATGATGATGGGATATCTGATATTGTGATCGGAACCCAACAGAATAAAATTTATGCTTTTAATAAAGATGGGAATGCGGTCTTTGGCTTCCCTCTATCATGTGCCGGTCCTATCAGCTCATCTGGTATCATGGTGGATCTGGATCAAGATCTGGTATCTGAGTTGTTAGTACCTGCAAATGACGGCTTTGTCTATGCCTGGAAACTGCCCTGGGATTATAATTCAGAGAACGGTCACTGGCCGATGCAGGGTCATGATCCTTCTCACACCAACTACTTTCCTATCGAGGATCTGCCGAATCTGCCGGCATTTGCGTTTCTACCTGAGAAAAAAGTTTTTAGTTACCCTAATCCTGCAAAGGACAAAGCTACTATAAGATATTTTCTCGGTGAAGATGCAGAGGTCAACATAAGAATATATGATCTGGCCGGCGATCTGGTGGAGGAGTTGGATCACACCGGTGTTGGCGGCGAGAATAATGAGAAGGAATGGGATTGCTCCAGGGTCGCCTCGGGTATATATTTATGCAGGTTGGAGGCCAAAGCCTCTCAACAAAGCGAAGTTGCTTTCTGCAAAATAGCAGTGGTGAAATAAAAAAAGGAGAGAGGATGAAAATGAGAGCATTCATTAATTCAGTGGTCTTTGTCCTAACTTTGGTTTTGCTTTTCTCAATCTCCCAGGCCGGGCCTTTGGCTGAGTCGCAAAGAGAAGAGATCTCTATTCGCAACTACTTCAATTCCATTGTCTACGGTAATTATCACAGGGCAGGGGAGTTTGCCGGACCGGAGTTGTCCCTGGCAGCAGAAGAGAGCTCGGTTGACATTTATGGCTTCGAAACAAAATCCCCCAGGAAGGGGTTTATTCTCTCTTTGCTTTTGCCTGGTGCAGGTGAGTTTTACGCCGAATCCAAGATCAAGGCAGGAGTCTTTCTGGGGCTGGAGGTTCTGTTCTGGACCGGTTATCTGTCATATCATTCCAAGGCGACGGACAAGGAGGATGAGTATCTGAATTACGCCGACCTTCACTGGAGCGATTCAGCCTATACAGAGAGCATGCTGACCATATACGGCGTGAAGATTGATACCATTCCTACTGGTACAAGGCTGGTTAGCGAGGACGACAGCGTGGTGATAATCGAGCACCTCCCCGGTTCTAAGACTCAGCAGTATTATGAGATGATCGGGAAATACGATCAGTTCCGCTACGGCTGGGATGATTTCGATCCGAAGAATTTCCTCACGCCTCATCGCAATTTCTACCTGGACATGAGGGACGAATCCAACAAGTTTTTCGACAGAGCCAAGTATTCCCTGGCAGCTATCATAGGTAACCACATACTCTCCGGCTTCGACGCCGTGTGGTCGGTGAAAAGATACAACGCAAAAGCCGATAGGTTCTCGCAGGTGGATATGAAGATCAGACTAGTCGAGCGCGATCGAGAACTTGTTCCCAAACTCTTCTTGACCTATAAATTCTAACACGTTCTCTGCGCCAAATCGAAGATATGCTTGAGGAGTCCAGATGAAAACGCAGTTGTTTACGACCGTGATAATCG
>Ga0209636_10003581_pt1 | contig 15830 bp, 12 predicted proteins | sample DeeMarSWOR152_54_FD_187464 | JGI IMG/M metagenome (GOLD analysis project Ga0209636, IMG submission 187464) | Marine sediment microbial communities from White Oak River estuary, North Carolina - WOR-1-52-54 (SPAdes) (version 2) | ecosystem: Environmental > Aquatic > Marine > Intertidal zone >...
CGGAGCCTCACCCTTCTCAACAGTAACCACGGCTCCATTGGCAATTCCTGTGCCTGCTAAGGCCCTTCCAAGATCGAGAAGCAAACCCTCTTCGCCTTTACGCAGATCCAGCATGGGGAAGAAGTTCTTGGCAACGTCTACACCGGCTACTTCCCAGAACTTCAGGACGACGTCCAGTGCATCAGAACTAGGTCCGAGGAGCTCAAGGGCTGTTTGGCGCCATTCAAAAAAGGTGCTCTTAATCACGGCTTGTGAAATACCCAAAGCACCATGTAACTTTGTCAACTCTTTTTGTGAATCAACTGCCATTGTCTACCTCCTTCTATACCCGGATGCCTATCCGGTAGCCGTCGTGCACCGCACTAGATAGATTTCGAGGTACAAGCGCGTCACCAATTACGAAAAGTTCAATACCGTTTTCCTGGACTACATCTTTGAAGCTCGGGTTCGCCTCTCTTACCGTGCATACTACCGTGTCTGCCTTGATTGGGATCCGGTAGCCATCGAAAGTTCTGATAGTCACACCATCATCTGTAATTTCCTCGATCTCGGAGTCGTTGTAAGAGGTAACCCTATTATCTCTGAGGTATCCAACATAGCGCCACTTGAAGGAGGGATTGATATCCTTCCCCAGCTTCCGCTCTTTCCCTACGATGGCCACTTTCCTGTTCTGCTTGGCCAGGAACAAAGCTACCCCGATTGCAGGCTTGAGATTCCCCCAGACAACGACATTATCTCCGACTTGAGCAGTCCCATTTAAGACATCCAGTACCGACACAACGTTTTCTCGATCAAACCCGGGAGCGGTGCCCTTCACGTACGTGGGACCGGTTGCAAGGACAACCGTATCCGGCATTTGCTCCTCAATTAAATCAGCGGTCACCTCTGTGCCCAAGTGGAACTCTACCCCGTTCTTCTCACACATGGTCTTTGCAAATCTTATCTGACCGTACAGTTCGTCGTCCCCATAGGGGGCAACGGAGGCCTCGATGATTGATCCACCCAGTTCCTCTCGTTTGTCGTAGATATGGACCTCGTGCCCTCTCTGAGCGGCCACCCATGCACATTCTAGCCCTGCAGGGCCGGCACCAACGATCATGATATTCTTCTCCATTTCCGCTGGCTTAATCTCGTACTTGGGATCCCACTCATGAGCGCAAACGGGGTTAATGTAGCAGGTCATGGGCGCATCACGGAAGAGCCGCGCAAGGCAGACATTGCACGCAACGCATGGCCTTATTTCACCCTCTTTTCCCTCCAAGACCTTTTTGGGCATCAGGGGGTCGGCGATCATGGGACGGCACATCTCCCAAATGTCCAGCTTGCCCTCCCCAATGGCGTTGTTCGGGAGATCGGGGGTAAAAAGCCGATAAGCCATGGAGACGGGTATCTTGATATGTTGTTTGGCCCGCTCAGCTAAATAGAGCCAGCTCCCCATGGGGATGTCCCTGCTTATGACAGGGTAGATCGACTCCTGCCATCCTGCGGTAACACTCATGACATCCACTCCTGCCTCCTCGGACATTTCATAGGTGATCATCGATTCTTCCGCGGTATTCCCACCCACGTCATCGAGGAGTTCTTCCGCACAGAGCCTGATTCCCAGCGGGACGTCACCGCATACTTTCTTAACCTCCTTGATGCATTCCACCACAAATCTCATCCTACCCCGTATATCGCCACCGTACTCATCCGTCCGCCTGTTGGAATAGCTGGATACGAAATTAGAGAGAAGGTAACCGACAATTCCTGAAATCTCCACGAAATCGAATCCCGCCTTAAGCAATCGCTCGGTGGCCTCGACGTGTTCCCTGAGGCACTGTTTAATATCTGCCTTTGACATTTCCTGAACGGGCCGAAAGATCCTCAAGCGCTGGGGAACAGGTGAGGGACCCTGGCAATAATCGGTTTCAACGGCACCGACGCGGCCGCAGTGCATGAGCTGGCAGCCGGCAACGGCCTTCTGTTCATGGATCGCATCGGCAAGCCGCTTTAAGCCCGGGATGAATTTATCGTCCCAGGCTGCCGCCTGTCCCACATATCCCTGACCCTGTCGGTTCTTATCCATGTAAACGCCTTGCATGGTACATAGACCGCCGACAACGCCCTTTGCACGCTCCCGCAGGTAGGCTACACCTGCATCGGTAACAAACCCATCTCGGCCGTTTAAGTTGTCCTCGGTGGCAGCATATTTAATGCGGTTCGGTATGGTGAGCTTGCCTATCTCGATCGGTTTGAATAGATGAGGGTACTTCTGCGCACCCGGGTACGAGGAATAATCCCATTCATAAAGTAGCTTACCCATCGCATTAGCCTCCCTTTAAGGTCAAAATCGCATGTGTATACAGTATACAAAACACGGCGAATATATTGAATGCCCTAGGTGATGTCAAGGGATAAAATCCGATTCTCTATGATTGGCACCCAAAGGGGGCTTGCTATTTTTTCACAATTTTTCCCAACTTCATCCCGATCCAATCTTTCAGTCTATCGATCAATGAGGGCCCTGTTACCTCAAGGGTGCAGTCGGCTGTCTTATCCGAAAGCATGCTAATTGCCCGGGCAGTGTAGTTGCCGGCAGGCATGGGGGGTCTTTTTACAACTATGATGTTCTCCATTTTTTCGTTCGAGCCAATTTCTGCTTTCAGAAAGTCAGAGACCTTGGTCAACAATGTTACTGGCGCATCAAAAGTACCGTCCTTTCTCACATCAGCAGCCGCTATTGAAAGGTCAACGTCTTTTCCGTCAACAGGTACGTTAAGGAGCTTTATAAATACGCTATCAGCAGGCTCAAAACCCGCGCCGCTGAAAACCAGTTTTGTGTCCTTCAGTTTTGCAACACCGAGGCGGATTGTCCCAGGATTGACAATCACCTGGGGACCTTTGACGGCCGGATCCAGGGTTTTTGCAGGTTGTGAGCATCCTGAGGAAACTAAGAAGCCGCAAACAACAAGTGTAAAGGTGAGCATCGCAATGCAGTTGAGATAGTTCTTCATGGTAATCCTCCTTGTTTTGAAATGGTGGGTTTCTTCCATGCTCAGGTTACAGTTTCTCTTATGAATAACTCCCAAGCGCGGCATCCGAGTCGGGCGCTGAGACCTACCGGCGCCTCTTCTGGTACCGGAGCACAGCCCGATTATGTTCCCGCAAGGTAGCTGAGAAATGGTGGCTCCCATCATTCTTGGAGACAAAGTAGAGATGGTTGGTTGGTGCCGGTTCCAAAACCGCCTTGAGGGATTCCCTGCCGGGATTTGCAATCGGCCCAGGAGGCAGCCCACGATTACGATACGTGTTGTAAGGACCGGGGGTTCGAAGATCCGTTTTGGTCAGGTTTCCATCGAAATCCGTAAGGCCATAGATGACCGTTGGATCGCTTTCGAGCCGCATCCTCTTTTTGAGCCTGTTTAGGAAAACTGAGGCAATAAGGGGCCGTTCCTCGGCGAGACCTGTCTCCTTTTCCACTATGGATGCCAAGGTTACAACTTCTCGTATGGACATGGGCAGCTCGCGGCCAACGGTGATCTCATTGAAAACGTGCCAGAACCTGCTGACCATAAGATCAATTATTTGTCGCGCTCCCATGCACTTGCTCAGAAAGTAGGTGTCGGGGAACAAATAGCCCTCCAAGCTCGTACCGTCAATCTGGTAAGAGGTGGCGACGCCTTTATCCATGGCCAGGGCAAGAAACTCACCCTTATCGGCGAGACCGCCTTCCGCAAGTATCTCGGCGATCTGTCGAGCGTTGAAACCTTCAGGGATCGTTAGCGGATAGGTTTTCACCATTCCGGAGGCAAGAATATCAAATATTCTTACCGGGGACATTGACTGATTGAGGCTATATTCACCTGCTCTCACATGACGTGCGCCGCCCTTAAACAGAGCCCAGAGGACGAACAGATCGTTACTCTTAATCAACTTTCGTTTCTCGAGTTCAGCAGCTACGGAGCGAAGACCAGCTCCCTTCTTTACGATAAAAATCTCCTCCTTTTGATCGAATCCTGCGGGACTCATCAAGAAATACCCGAAGTAAAGGGCCACGAACATGCACAGGACGAAGACCAACAAGGCCGATATAAAGATGAGTCTTCTCGGTGACATTCTTTCTGCCAATCGATTCTGCTCGTTGAGATCCCCCGGTGCCCGGCGTAGTTACGTGCGCATACTATCGAGGGGGCAGTTCGAGCAGAGAGGTTTCCTCCTGCAAAACTCCTTTCCCGTTTTGACGAGTAAGGCGTGATACTCTTTAAAAAGCTCCACCTCATGGGGCAGGTTGTCCATGAACAACATCTGTAGGTCGTGGTATCCTACTTCCTCCCCAATGATCCCGTGTCGCCAAAAGATCCTGTGGGTATAGGCATCCACTACAAACAGGGGCTTCCCCGCTCCATAGAGGATCATGCTGTCAGCGGTCTCCAATCCGATTCCCCTCACGGACACGAGTTCCTCTCTGAGGGTGTCGATATCAAGAGAAAAGAGATTGTTCAAATCGCCGCCGTGTTTCTCGTCAAGGAGGGCAATGAGGTTTTTGACTCTAGTAGCCTTCAGATTATAATACCCGGCTGGTTTGATATATTCCGCTAGAACCGGTGCCGGCATGTCACTGAGAGCTTTGATAGATATCAGGTCGTTTTCCTTGAGGTTCCTGATGGCAGTTTCCGCATTAGCCCAGTTGGTATTCTGCGTTAAGACTGCACCGATCATCATTTCCAATTCGGTTTCCGCAGGCCACCAGCCCTGAGGACCAAAAGCGGCGAGAAGAAGAGTGTATATCTCCCTGAGAGTCTCACCAATTGGGGTAGTCATGGTTTATTTGGGCCTTTGTGTGTCACCTTGACACGGTTTGGAAGATACCTTACATTGAAGCGCTATGTCAACGCAGCGACTTAAGAAAACCCGCAACATAGGCATCATAGCCCACATAGATGCGGGAAAAACGACTATCACAGAGCGGATACTTTACTACACCGGTCGCTCGCACAAGATAGGAGAGGTTCATGATGGCGAGGCCATCATGGATTGGATGCCTGAGGAGCAAGAGCGGGGTATCACCATAACCTCCGCTGTTACAACCTGTCAATGGCTCGGTCACACGATAAACATCATAGATACCCCAGGCCATGTTGATTTCACCATTGAAGTCGAGAGGTCCCTGCGGGTGTTGGATGGCGCCATCGGGGTCTTCTGTGCGGTCGGTGGTGTTGAGCCTCAGTCCGAAACGGTCTGGCATCAGGCAGACAGTTATGGAGTTCCTAAAATAGCATTCATAAACAAGCTGGATAGGCTCGGCGCGGATTTCGAGAACGCCGTTTCGATGATACGAGAAAGACTGGGCGCTAATCCCGTGGTTTTGCAGATACCATGGGGACAGGAGGAGAACTTCCAAGGCGTGATCGATCTGACAAGGATGAGTGCCATCGCCTGGAATGAAGATGACTTCGGGATCACATTTCAGGAGATGCCCATCCCGGAAGCTTATCGGGAAGCGGCTGTTAGGCGGCGGGAGGAGATGCTGGAGCTTCTGGCAGATACCGATGAGCGCATAATGGACAAGTATCTATCCGAGGAAGAGATAGATATCCAATCGATAAACAGGGCAATCAGGGAAGGAACTATTAAGCTTGCCCTTGTTCCCATTTTCTGTGGAGCGGCACTTAGAAACAAGGGGATACAACCCCTTCTGGATGGAATTGTTGAATTCCTTCCTTCGCCCCTCGACGTACCACCGGTAACCGGTATCAATCCCACTACCAGGGAACGTGAGACCAGATTTCCAGATACAAAACAACCCCTCGCATCTCTGGCGTTTAAGGTTGCCATGGATCAGGGCAGAAGAATGACCTATCTCAGGGTTTACTCTGGAATGATAAGAGCAGGCTCCGTGGTGTACAACAGCTCTAAGGGCATCAGCGAGCGAGTGGCCAGGGCGATGAGGATGCATGCAAATAAAAGAGAGAGAATTGATCAGGCATTATGCGGGGATATTATTGCAGTCATGGGTTTGAAGCAGACCACCACCGGCGATACCCTGTGTGACAAAGGCCATCCTCTGCTGCTTGAGGCCATGGAGTTTGATCAGCCGGTGATATCCATGGCGGTGGAGCCGAAGAAGGTGCAGGACCAGGAGCGCCTTATGGATACACTCAAGAAGGTCGATGATGAGGATCCAACCTTCAGGTTTACCGTCGACGAGGACACTGGCCAGATGATAATCTCCGGCATGGGTGAGCTTCACCTGGAGGTTGTTGCCCAGAGGCTCAGGAGGGAATTTTCCCTTGATGTCAACACGGGAAAACCCCAGGTTGTCTACAGGGAGACAATTAGTAAGAAGGCTACCGCTGAAACGGTGTTCGATAGAGAATGGGGTGGAGTAATGCATTTCGCCGGCGTTACCCTAGAGGTGTCGCCGATGGACAGAGGCGCCGGAAATCGGTTCATCAATCAATGTTCAGATCCTTTGCTGACCCAGGAGTTTATTGAATCGATAGAGCAAGGTATAGGGGAGGCATCGGAATCGGGGATCCTAATGGGCTACCCAGTGACTGATGTGAAAACTACATTCCTTGATGCAACGGTCAAGGAACAGTTGTCCACCCCGCTTTCCTTCAGGATTGTTTCATCAATGGCCTTTAAGGAAGCCTGCGAATCTGCCTCACCGATTCTGCTCGAGCCTATCATGAAACTTGAGATAATTGCTCCTGAGGAGTTTGTCGGTGATGTTATCAATGATCTGAATGCAAGAAGCGGTCGAATAGAGCGGATTACCACGAAAGGGCCTGTAAAGATATTAGCAGCGACAGCCCCACTTTCGAAGTTGTTTGGCTACGCAACAGCTCTCCGCTCTGCCTCTCAGGGGAGGGCAACCTTCACGATGCAGTTCTCTCACTATGACAAGGTCTGAGATGCTCGCTGATGGTTGTCCTTTGTCAGTCGCTGAAACCTTTCAGCTCTTTCGGCAACCATGGCTCCTTATTGCTCCAAGAACCATGACTCATTACGCCGAGCATAAAGTGGTCTGCGTTAAGACGGAGTAATGCCATGAGATCCTTTCTTTCGTTCCGAGGCTCACGGGCTGGTTTTTTCAGCGACCTGTTTACGGGGGAGTTTTTCCCCTCCGCATTCTCCTCGACACTCGGAGCTGCGGTTTTCCCCATACACAAGTCGCGAAAAGAACGGCGCCCTCCCACCAGTCTCTTCAGAAAGGATCTCATGGCCTTAATAGTCAGGAGAATTCTCGGCGGATGCAAGCAGTTAAATGCACCCCGTAGTAACCCCAGTTCATAGAGACGGTGGGTAGGACAATCCTCCATATTGATATGGACGCCTTTTTTGCAGCCATCGAGGTGCTGGATAATCCTTCACTGTCCGGAAAACCCGTGATCGTAGGTGGCCTAACGAATAGGGGAGTGGTATCCACGGCGAATTATGAAGCCAGAAAATTCGGCGTTCATTCTGCTATGCCCATATTCATGGCGAAAAAGAACTGCCCTCACGGTGCGTTTCTGCCGGTTAGAAAGAAGAGATACGCAGAGGTCTCAAGAAGGATCCTGGGCATACTAAAGGATTTCACGCCGCTGGTTGAACAAGTATCCATCGATGAGGCCTACCTTGATATTACGGGTACAGAGGCGCTTTTTGGAAGTCATAAAGAAATAGCGCAACGCATAAAGGAGAGAATTCGTGATGAGACGGGGTTGACGTGTTCCATAGGTATTGCCCCAAGTAAGTTTCTAGCAAAGATCGGCTCCGACATGAACAAGCCAGATGGATTAACAGTAATAGCGTCAGATAAAGTAGGCGAATTCTTAGCTGTCTTGCCAATAGAGAGAATCCCCGGTGTTGGAAAGCGATCGTTAGCGAAGCTGCAGGAATATGGAATCAAGAAGGTGGGGGATTTACTGAGATTCGGCGAGGAACGCCTTTCGAGGGAATTTGGAAGGTTTGGCCACAGGTTGTATCAGCTCGCAAAGGGAGAGGATAGCTCACCCGTGCTCCCCTCGAGAGATGCCAAATCGATTAGCTCAGAGGAAACCTTAGAGTCAGACACCAATGATCTTAGCATCCTAAAGAAACGGGTCGCCTCCCATGCTAACGGGGTTGCGCAACGATTGAGAAGGGAAGCTCTTAAAGGAGCTACCATAACCATCAAGCTGAAATTCAGTGATTTCTCCGCCGTTACCAAAAGCCATACCCTTACTACGGCAACAGATAGCTCAAAGACGATCTCGGAATGTGCTCTAAAATTGCTTTTCGATCGCCAGATTCCAGAAAAGGTCAGGCTCATAGGAGTAGCGGTCTCCACCCTAGAGGAGGGTGCCGGCAGGATCCAAATGGAACTTTTTGAGAAAGGGGTTGATAGCTCCAAGGAGCGAAACGTTGACAAGGCTATGGATAAAATCAGGGACAAATTTGGCACAAGGGTTATAAGAAGGGGTGAGGAATAAGGCTCCACTCTCCCCGTTCACTCTCGATAATGTTGACGATTATAACTTGAGCAGGGCTTCGAGCAGGCTCATGCCGGTGCCCTTCTTCTTTACTGCCAACAGCGGAATGGCGGTGGTCTTAATAAGGTGTTCTGTCACGCTCCCAAGCAGCACGCCAGCACCGGCCTTTCTTCCTCTGGCTCCAAGGATGATTAGATCTATGTCGTGCTCTTCTATTACTTCCTCAATTCCCTTGTATTCCTTCTTCTCAAGTTTGAATATAGGGGTTGCGGTAATGCCCTTAAGATCGACCTTCTTGATAAATTCCCCATAGCTCTTTTCTGCATGGCCTCTCATGATTTCGGCGAACTGTTCGTAGCTCTTCCCGGTTTTGTAATAGCCCGCGGGAACGGCGTAGACATGAAGGCAATGGACCTCTCTCATTCCGGAGGCCGAGGCAAAAGCTACGGCCATCTCTATTGCATCCAATGAGTTTTCTGAGAAATCGGTGGGTACCAATATGTTAGTAAACCGAGGTTCCGTTCCCTCGGGAACGAAGAGCAGGGAGCAAGGTGCCTTCCGGGCAAGCTTTTCGAACAGGGTTCCGCTTGCCGTGGGCTTGTGTCGTTTGCGCATGACAATCAGATCGATTTCCTTGTCCTTTGCCCGGCGCAACAATTCTATCAGGGGCGAGCCCTCAGCCACCTCATACTCAAGCTGTGCTCCAGGATGCCCGTCGAAGAATTTTTTGACAAGGGCCTCCATTTCGCCCTTCGAGTATTCATCCATCGAAGGGAATAGGTCTGGGTACTCCTCCCTGAGTTCTTCCGGGATATCAACCTTGCTTGCAACATGCACGAAGGTAATCTGCTCGGATTTGGCCAGCCGGCTAATCAAAGCCGCATACCGGATGGAGCTTCCATCCTGGCTAGCGAAAGAAACACCCACTAAAAGGCGCTTATATCGGTACATGTTGTACTCCTTTCCAAAACTCGGTATTTCTTTGAGGCTTTTCCACAGAAGAGCTGAGCTGGTTCACGCCCTCATTGATTCAGCATCGCGCTCATCTTTAGACAGAGTCATGGCTTCAGAGCTATATCGTGCAGGCGAGGGGAAAACTCACCCGTTCAGGTGCTCGAAGGATAGGATAAACTCACCTGTCTGTCAATCGTAAAGCCATCCGTCCTTTAGCGCTTTGCACGAGTCGCTGGCGTTGACATCGGGGAAGGCGGTGTTGTATTGAGGTACAAAAGGCCTCACACCGGTTTTGGTAGTCTATGCCGGCAACACAGAGTAAACGGTTATTGCCGCAGTTTTGGGCAAGTGGCCCTGTTTAAAGAGGAGCTAAATATGAATGGGGAGCTGGGGCCCAGGAGCCTTAAAGATATGTTAGTGGAACTTTACAATATCTATAAGCAGAACTGCTTGCACCTCCTGGCCATTGTGGCGATTGTGGAGATCATTCTCAGGTTGATGTGGAGTATTCCCGATTTTTCGGGCATGAAACCCTTCACGACTGAAGGAGAGGTTGAATCGCTCACCCGCTTTATCCCCATAGTGATAATGCTTATGGTGGCCTCTATTATGGGCCTTTCCTTGATGCAGGGCGCCCTGATTCATGCCATATCGGAGCGATACTGTCGGCAGAGGGTGACTATTGGTCGGGCCTTTCGGTTTGCCTGGGAGCGACTGGCAGCATTGACAGGTGCCATGATTTTGGCGTTTTTTGCCGTTATGGGTATAGCACTCATTTCAATGGGCCTTCCAGCAGGCGTGTCATCTGGGGCGGGATATGTGTTTGTGGCGGCCGGCTTTTGCGTGACGGTGTACCTCATGGTCCGCTGGAGCTTTATCCTGCACGTGGCGCTCCTTGAGCGCCGGGGGCCGTTTGGCGCCCTCACTCGGAGTTCACAGCTCGTGAGGAGTAACTGGTGGCGAGTTATGAACATGACAATCGTGGTTGGTATCATAACGGTAGCGATTAGCGTTATCTTGGGTACCATACCGACCATAGGGCCAGCAATCGGCAACATCCTCGCAACGCCCGTCTTCACGGTCGGAATCACCTTGCTCTACTATGACCTGAGGGTTAGGAAAGAGAGCTACGATCTCACAGCACTAGCTGGGGAACTTCACCTATCGGAAGTTTCAGAGGAGAGATAGCCAAATAGATTAAGGGGCGCTGATCATATCCCCTCTCGATACCCCCTTTTTCATCCTTCTGCGAGCTCGCCCATTTACTGAAATAAGGGACCACACCTTGCGCGGGGGGATACCTCCTCACTGAGCGGGCTATTGTGAGGCTATCAGCTTCAGTTGATCCGGAGTCAGGTACCACTTCAGCTGGCCTGAGTGGGTGGGAAGATCTTCTACATCAATCCTGCAGCAGCCTCCCCTTTCAAATGCTATATGAGCCTTAGAGCCCTCGGTCAAGAGCGTGGATGCAAGTTCAGCTAGTGATGGCAGGTGCCCGGCTACGAGGACCCTGTTGTAGGCAGTGTAATCACGGAGGCACGCGATTGTCTCATCCGGTGGGGTCATGGCCTTGACCTTTTCCGTCTCGATAATTTTCTCAGAGGGGATTCCGGCTTCCTCAGCCACGATCGCGGCTGTCTGTTTGGATCTTTTCTTAGGGCTGGAGAGGATGGCATCAAAGGTAATTCCCATTTTGTTGAGGGCCTTTCCACTTGCGTGGATCCTGGCCTCTCCCTCAGGACTGAGGCCTTCGTCAGGGTCCTGCTCCTTCGGGAGGGCGGGACCGTGCTGCATGAGGTATAGTTCCATGAAATGACCTCCTTGTACCAATCAGTGAAATCTCACTGATCAGCATGGGTTTTTTGTGCAAGAGAGAGCAACAATATGGTATAGATCTTGAGTGATTTCTGAAGCAACCCCACATAGCTTATTGCCTCTATACATACCCCAAAACATAAGGATTATAAAGCAAAACAAGAAATGGCCGCCCGGTTGGAAATAAAATTGAGGCCCGAGTTGATTGATGCAGAGGGCAGGGGCATCAGCCGCAAGGCATCGGCGTATTTCGGTTTCAAAGTCACCGACATCAGAGTCATAAGGGTTCTCACGATAGAAGCTGATCTTAAGGGCGATCAGCTGGAAAGAGTGAGGACCGAGATTTTCACGAATCCCGTAACTGAAGAATCCTCTTTTGTTCCCATGGCACATGATTTTGACTGGCTCATATGGGTGGGCCTAAGACCGGGGGTGAGAGACCCTGCCGGAAGCACCGCAGTTGAGGCCATAGAGGATCTCCTGAGTATAAGCTTTGAGCAAGACGAATCAGTCTACACATCCAAGATATACGAAATAAGGGGAGATCTGGTGAGGGCCGATGTGGAGGCGATTGCCCGTGAGATCTTGGCTAATGATATCATCCAGCACTGGAGAATATTTGGAAGGGATGACTGGGACAGTGCAAGGGGGGTGGGCATGGTGATTCCGAAGGTCGCCCTCGACAATCTCCCTCAGGTCGGTACGTTCTCCGTAGAGAGCGACACTGAGTTGCAAAGGCTCTCAAGGGAAAGAAACCTGGCGTTACAGGAAAGCGACATACCGGTGATACGAGAGTATTTCCTGGACAAGGATGTGCTTTCGGAGAGAAATTCCGTTGGCCTCGATCTTCCCACAGACGTGGAGCTCGAGTATATATCACAAGCGAGGAGTGATCACTGCAATCACAATACCTTCAGGGGTCTCTTTAGATACCATGATGCTCTGAGTGGCGAGCACGTGGTCGTTGATAATCTCTTTGAGACCTGCATTGAAGCCCCTACTCTGCGGATAAAGGAGAAGAAAGACTGGGTCATTTCGGTGCTGTGGGACAATGCCGGTGTGGGGAGGTTTGATGAGGATTACTACTATGTTATCACGGGTGAGACCCATAATAGTCCCTCAAATATGGAGGCATACGGAGGGGCGCTTACCGGCATCGTGGGAATTTACCGCGATCCTCTTGGGACGGGGAAGGGTTCTAAGCTGATCTCAGGCACTTACGGGTTCTGCGTCGGCCCCCGCGACTATGAAGGGGAATTGAGGCCACACCTCCATCCACGAAGACTTCTCGATGGAGTCATCGAGGGGGTCAAGGATGGTGGAAACAAGAGCGGTATCCCTACCTCCTTTGGACAGGTTATCTTCGACCCTTCGTATATGGGAAAATGTCTTGTCTATGTAACCGCCCTCGGTATCATGCCGGCCACGGTGGGTGGTACATCCTCACACCTCAAGGAGACCCATCCCGGTGACCTTATCATCATGTGTGGCGGCAGGGTTGGAAAGGACGGCATTCACGGAGTAACCGCAGCCTCCGAGACCTACAGCGAATCGACCCCTGCAGGTCATGTTCAGATAGGAGATCCCTACACCCAAAAGAAGATGCATGATTTTTTGCTCGAAGCCAGGGATGAGGGACTGGTTGAGTTTATTACGGACAACGGCGGTGGCGGCCTCTCCTCATCGGTCGGCGAGTCGGCCAGATGGAGCAACGGCTGCTATGTGGATCTGGCAAAGGTGCCGCTCAAGTATGAGGGATTGGATCCGTGGGAGATATGGGTCAGCGAGTCCCAGGAGAGGATGACCGTAGCGGTAAGGCCCGAGAACAGAGATCGGTTCCTCGGGCTCTCCGAAAGGCATGCGGTTGAGAGCACGGTCATAGGCCAGTACACCGATACCGGATACCTTCATCTTGACCACAACAATAAGACGTGTGCCTATGTGCGCATGGATTTGCTGAAGTCGGGTTTTCCTCAGTGGGAATTCGACGCTGAGTGGGTTCCCCCTTCATCCAGAGGTCTGAAGGAGCCAGTTTTGGCCGAGCCGGATGACCACGGCGAGTTGCTTAAATCCCTTTTGAAGAGGCCCAATATCTGCGCCAGAAACTGGATTCAAAGGCAGTATGATCATGAGGTTCAGGGCGGGAGCACCATCAAGCCCCTCATCGGGAGAGAGCACGACATGGTGAGCGATGCGGCAGTCGTTCGGCCGATTTTGGGTTCCAGCCGTGCAATTGCCATAACCCAGGCAATCAATCCATTTTACTCTCTCATCGATACCTACCACATGACAGCCGTCACAATCGATGAGGCCGTCAGAAGACTTATCGCCGTTGGCGGCGACCCATCCACCATTGGAGGGGTGGACAATTTCTGCTGGCCAACCATTATCCATGATCCCGTGGCCAATCCTGATGGCAAATATAAGGCGTCACAGCTCGTGCGAGCCTGTTGGGCACTGAGAGATTACACCCTTGCCTTTGAGATACCGTTGCTGTCAGGTAAGGACAGTATGTACACCGACGGTGAGCTAAGGGGCCCCTCCGGAATCACGAAGAAAGTATCGGGGCTCCCAACCCTTCAGTTTACAGCTACAGCCATAGTGAGGGATATCGGAAAATGCGTGACCATGGAGTTCAAGATGCCCGGTGATCTTGTGTACATCCTGGGAAGGACAAAGGATGAGCTGGGAGCGAGCGAATACTACCGAATGATGGACCATATAGGGCTCAACGTGGCCCAGGTTGATGCTCAAGGGGTAATCCCGCTGTATCGGGCCCTTCATCGGGCCATCGAGGGTAAACTGGTTGCCTCCTGCCATGCGATCGCGAGGGGAGGATTGGGCATCCACCTCGCTCTGTCCGCCATGGGCGGAAACCTCGGCGCACACATAGACCTCAGGTCTGTCCCTGTTGAGGGGAAGCTCCCGGATACCGGAATACTGTACTCCGAGTCGGCGGGAAGATTTCTCCTTACCGTTGATCCACAAAAAAGAAGAGCTTTTGAGGAAAGAATGGAGGGTCTTGACTATGCTTGTATCGGAAGGGTGAGCGATGACGGTGTCCTCACGGTTCAAGGCATCGATGGGAGGGCCATTATCATGGAGAAGACAGGCGATCTGAAAGGTGCCTGGAATGAGCCCTTTGGAGATCTGGTATGAAAACCGTAAAGGCCCTTGTTCTCACCGGATACGGTCTTAACTGCGACTACGAGACGGATTTCTCCCTCAAAGTGGCCGGAGCTCATCCACAGAGAGTACACATCAATGAGCTGATAGCATCCGGCAAGAAAAATGGCAGAGGAACACTCAGCGATTACCACATCTTGGTTATCGGAGGTGGTTTCAGTTGGGCAGATGACCATGGTGCCGGCGTCATCATGGCCGCAAAGCTCAGATACAATATCGGGGAGGAGATCGAGGATTTTATCAGGCAGGGAAAACTCATCATCGGCATCTGCAACGGATTCCAAGCCCTGGTGAATTTGGGGCTTCTGCCGGGATTTGACGGCGACTATCGATCCAGAAAGGTCGCCGTGACTTACAATGACTGCGGAAATTTCGTTGATGCCTGGGTCAGGCTCAAGGTGAGAGAGGATGCGGTATGCGTCTTTACCAAGGGCATCTCGATCATTGATCTACCTGTCAGGCATGGTGAGGGGAAGTTCTACGCAGAAGGAGATACTATCAATAGGTTGATATCGGAAAACCAGGTAGCGCTCCAGTATGCGGACAAGGATGGTAATCCCGCTCAAGGTGCATGGCCCTTTAACCCCAATGGGTCGCTCAGGGATATCGCCGGCATCTGCGATGCAACCGGAAGGGTCTTCGGAATTATGCCCCATCCAGAGGCATACAATCACTACACAAACCATCCCGATTGGATTCTGCAAAGGGAGAAGTTGGCCAGGATGGGTAAGGAGATTGAGAGGGAGGAAGGTGAGGGGATCACCATCTTCCGGAACGCCGTTGACTATGTGAGAGAAAACCTTTAGTTAAATCTTCCAGTATTTATCTTGCGCCTTTTTCACCCTTTCGATAAGGGGGGCAATAGCTGCTCTGCCTGCTTCGCCTGCCAGATCGCTGCCCCCGATTATTGACTCCCCGCACAATTCCTTCAAAACGGCCTTCACCGAATCCCTCAGGCCCTGAAGATTGTAGCCGCCTTCCAGTGTCAGGACGATTTTGCCATCGCACGTCTGACGGGCAATTTCCATAAGGGTGCGGGTCAGGCCGGCAAATCCCTCAGGGGTAACCGCCATGCCTCCCAGGGGATCACCTTCATAGATATCAAAGCCCACCGAGACAAGCACCAGATGTGGCTTGAACTGTAAGGCTATGGGTTGGAGGATGTACGTGTAGATCGCATTGAATTCAGAGTTCCCATAGCCAGTTGAGAGGGGCACATTAACCGTGTATCCCTGTCCATCGCCAATACCTACCTCGGAAAAGGCACCGGTACCCGGGTAGTAGGGGTACTGATGGGTCGAGAAGTAGAGGATGCTGGGATCAGCCTCGAAGGAGTGTTGTGTGCTGTTTCCGTGGTGGAGGTCCCAGTCGGCGATCAGGATTCTCTCGAGCCCCAATTTCCTCTTTGCGTAGACGGCTGCGATGGCCACATTG
>Ga0209636_10003582_pt1 | contig 15829 bp, 17 predicted proteins | sample DeeMarSWOR152_54_FD_187464 | JGI IMG/M metagenome (GOLD analysis project Ga0209636, IMG submission 187464) | Marine sediment microbial communities from White Oak River estuary, North Carolina - WOR-1-52-54 (SPAdes) (version 2) | ecosystem: Environmental > Aquatic > Marine > Intertidal zone >...
AGCCTCCCAAATATTGGACCAGCGGTTTTCCTTCGAACTCTTGCTCTTTGAGGAAGGGTATCAGCCTGTCCTGCTCAGCAAGATTGCACAGTGTCTCACCGCCAAGCATTTCTACAAGTTCGGCGCCAAACAACCGCTCATTGATCTGGCGGTGCAGTTTCTCTAATCTTTGCAGATACTCTTGCCTGCCCTCCGGGTCGTTCTTGATCAATCCTGTGGCGATATTGCGAGCCGCGACCTTCATGTTGATGGGGCTGCATGTGACGTGCGGGTTGCCGTAAATATGAACACCGCCTTCGGCTCTCGAGATGACTTCCGGCTTTTCCAGAAGATGCATTTCAGTCGAGGCTGATACATAGCCTGGCTGGCCGCTGCGTATTTTCGCGTTGCCGGAACTGTCAATCACAGTCTGCACCCAGAGTTCCAGGTCCAGTCCAGTCGCAATCAGAACATCTGCCTTTCGCAAAGCAGTTGCGAATGATGGTTTAGGGCGAATGAAATGCGCATCCTGGTCGCCTCTGACAATGGCCCGTACGAAGACGCGGTCCCCGCCAATGGCCTTTGCCAACGACGCATAATCGGGTAGTGTCGCCACGACATTCAAATGTGTTTGAGCCCATAAGCTCATACTTGGGAACACCAAAACAAGCCCGATTGAACTCAATAGTCTTCTCATGTTGACATCACTCCCTTCTTTCAATAACGCTCGTGCTTATGTGGACCGGCTGAGAATATTACCTGCAGCCAAACCACATGTTCAGCGGTCTCGATTCCGCGTCCATCACTGTAATCATACTCTGCTCGAAACTTCACAAATGGACTTTGCCAGAAGGTGATGTACGGCCCGATCTGCCACAGATGTGGGTGATCATGTGTCACGGCCAATGGCGACATTGAAAGTGGACCGGAGAGATTGGCGTAGCCTTTCGTGTCAGGTATATAGAAATCCCCCCTGATGCCGATATCGATTGCTCTTGAGATTTTGGTTTGTAAATAGCTATAAAGACCCCAGGCCTTGATTGTGTCGGCTCCTGACCCATCCGGGGCCAGAAGCTCCTGATTCAACCAGTAAGCCTCGCTTCGCCATTCAATGTTGCGGTAGCGCATCTTGCTGGTCGGTTCCCATATAAGGGACAAATCCGCTCCCAATACGAAGGTCTCCTTGCTGCTGCTTTGCTCGATTCCGCCCAACAGATCCCATTGATCGTTCCAGCCAATAAGGCCGGAGAGACCCCACTCCAAATAAGTGTCTTTCGAAAGGTCCCGGTAGTTCTTGTAATGAGCAAGGATACTTGGCCTGTTTTTGGAATTTCCGTCAAAAAGTCGTTCATTCGAGCCATCGGTTACCTGCAAAGTTGTTTGCTGCGACGATTGACCAAGTGGGGGCATGATCCAGTCCAGAGATACACCGGCTTGATTCAGTCCCCCATCACCGAAAATCTTGCGAAGTGCTACAGGAAAATCAACCTGGTCCAAACCATGCTTGTGCCAGCGATTGACCACGCCGAATTGCTGGCGGAATTTCCCTAACGTCAGGTTCAGATCATCACGAAAATTGTATATGTTGAGATAGGCTTCCCCTAACTCCGTCTCATCCTCACTAAATTCTACCGCGCTCTTGAACCGTGAATATGGATCAAGCCATGATTCGATATGGACGCCCAGATTGCGGAATTCAAAATCACTGCTTTCTTCTCGGGTCGCATCGTCTCTGACCGAAAAGAGAAAGTCCCCCGTGATACTAATTTCAGGATTCAATGCTTGGAGACTCAAGCCGCCGGATTTGAAAGTTGTTTCCTCAGATTCCTTCTCACGGATTGATTTCTCTATTGCTTTGTCTCTTGCCAATTCTCGTAATGCTGCCAGGTCCCTCTTTGCCTTCCGCCTGCTGGCTTCGGCAGCGAGCTCATCTATCTGTTGCTCCAATGCACTGATCTCACCGATGTGCTCCTTATGCATTTCACCAATCCGCTGCCGAAGTTCCGAGATTCTGGCGTTTAATTGCTCAATGTCATTGCTATCAGCTACTGCGAACGAGCTCTTGACGGAGACTGTCACAACAAAGAGGAATAGAACCAAGAGTATTCTTCCCATTTCTTAGCTCCTTGCTATCTTTGGTCTGCCAGCGAATTCTGGATGCCCAAACAATGAGCATGTTCAAACCGAACACCAATCTTCTTGTGAGGCCTGTTCGGATAGAGCATCGCTGCTCCATCACATATCAAGAAACGGTGATTGGGGGTGCGCGCAAGGAGATCGAAGAAAGCCACTCAGATTTCCTTACGACCTTGATCAGCGGCAAGATCTGGAAGAAGCGTAAGACTCCTGGATTGATAAACTGTGAGCTTACACGGGGTTGAATGGATTTGGTAACGGTCGAAAACAGACATGCTATGCACTGTGCTTGAAAGCACCACTTTTCTGACGGGCCGTCGTTTTGTTGGAGGGCCATCTCAAATTGTGGGTCAATCCATGGTTTGCCGCTGGAATGATGATCTGTTTTTCCAAAATGAGAATGCCGATAGTTCCTCTTGCTGACTTCGAAGGAATGATTGGCAAAAAACGCAAGGGCCGCAACAAAATACACAACAGCCGTCGCAACACGTGCTGTTCCGTGCTTCTTTCGCAATTTGTTCAGAAGGCCGGACATACTATTCTATCCATCTGGTCTACTTCTGCTCGTTCTGTGATCGCATACGACTATAAAGGCAATTCTACACTTGTTGGCGCGTTAGTGCGACAGAAATTCTTAACTCGTGATGATCCATTTCTGATCTGAGTTCAGCTATAAGGCTAATGCTTCAAGCAAGTTGTGGTATTTCGATATACCTGATCTGGGGCTGACGATAAAAACTATATTATTTTAAGGGCACAATAGCAGTGAATTAAGCCTGCCTGAGCCGCCCTTTTGCACACCATGGGCGCATAGCCATCGGTACAAGCCACTTCAAGCAGTAAAGTTGTGTACGACTTCATCCGGTCCTTCCCAAATGGCGAAAGCCGGATGTGTCAAAACGGACTTGGTCTTCTCCCGGACAGTGTCACTGTTCCCGGCTTGCATTGGCACCGCGATCCAGCCGAACATTTCAATGGCAGCCACTGGATCTAAATCGGATCGATTGCAGCACTGCACGAGATTCATACTCGCCCGTGCCATCCTCCAAAGCTCCGCATCGTCTTTCAGCAGCTCGTAGCAACCGATAGGAAACAGGGGCTTGCCATCTTTGATTAAGAAACCTGCATTAACCGGGGGGGCGTGTCACAAGGGGGAGTTGAAAGGAAAGAGCGTCATCGTGAGAATCCTTATTTGGCGTGCGTTTTGCCAAAGACGAAAAGGAAACGGTCGGGAGCCAGCTGGGGATCATAAGACCAGAGATGGAAACCTGCTTCAGTCATCTCCTGTATTACTGTTTTTGGTTCGATCATCCTGCGATGGCTTGCCTCACGTCGGGACAATGGTTCGACAGACTCACCATCCTGAGAACGATCAAAGGAGGGCTTTCGGGCCTTGCGGTCCAGGATAAATATACAACCGATTGGCGAGAGTTTCTCATGGAGCTTGGCCAATAGTGTACGGCCGTGGAATAGCAGATGATAGCTGTCCAAGAAAAAAACGGCATCAATCAGCTCGTCCGGCAAATTAGGATCACCTTGCTGAGTGAGAACAGAAGGCATAAAGACACCGGGAGGTAATGGCTCCCTTTCATCTTTTTGTGTGGCCCACTCCTCCAGGACAATCTCCAATCCTTCGCCGGTAGAGTTCTCAAGGATCGGAGCGATTAGATCGCGCGCCTGCCCCAGCGCTATAAAGACCGGCCTTTGGTATGGGCAGGAAACAGGTAGAAACAGGCGGGAGCATTCTTCCACGTTAATGGGAGGAAACGGGTCCGGATCATGACCAGGCTCGGTGAGCTTTTCTGGACGTTTAAAAACAAGAACAAAGTCGTCTTTTGTGTGCCAGTACTGTTCAGCACATTCTACAAAAGCGAATCCCTCTTCCCTCGCCTCTCGTACCACCGTTGTTTCGGCAATCCAGTAGTGCTTAGTTTCGCGGCGCTCTCGCTCCACCCAGTCACGAAGAGTCCCCCGTCGTCTATCTACAATTGCCAGAAAACCATCCGGTTTTAGGCCCCGCCATATTGCACGCAGCATCTCTCGTGGCTTGGCGAAATGGTGGTACACATGATTCATATAGACTAGGTCCACGGTATCTGCAGGTAAACAAGGATCATCACTTAGACCCAGCACGGCTCTCACCTGGTTAAGATCTCTTTTTTCCGTCTCTGACTTGAGCGACTTTACCTTTTTTTCTTCAATCTCCTCAGCAAACACCGTCCCTGTTTTTCCCACGATATCCGCAAAGACCCACGTATCTCGGCCACCTCCGGCCCCGATATCGGCGATTACCGAGCCCTCACCAAGGCCAAGATGGGAGACCAAAGCACGAACGGAATCTTCTCGGTTGGCCGGCTTCACTGGGTTTGAAGCATTTGAGTTCGCAGCAGTGTCTTTTGGGGAAGTACATGCTGATAGTGGAACTGGCAAAGCCACGGTTTTCCAGCCAACACGGGACAATGCTGCAACGGACAATGACATCTGCAACACGGGGAAAATAAGTATTGTAGTCACCAAGCAACAATTAAAAGCTTTTTTGGGTTTCATAATGCCTCTCCAAAAAAATTTGTGGATTTTTGCCCTCATATCTGTATCGTGACGTTCCACAAATGTCAACCACCCAACACCGAAATTCACGAAACTAATGTCGCTATATTTCTATCGCACTGGCGCGCTCTCAGCCAAGCGTCTGTGCTATCGTACCATCCGGTAGCATATTGTCAGAATGGTAGGTACCTCGCTCCTCCAACTTGTATCGTTCGCACTCCATCCAGGCTTCATCGGACTTGCAATATTTTTCAGCCCAGATGGAGGCAATCTTGCCTTCTATTTCATATCTTCGCAGCGGGCAAACACCATACCATTTGCAGGCCATTTTCTTCCGCATTGATGTATTGAATGTCAGTCTATTTCTTCGCGACGCGGACTTTGAGAACAGCAAATGCCGCAACCATCCTCGTTCCCTTCAATCGTGGTACACCGATGACCGCTTCGAGAAGGCTTCGATCTTTAGATTGTGGCCCACGCCCATTTGCATAAAGTTCAGCCCATGCGCCTGCTTGAACATCCGGATCGCTCGGTCACCTGTGCAGTAAGTAGGTCAGGCCTTTTTGACACCGAGATTTCTGAATTCACTGATGATCTGCTTAAGTTCGACTTCAGATGTATGCGGCAGGTAAAATCCACCGAAAACCAGATGAATGTCCTTGGGGATGACCGTCTTTGACTTTCGCACGATGCCCTAGATCCCGGGATGTGCACAGCCGGTGATGACAACGGCTCCCTAAGCAGTATCCACGATCATAGACTGCTCTATGATCTGCGTGCCAATGGGGCCTGTTAGATGAGCGCCCTTGCAGACCTCGACCGGAGCGTCTGTCGTGACAATCTTTGCTCCCGTTCCTTTCACCTCCTGAACGTAACTATCTGAGCACAAGGAGGGCAAGTAGGCTGAAACATTGTTGTTCTTTCCCAAGAAGACAAGCAAACCTCCCATACGGTCCCCGTGGTTGTGCGAGATGATCACGACCTCGACATCTTTAGAATTAATTTTTAGCTTCTCAGTATTCTCAAGGAGCAGTTTGCCATTTGTGCCGGTGTCGAAAAGAAAGGTCTTTTCCGTGCCTCTTAACAGCGAATCCCCAAGGAAAATTGTAGTACACTTGGAACATTTTAATGAGTTGCTGAAGTGTTGTGGCCTCGTGCTTAGAAGACGGTCGCTTTCTTGTCAACGTAGATTTAAACAAATTGCCGTGAACAAATCTAACACGCGGCGATGAATGCCAGATCAATCCGCATGTGACCCATTTTACAACAGCATTTGGTTCTCGGAATTACGCGTCTCTCCTACACTGGTTACGTAAATACCGGACCGGTCTTTGATCGGGCACTTGTTCTGACAAATCCCGCAGCCCACACACAGTTCAGGATCGACGTGTGGCTGTTGCACGAGAACTTTCTGTCCTGACTCATTTGTTACTTCAATATCCTCTACCCAGATCGCTTTGGTTGGTGTGGGACAGTGCTCCTCGCACACTATACAGGGGCGTGCCGAAGCATAGGGAAGGCAGCGGTTCCTGTCTACGAAAGACTGGCCGATTTTTATCTTCTGTTTTTCCTCCAAAGATAACTCGCGGATGGCATCTGTAGGACACACCTGACTACAGAGCGTGCACTCGTATTCACAGTAGCCAATATTCATATTCAACACAGGTGTCCACAGCCCTTCGATTCCAGCCTCCAGTCCGGCCGGTTGGATGGCGTTCGTGGGGCAAACCTTCATGCACTCGCCGCAGCGAATACAGCGGCTCAGGAACTCTCTTTCAGCAACTGCTCCAGGCGGTCGGATAAGAGTCGGATTAAAAGCGCGGCCTGAGGCTTGGGGATGGACCCGAGACAGACAGGCTGCCCCCACCCCTAAAGTGCCCGCCGTCAGGATCTTTCGACGTCCGAGATTTATTTTTGCACCTTCAGCAGGTCTCAAGAAGTTCAGGAGCCAACGCCATATTACGTTGTTTGACCATTCTTTCATGAATGTTCCCTTGACGGTACTGCAAATTCAAAGGAGATCGCCTGCTTCGGACAAACGGCCTCACAGTTCCAGCAAAAAAAGCATTCTGATGGTTTCCAGGCGTCGGACCGATTAGTGGGACCATCCGGATTCGCTCCTCCGGGACAGACCGCTACACAAATCCGGCAATTGTTGCAGACCTCATTATCTTTCTTGAGTCGCAGCAACGGATTCTTACCCACCAATCCTAACAATGCCCCCAAGGGGCAGACATAGCGGCACCAGAAACGATTCTTCCAGAAATTAAGCGCTAGAATACCGCTGAATATGACTCCAATGAGAATACCCCAATAATACTGTGGGCGCCCTTCAACTAACAGGTAGCTGCGTAAAACTTCGTATACCGGTTCTGATACTCTCGTGACTTTCACGATCCCGACGCCTGGATCACTCTCATAAAGCCATGCGAACAAGGCATGCGAACCCGAGTTGATAGCGGGGAAGACGGCTATAGCCAGGGACCGGTAGAGAAGCGAGAAAGGATCGACCCAGCCGATGAGGTTGAGTCCCGTGAGCATCCCGGCAAGAAGGCCGATCAGAGCCAGGTATTTCCATCTTTGGCGTGGACTGTACACAGCCCTCTTCAACCGGGATGCCAAAGAGCCACTTCGCAGTTGGGTCATCATCTGGTTTAATGTACCAAAGGGGCAGACCCAGCCGCAGAACCAACGTCCAAACAACACAGTAAAACCTAAAGTCACGAGAGACAGAAACAAAGCCACGGGAACTGCCACGCCGGCCAACCAGACCGCTGCCAATACCAGCGGGTCCAACTCGAAGAAAAATGTAACAGGTCCTCCCGTCCGGTCGATGGGGTGGTACACCGTCTGCAGGAACAAATACAAGAACAGAAGCAAAAATAGAGCCTGGACAAAGCGGCGTAGCCAGACGATTCCACTGACTTTCCGAATGCTTCGCATCACCAGAACCTCACACCAAAGACTCTTCTGGCGACAGTGATGTAAAGTCCATGGCACCTAAGCCGCGGTTAGCCGCTTCCACGATATGGGTGATTTTTTTCGGCTCCATACCTAAGAGGGTGGCGCCGAAGGCATCGATAGCCACCTGATCGACTCCAGCGACCACAGTGTCTTTGCGTTTAACATCATCCAGGTTACCACCAACTGGACCATTGACCGGGAGAACTCGAATTCCATCCAGAACGGTCAGCTTGGGCTTAACGAATGCAGCCAGGTCGGGCAGGACATTCGTGAGATCCTGATGAAACCGATTCCGGGCTCCGCCGCAGACGCCCATCAGGTTCTTCATAGCCAGCGTGGCTCCCGCCAGACGATGGTGTTTGGCGATCGGAACATTGATAAAAGTGTCGACTTCAAGCATGTTCGAGTAGAGCTCCCATTCTTTGAGGGCCTTGCCATTGAGCACCATCTTCTTAAACTTACGCGGGTCAAGAAGAACCACTCGGGCTCCCGCCTTCTCCGCCGCGGATTGAATGCGGGAGTTGGGGTAGGTCCGTTCCCCCGCATTGCATGGATTGTCGCCTACCATCACCTGTTTGGCCCCGGCTTCGTAGCACATCTTGATGATGGTGGCCACCACATCAGGATTGGTGTTGCCTGCCTGCTCGGGTGTGCGATCCCATGCGATATTCGGCTTGACCCAAACCACATGGCCCTTGGAAACGAATCGCGACATGCCCCCCAGAGCCTGGATTGCCTGGCGTGTCAATCGCGTGGCCTCTTCGGCGACGCCCTCGGGATCTGCCGGGGAGGTGCGATATTTGGCAATGCTCATCTTTTGGTCTGTTGAAGCTCTCGCGAGCCCCGGGCCGAGCAGACCCGCCTGCAGGCCAGCACCAGCCAGCGCAACTTGTTTCAAAAAATTTCTTCTACTTAGGTCAGTCATAACTATCACCTCCAGTAACCTTTGAATTAGTTGTCAAAACAGAGTATCACCAACGATGGGTGCATTATAGCAAAGATGCAAGAGGATTACAATTGCCAAGAAATGATCAATTCTGGGAGGACATGGTATATTATGAAAAAGGCAATTCTGATTGGTCGCATGCTCGGTCCTGCTGCAACTAATATACTACGTTGTGCTTGGCACCGAAAAAAAGTACTGTCTTACAACCTTCCTGGCATTGTATGAACTAAAATAATCAAGACATAATCTGACACTTCACGATATAGGTTATGTTAACCGATTGGCACAACGGAACGGAGGTGTAGCCGGAGTGGAGTTGTGCCAAACGACGTGATCCAAAGAAAGGAGTGTCAGATTGTTATTTATCCACATGAGCATGATTGTAAAGAACTGCTCGGCAGGACTAATTTAGAGCTTTGTAAAATAAACCCTGAGATGTGTACTCGAGTCGGACTCGTTGTTGTGAGCATAACTGCTCAACATACTTGACAACAGCATTTTCGTGAAGACCAAGCCCGAGCGCAATGTCTTCAACGGAACAAGGCCGACGTCTCAAGAGAGCCAGAATATCCTGCAAGCGAGCCGAAGTCTCATACTGTTCGTGAACGCCAGGCTTCGCTATGATTATTTCCGTCTTCACTAAAAGCTGCGAGGCGATCTCTTTTAGCCTTTCCAGGGGCACAGCCATAGCAAAATCTTCGGCAGGTGGCCGACTTACGGTATGTACGTGAACCTTATCCGGACCAATCAACCTTATAGCGTGAGCAAGGGCGTTAACCTGGGCCTCTACGGTGGTTACTCCACCCAAGAGAAGAATTTCAAGCCAATACTTGCCGGCATATTCGTCTCGGAATTTCGCTAATCCTTCCAGCATTTTGCCGAAGGGTATATTAGGATGAGGCCTGTTGACATACCGATACAAGCAATCGCTCCCGGCATCGAGTGATGGGAGGACCAGGTCAGCAGCCCTCAAAGAACGTCTCACCTCTGGCAGCCAAAGCAATGAACCATTCGTCAGCACTGCGATAGGGATATCGGTCATCTCCTTAATTCTAACGATTATTTCTCCTATCTTTGAATGAAGCGTTGGTTCTCCTGATCCGGATACCGTTATATAGTCGGGCTTGGATTCAAGCTTGTCTTTGACTTGGTCGATGACCGTATCAGATGGGACCCACTCTTTGCGTTGCGTTGTCTTGTAAGTCGTTCTTCCCAACTGACAGTATATGCAATCGTAGGTGCACGTCTTGAATGGAACCAGATCAATCCCGAGCGAACGGCCCAGCCTCCTTGAGGGAACCGGTCCATATACATATTCTTGATGCTTGTCATCGGTAGGTTCGGTACTCATAATCCAAGGAATTCTCCCAGTCGATGGCTAGAGCCTTATCGATAAAATCAATATTGATTCTAATCTTTCTTGGTAACGAGCGAGTTTGGTGGTTCGGTCGCAATGTGGAACGTCCTGTCAAGTGGATTATATCGCTTCGATATTCCAATTCTTCCAACAATTTCTATTTGTGCTTGTGGAATTCCTTTTCTGTTAAGGTATGTTTTCACTCGTGTCGTGTAGTCGTAATGAGACGGCAGCTCTTCCTGGATCAATTCCAGGATCTCTTCCCTATGAATACCCGAGGTCTTCGGTGTTGTTTCCGGGCACGTAAATGTTCTTCCCACAAACCCTTCTACCGTTCGGATGGCTAAATGGAGGCCCTGATCCTCCTCGTGTTCAACATGCTTTCTTCCCAATATCCAATCAATCAAAGTTTCCATATCATCGCTCTTATTTCTAGTCTTTCAGCCAGCCCGGCACCCGAACACCTTCATGTTCACTATCTATGGAGGAAATGTACGGCTTGATATCGAGGATGGGGCTGCCATCAAAGGCATCGATTTTATCAACGGTTATGATTTCGTTTTGGATTGAGAGAACCTTACAAAGACTCAGGGCAATGAGATTTGGCCTTACCGGAGCGCGGCATGCAAAAACACCCGTCAGGGGATTCTTCCGGTTGCCGCGCGGATGTACCTGGAGGATATTCCGTTTTTCAGGTGTGTCGTTTCTGTCAAACCAGTAAAGAACAAACACATGCGAAAAACCGTCCAATCCTTTGAGCGCGTTGCGGTATCTTTCAAAAATTCGCAGCTTTGTGGTTCCACGTTGCCTCTTTACCTCACCCACAGGATATAACTTGAAAAACGTTTCATTTTCCTTCTTATTCACGGTTTCTGCTCCTTCTGTTGTGTCACTTAGTTTGTAGAAGACTCCACAACTAATTGTCGCCAAACCTCTGACTACCAAATTGCGCCTTGAGATGTTCATAGAAGTCCCTTTTCGAATTCTGGTTCATATGGATCATCTGATGGTAGAGGTCCATCACCATCTTACCACGCCGAATCGGTTGGTAAGAACGAAATGGAAACGCAAAGTTTCCCAACATATGATATGACTTGTATGGAATGTGATTTAGTAAATCAACTCCTCCAATTGGTCTGCATATTCACTTTCGGGCCGCAACCCTATCAGATGCTTCATCTTCTTGCCGTCTTTAATAATTAGAACTGTCGGAATAGCCATGATTCTATATTCTTTGGCTATGGCCGACGTGCGGTCGACATTTACTTTGCACACGATGACCTTACCCGCGTATTTGTTAGCAAGTGTGATATGGTCGGTGCCAGCATCAGACGGGGAGGACAGCGATTGGAAAATAGGTCCACATTATTCAACTTTCAACACTTCCTTTATTGCTTTTTTCAGTGTTTCTTTTGGTAAGGCGCCTATTGCCATTTGCGGTTTATCATTTAGCGGCACAAAAAGTATGCTGGGGATGCTTTGAACGCCGAATGCGGCGGCTAATTCCTGCTGAGCTTGTGTGTCCACTCTATAAATATTGACCTTACCTTGATATTCTTGAGCAAGTTCTTGTAAAATGGGTTCTACCATTTTGCACGGCCCACACCAATCGGCATAAAAGTCAATGATACAAGGCAGTTTGCCTTCAAACTTCCATTCTTTATTTTTCTCATAGTTAAAAACTTTTTGTAAGAAGCTGTCTTTCGTTAAGGATTCCACAAGAGGAGTCGCATTTGCATCAAGCACCCCGGCCTTAAAATCAGACTCGCTGTCAATGTGGATAACATTTGAGCGTTCCGATTTTTCTCTCGGTGCCGGCGAAAACACCAAGGCCAGTAAAGCTCCTATCACCGCGCCGTAGATCGCACCACGGTACGGATTTGCCGTCAGTGGACAACTGCCGGAGGAACACTTGCCAAAATAACCAAGCACAGCGCCGATTGACCCTCCAATCAGCACGCCAAATAGAATCCTAATAGCCATAACTTCGTCCTTTCCTGCGATTTCCGGGATAATTTGTGCTCAACTATTCCGGCAAACACACTGAACTTCTCCAATAACAGATTTCCCGAATACACCTTTTGGCTATTTTCTATTCTAACCCTTTCATTTTGAACAAGCCAGCCAAATATTGCCTTTGATTATTAACCGTGGCGTCTTATTCAGTTCGCTCTGCTCCCTTTGGCTACAGCGACAATACGAATTCGACCAAGTCATGGATTTGCTGCTCATTGAGTCGAACGTCACCTTGCCGGAAGCAATGTTTTCCTTCGATAAGCAATTCCATAACGGTAGTGTAGCGTCCATCGTGCAAGTAAGGTGCCGTCCGCCAGACTTCGATCAGCGTGGGGGTGACAAAATTCCTGCGGTGGTCGCACGGACTTTTTGAGCCTATGTCGTGCATCTGCAGATCGGTGTAAAGAGGGCCTGCATGACATCTTGAACAACCCACCTGCTCGCTGAAGAATAGCTTTTTGCCTCGCTTGGCCACCTGGCTGGGCTGACCGTCTTCAAGGTGTGGACTGGGAGTTGGCTGGAGAGACTTCAGGTACGCATCAATTGCCGCGGCATCATGTTTCGATGGGTGAGTAAAGAGAATATGCCTGATTCCCGCTCGAACAGCTTCCTCGGCTGAGGCGCGAACCCCCGAACTCATCGCTGGCGGCGTCCTGTGGGCAAGGAGTAGGCTCTTGGTGTTTTTCAGGTTGCCTATCCCGTCATTGGTCAAATCCCAGTTAAGGCCGTCCATGCGGGCATCTGGATGGCAACTGGCGCAACTTTGCCACTGTTGGAAACAGAGTTCGGCATTGTTAAAAAGCATCTCCCCACGTCGCCTAATGGTCAATTGCGGTCTGGGACCAAGCGCCAGCTCATGGACCATGTTAGGCGATTTCGGTTCAAGTTCAACTACGCTCAATGTATCGGTGAAGTACTCGACGACATAAGCTTTAGAGCCAATGATGGCTACCCTACGCGGCCCCTTGCCCTTTAGCTTGATTCGCCTGCGCAAGCCAGCCAGGAAGTTCAGGTCGTTGGACACACCAGCGGCGGAGCCCAAGGTATAGAGCGCGCCACCTTCTGCCGGTTTGCCTCTCAAGGTAGCCCGCAGACGGCGGAAATAATCCAGTAGCTGATTTCGGTCGTCATATACGACTTCTCCAATCTGCTCTGGTGGTGGATTTACCGGCATCGCCAGCAGTTTCTTTAGAAGGGCTGGCGCGTCTATCACGCTCAGTTCGTGGGTGCCCGTGTGGGTCACGCAGATCCATTTCCCATTAGCGGTGCAGGCCACGCCCCACGGATTAGCTGCGCCCAAGTACTTGTCGTCCAAGAGCACGGTGCCGAGCAGTTTCTTTTCTTTTGTATCGATGACGCTCAGCGCATTGGCGTTCATCCATCCGTAGTCTACCTGGACAGTGGGCAACTCGTAACGGGCCAAAATATGCGTTACATACGCGTACTTGCCGTCGGGAGAGGTGCAGATGCCCCGCAGCCCAGATGCACCGCTTGGAAGGCGAATCGCAGCCGTTGCGTTGCTCTGTGTATCAATAATTGTCACCACAGCAGCCACATCGGACGTATCGGCGCGGTCGGCCGGAAGGTAGTTAACGACCAGAACCGATTCGCCATCATGCGTAATAGCTGAGGCCAGCGGCTCGCGGATGGCCGGCACCTGGGTCACTTCCTTATTGGTCATCAAGTCTATCACTGAAACGTCATTATCAAAACGGTTGCAAACGTACAGCCGTTTTCCATCGGGCGTAACAGTCGGGCCGCACGCCGTGTGGCCTGCTGGAATCGTCGTCTTTATGATACCGGATTCGGCATTCATTACGAGGATCGTGCTATGCGTAGCAGCGCAGGTTACATACAGCTCTCGGCCATCAGGACTCAACGTTAGGCCGGTTGGTTCGGCTGGTGTGGCGATCGAACGAGTAAACTTGCCGCTGTGGGTGTTAACGAAGGCGATCTGCTCTGCGTCGGCGAAGGTGATATACAGCATCCGGCCATCTCTCGATGGGACCACGCTGCATGGACCCAGATACTTTCCTGTTTCCTCGCCTCCGACTCCCGCAGCAACCATTAGACTGCAAAAGATCAACATCCACGGTTTGATGGTCGGGTGTTGGCTTGTCACTGGACTATTCTCAACCTTCACAATAAAGATAACTGTCGAATTTGAAAATCCCGTGTGGTCAAACTTGAACCTTCTTCTTTTAATTCTTCCATTGTTACGAGTAGCGGATTTGGCCTCTCATGCCGCTTGGATTCCGTGGATTTTACTGTCATGAGCCAATCTATGAAGTCTGCATTATTATGTTTTTCGCTTTCAAATTTCGACAACGCTTCCTGCTTTTATCTCCACGAATTCATCAGGATATCTACCTTTTATTTGTTGTTTATACTGGGTGCAGTGACAAGGCCCAATCAGTTGAATACCCTCAAGCTCATCTAACTTTGAGAATCCATGGAAGCCGCCAAACACACCGTAGATCTCACCAAGCTGTCTGGCTGCCTGAAGTATTTTCTCCAAGCCGGGATGTGCACAGCCAGTGACCACAATATTTCCTTTTTCTGTTTTCGCCACCAAGGATTGCTCTCTGAGAAACACCCCGAGCGCCCCAGTTGAATAGATGCCTGGGGATATTTCTGTCGGTTCTGAAAAAGCGTTTGGATGTATGACTTCTGCTTCAAAGTTAAATTTCCGGAAACCCTCCAGTCCATCTGTGTGGTCCCAATGGTTGTGCGATAGCACTACTTTATTCACACTCTTAGGATCGATGTTCACTTTTTCGAAGTTATGTATGAGCTTTTGGCCGTCGTCTCCAGTGTCAAAAAGGATTCGCTGGCTATTCTCCACCAGGCACGAAAAGCCCCATCCTGATTCAAATCCTGGATGTGCATTGTTATCATAAAGAATTGTTATTTTCATGTGGCACCTGCACACTTTCTGAAATTCAACACGCAGCCTTTGTTAAGCCCGTCATCGTGACTTATAACTCCGTAGTATCGTCGTTCGAATTGGAATCCCGGGCCTTGGATTTCTCGCCTAACATCAGTTGACTGAAGGTGCTGCAACTCCATCATAGGATTGTCTTCCACAGTGTGCTTAGGATAAACTGAAAGCAGACCACTTTGCTTCAGGACTCGAAAGGCCTCTTGGTAGAGCTTTTTTCTCTCGTCTTTTCCAAGATAATGCAGAACATCATAAAGTAAAACTACATCGATCACCCCGCTTTCCAAAGGCAGCTTCATTTGGCCCGAAGTTTTTGTTACTCTTACATTGGTCAAGTTATGAGCAGTTAATTTGCGGCTCAATTCATTTAAGGCTTCCGATTCTTTGTCCACGGCGTAGACGATCCCCTCTTTTCCAACTGCTTTGGCCGCTGGAATCGTATAATGGCCTACTCGACAACCGAAATCTAAAATCTTTTGACCCGATCTTAATCCTATTTCTTTAAGAAATCTTACTCCACCATCTCTTTCCCACCACTCCATCTGATTATTTGCAATAATAACACTGACATCCACTCGCTTTGACACATTAGGAATAGTTCTTTTCATACTCCGAGCCTAACACAGTTTACTAAGCCTGTATAGTTTTCTTCAATTTCAGGAAGCTGCATTTAAGATACTCCAAGAATAGTGAGGTCACATTAATTGCTTAGGATTTAACATCATACTTGAGGTTTAAGCTCTCACGCTGATGGAAATAACGATAAATCCGTATGTGGCAGAAATTTTGCTTTAATAAATTCGTCCATATAGTCTGGATTGCTCATCAAATCGAGATATGTCATGCTCTCTGCGATTCGCTCGGCTGTTTCGAGGGCCTTTTGGCTCAGCAGGACGGTTTTCGCTCCTGCTATCGATGTATTTCCTACAAATTGCAGCTTAGC
>Ga0209636_10003583_pt1 | contig 15828 bp, 13 predicted proteins | sample DeeMarSWOR152_54_FD_187464 | JGI IMG/M metagenome (GOLD analysis project Ga0209636, IMG submission 187464) | Marine sediment microbial communities from White Oak River estuary, North Carolina - WOR-1-52-54 (SPAdes) (version 2) | ecosystem: Environmental > Aquatic > Marine > Intertidal zone >...
AAATTATCTCTGGTTTTAGTTCAAGGCAAAAGAGAATTTTGGTCAGAGATATCGAGGCGGATGAAGTTACACGGGTTCTACAAAAGGAATGTGGGGAATATGAAACTTGAAATCTATTCTGATAGTGCATCAAGAGGTAACCCAGGTATTTCAGCGATAGCTTTCATGATTTTGACTGAGGATGGCAGATTACTGAAGAGGTATTCTAAATGTTGGAATCCGAACAAATAATCAAGCTGAGTATGAGGCTTTGAATTAGCCTTAACTAGAGAGCCTGTAGTGATAGAAAACCTATAGGAATGACTGTTCTTTCACTACAATATGCTTCTTATTTAGTAGTCAGTTATTTGGGCTTGACAGATGTTTCAGGATTAATGACGCAATTGAATTACTAAACAATAGTGATCGGGTTCAACACTTGACCGCACAGGAGTAGGTTTAGGATCGGCTGGGGGGGACAATGCAAAAATCACCAATATATCCTCTACTTTTTGGTGTATGTTTATAGGTGAAAGAATATTGTCTTGTGATGATATAGTTAGGGGTAGGTTTTATGGTTAAAGATAACAAGATATTAAGAGAGTGGGATGAGGCTTCGGAGTCTTGGTCAAACTTTGTTCAGGAGGGCAAGGACTACTATCGAGAGGAACTCAATAATCCTGCCACCTTCAGGTTGATTGGAAATGTAAAAGGCAAGCATGTTTTGGACTTGGCATGTGGCGAGGGATACAACACAAGGATTCTGGCTAAAAAGGGTGCCTTAGTAGCAGGAGTGGACTTCTCAGAGAGGATGATAGAACTGGCGAGAAAAGAGGAGAAAAAGGAAAGACAAAATATAACCTACCATGTTTCAGATGCGGCTGATATGCGATGGCTCTCAAGTAATTACTTTGACTTAGTAGCGTGTTTCATGTCTCTACAAGACATCGAACGTTACGAGGATGCTGTATCTGAGGTTGCCAGAGTTTTGAAGAAAAACGGCAGGTTCATCTTCTCAATACCTCATCCATGTTTCGAACAGGGATCCTTAGATGATGGAGAATGTATCTCAGGTTGGAAATATGAGGAAGGGACAGAAAACACGTCAGAGGAAAAGGCTTTGCATATGGAAATAAAAAGGTATTTTGGCATCATCAAATACAAGGTTCCATGGAATATGAAGAGACTTGTTGAGCCCTTTAAAACAACAGGATTCCACAGAACCCTAACCGATTATTCTCAAACATTGTATGAGAATGGGTTGCTTATCTCAAGACTCGTAGAACCGAGACCAACATCAAGGGCAGTGTCGAAACACCCTTCACTTAGGAAAGTGACCAAAATACCGCAATCCATAATCATCGAAGCAATAAAAAGATTAAGATAGGTTCTGATGCATGTTATACGTAATCTGTTTAAAAGTGGTTTCTTTGAATTTTTCTGAAGCAGGTTCTCCACCAATTCCGAAGTTTGACAGCAGATAGGGTACCGCAGCTGTTCAAGGCAATACAGTTTCTTTGCAGTAAAGAGTTTCGTTGAAGATTTTTAAACTGTTTCTGCGAAGAGATGGGAAACTTGGGTGTTCCAGATAGATATATAGACGCTTTCTGCGGTAGAGTACCTAAAAGCGTATTAGCCAAGCATTATACTGACTACTCTCCTAAGAAGCTCAAGCGTATTTACGAAAAAGCCGACTTGAAGGTTTTATCGTAATGTTCTATGATAAGGCTAATTTGAGGGTGATAGAATGAAAAAGATACTTCCGTCTAAAAAAGTATGCGAAGACTTCCGATTAACCTACGAGTTAAAAGGTGCTCAAAAAGGAGTAAACGTCTTGGCTAGATACTACAGGATTAGAGGAATGAAGATAATTCTTGACGGTAGGAGAGTAGGGAATGGAGATAAAGCTTGTTACAATTACGATGGTTATACTGCATACTTTTCTAAACGAGGATTAGATAAGTTCAATGTTTTACATGAGTTCTTTCATCATCTAGTAGCTAAAGGAGTAATAGAGATCGATGAGAAGTATGAAGAGAAGGCTGCGGATAGATTTGCTAAGGAAGTGTTAACCAGAGCGAAGTGTTAAAGCGGGTGATAGATTATTTAAAAATACCGCCACAGTTTGGGCATCTAGCAAGGGTGGATTCTACCAACATTCCACAATATGGGCACTTTATCTTTACAATTTCTTTTATGATTTCTTTAACTTCTCTTTGAGGCGTTATTGTTGGTGTTGTTCTAGAAACTTCTATCTTTGCTTTCCATGTTTCTGGATATTTCACATTGAACTCATATCTGAGGATTCCAAATGAAGCTTGATCTTTTATCGTATTTACTGAGAGCTTTTTGAAGAGGCTTACTCCTACAACCGATACTTCAGATATTCTTTCAAGAGGCAAGTTTACAGCGGAATACTTACCTTTAAAAATAATTCCTCTTTGTTTATATTCAAACGCTAGCTTCTTATTTGTTAAATATATTTTGCCTTTAGTTCCATGATACTTGGCTTCATCTGTTAGAAGTATGTGCTCATCAGGAGAAAGAGAGACCAACGCGCTCACTATTTCAATTCTATTCCACATTCAGGACATGCAGGTTTTTTAAAAACTAAACCGACCTTAGGACAACAATTTTTGCAAAAGACTTTCTTACAACGAGAACATTGCCATGCTGTAGGTTTCAAGAATCCACCTACTTGTTTACCACAAACAGAACAGAAACCTCTGACCATTAGGTTTCACCTTTTAGGCGCGCGATTAGGAGTTATCAGGACTTATGGATTTATAGCTTATGAATTAAAAACATGAATTTCAAATAATGCGGAAGAACTGGATGAAAAGTTTGAAGAGAAGGATAGGTTTGCTAGAAGGATTTTAAAGATGACGAAAGGTTTTTGAAGGCACAATTATTAGTTTCATTGATGAACTAATTTGGATTCTATTATTAAATATTTGTTGAACCCCCTAAAAACTGGGGTATATAACAGCACATTTACAGTAGAGTTCTCTGGACTTGAACAACTCTTTAGAGATATTTCTGGATTTGCTAAAGAACGGAAGATGGAATCAACCGAGTTCGTCAAGATAGCTGATGAACTAAAGGAAAGAGCGATGTACACCTCTGAGCCTTATATCTCACGAAGACTTTTTCAAGCTTTTCGAGAATTAGTACGCTTTGAAAAATGCCCGAAAGAGATTCGTGATTTCTTAGGTTTTCCTGAAGGCGAGAGCATACGTCGGAAAAGTGGACGGGACTAGATCCACATCCTCGTTCACACCCTCGCCTTCGTAGCCAGAATGGGCTGAAATCGTAGCGACTTTGGCTATGCTTTGTACCGTTCTTCTAGCTGAATTCTATCCAGTACTCTTTACTGTATGTTACTCTGCAATTTGAAAAGATTGGTCTTCTAAACTTTCTTCAAAACCGGAAGTTAATTTTGTTAACTTTCAATATGCTTTATAGACAGATAGTGTGAATGGCTTCCTTTGAACGTAAGGAAAATGCTTTCTGATAATGTTGTTTTTCAGAAGAAATACTTTAGATACGGCGTCTTAACAGAAGGATCAGAATAGCTGTGACTGCAACGATTGCTCCGAATCTCATTATTTTCTCGAAAAATTGTTTAGGAAGTGAAACATCTCAAGTTTAGTGTTTCTAATCTGGACTCTCAAGGGCTTTTATCCTTTAGGTTATGTAGGGGCTCTCTCCGCCTGAGGTTCAGCTGGAAATCTTCTCTCATGGCACACCATGCAGCTTTGCTCGCAGAGCTCAAGGTGGGTTTCCTCGTCCTTCACGACCACTTCTGCGGCCTCGGCGCAAAAGTCACTGGCCTCCCTACAGCCTGCTTCTCTATATAATTTTGAAATTATATAGGGACGGTTTTCTCTGTGTCAACCTTATTTTCCCAGTCTAAATTTATTCCTATGTATCATCCAGCTGTAGTTCTACGAAACTCCGGAAGATGCCTTGGTCCCTGATAGCTTGGCATTGGAGGAACTGCACAAGATAGCAGCGACTAGGGAGCCTACTTCTGCCCCGCCTGTTCACCGAGCGCCACCAGCCAAGGTTGACTTGTCCAAGTACCTTCATTACATTCGGAGCCAAAGAGGCGACGGATGTTGGGGCTATTCGCTGTTATCGGTCGGGGATATTATGAATGAAATAAATGCTTACTTGGTAAGTCCAAGCCATGTTTTTGATAAGCAAGCTTGAATATGCTAGGTTCTCATAACCTTTATTGCTTGTTCTGGGCATCTGAATTCGCATGTCTTGCACACGAGGCAAGCACTAAGATCAAGGACGACTGATTTCTGCCTTTCGTATCCGGGAATCCGCTTCAATTCGAAATTCGAAATTGGACAAACTTTCAAACATGTCCCTTCTCCTGTACATCTGCTCAGATTAATCGTCACATGAACCATTTGCCCACTTCACTTTATGCCAAGATACCTTTTCGCATTTTCACGAAAGAACTGCTCCTTGAACTCTTCTGTTAAGGGCATTCTTTCAACGTATTGAATTGAAACGCTATGAGGATAGACAAATGGAGCGCTCGATGCGTACATGATTCGATCGGGAATTAATTCTTGAGCGTATTTGAATTTCTCGAAATCCCAGCCCATCGGTAAATTGGGCCAAGGTAGAGAAGGTGTTAGGTACACATTAGGATTGTGATATGCCAATGCGAATGCAACCTCAGAATTTTGCATCCAACCGCTCGCCGCTACACGTATCTTTAGGTCTGGAAAATCAACAGCAACATCATCTACATAAATCGGATCGGAGTATTTTAGCCTCGCACCAGGTACCGCCTCTACGCCCGTCAAGATACCAACCGGAATGCCCAATTCAATGCATTTTTCGTATATGGGGTAACAAAGGTCCTTGTCGTTCGGGTAGAATCCAGTGGAAGGCGTTATTATTATCCTCCTAAAGCCAAATTCCTTGACGACCCTTTCAATATACTTCAATGCATAATCTTTTCCCTTTGTAAGAGGGATCTCCGCACTACCAATGAGCCTATCAGGGTACTTATCGATGCATTTTTTAACATATTCAGGCGGGATGGAGATCAAGAACTTTTTCCCTTTAAACGGAAATTCATACTCCCATGATGAAACCACAGCGCACCTTACATATGCCTGATCCATGCTCTCAATCAAGTGTTCAAGCTTCCAATCAGGTACCCTAGTCATATCAAAGTCGTTTAATCTTCTTCTAGCTGCCATCAACCATTTTTGTGCTCCTGCACCCCGCCCCCCTTCCACACTCGCTGCTAACCATTGCCAGACACAACCAGGCCTTTCTTCAATGCCCTCCTTTTCCCAACCCACGGACGCTCCCATATCAATGATGTCATTCACTACGTAAGTAAACGACCACATATAATGACCCATTTATGACGATGGGGTGAATGGTTTTATAGTTTATTACCCATAATTGAGTAGAAAATTATATAATGAGTAGGCAATTAATAAAATAAAAAGTGAAAAGTTTGGATAAAATTTATAAGTTCAAATGGAGCGGCTGCACCCTCTTAATTTGTATTTTAATTCTGAGCTTAAAAAGCCCGGTTAGAATTACTCAAGACGCTGAAGAGCCTAAGTACAGCGGAACCATGATAATCCAAAATAGAGCAGAACCTCCCCACTTTAATCTGGGTATAAGTATGGCATACGGAATGGAGCCTGCCTGCAACATCTACGAAAGCCTTGTAAGTTGGGACTACAACGTGAACCCCCATCCTGAACTAGCTGAGTCATGGGAGATCTCTCCTGATTACAAGACCTTCACTTTTCATCTCCGTCATGACATCACTTGGCACGACGGTGAGCCCTTCACGTCAGCGGATGTGAAGTTCACCATTGAGGAGGTCTTGATACCGCATAACCCTATGGGAAAGCTTGCCTTCCTCTTCTTTGAGAGCATTGTGACCCCTGACGATTACACTGTCGTATTTCAATTCAAAATGTCACGTGTTTTTTTCATGGTATTTCTCAACCCAGTAAGCGCACCTATGTTGCCGAAGCACCTCTACGAGAACACCGATATCATGAAGAACCCATATAACGAGAAACCCGTTGGAACAGGTCCCTTTAGGTTAGCGGAATGGGTGAAGGGAGACCACGTAACCCTTGTTCGAAACGAGAACTACTATGATAAGCGTAAGCCCTACCTTGATAAACTCATCTTTAAAACAATGCCCAAGGCCGAAACAGCTCTCGCTGCTCTTGAAAACAAAGAGATAGACGTCTTGACCGCGGCAGCTACAGGTATGTTGTTGCATGAGGTTCCGAGATTGGAGGCAGCTGGCTTTAAGACATCATGGCACGGTTGGGAATATTGGAAAGGCACGCCTAATCTCGTCTTTAACACTATACGGCCAATCACTGGCGATATAAAGGTCAGACAATCAATAGCTCATGCCTTGGACACGGAACAAATAACCAAACTGGTTGGACAAGGCTACTACGTGGTATCTAGGGGTACCTTTCCGAGCACTATGCCCTACTATAAACCAGATGTCAAGCAGTACCCATACGACCCAGAAAAGGCCAATGAGCTCCTAAACGAGGCTGGATACCCGAAGGACTCTGCAACGGGCGTAAGGTTCAAGCTTAACTTAATATCCGATGCAACTATACCTAGTTTGGTAAAGGCGTCTGAGATCGTAAAGGCACAGCTGAAAGAAGTGGGCATCGATGTGGAAATGTTGCCTTTAGAGGTGGGGACGTTGATAGCAAGGGAAACCGCCGGGAACTTCGATTTAATTATGGAGTTGGGCACTATGGGTCCAGACCCTTCTACATACTGGGCCTACCATTACCACAGTCGGTTCATCAGAGTACCCTTTGGTAATATGGCCTTTTATACCAACAGCAGGGTAGACCTGTTGCTAGACATGGCGACTGTAAATGTAGATACTGCAAAACTAAAAGAATATTACTACGAAATCCAAGACATAGTGGCGGAAGAGTTACCGTCCCTCCTCTTCTATGAGACTAGGGACCCCTGGGTCTTTAGCCCTGATTTTGGAGGTGTGATCCCTCCAGGTCCTAACGGTGGTTATCAATCCTATAAAAATGCCTATTGGATTAAAGGTCAAGAGCAGATAGCACCATCCCCAGTCTGGGTATGGGAAGTGATAGTAGCTATCGTGGTGGTCGTAGCAGTAGCTGCTGCAGTTGCAGTCATCGTGAGGAGAAGGAGAACCCAAGCCCAATAAATATCTTAGCTGATCATGCTAACAATGAATTAGTAGTAGGGAGGTACCGTGTCAGTTAAGAGTGCATCCTTAAAATCTTATATATTAAGAAGAGTACTACAGTCCATCCCCCTCATTTTTGCAGTGATCATCTTTAACTTTATAATAATACATCTTGCTCCCAGTGACCCAGCCGTGTTGTTGGCTGGAGAGTTCACAACCCCCGAATGGTTAGAGAAGACGAGGAATTACTTTGGACTTACTAAGCCTCTACACGAACAGTTGACTATCTACGTTTTTAACGTGGTGCGTGGAGACTTTGGTTATTCTTTTTATCATATGCAACCCGTTATGGACGTAATAATAGCAAGGGTTCCTGTTACGTTGTTGCTGATGGTCACTCAACTGGTTTTCGCCAGCATCGCTGGCATCCTCCTTGGAGCGATCTCAGCGAGGAAACCATATTCTTTTACAGATAACGCCTCCTCAGCCGTAGCTCTTGTAGGATGGTCTGTGCCTTCTTTTTGGTTAGGCATGATGTTCATCATGTTCTTTTCTCTACAGTTGGGGTGGTTTCCAGTACAAGGTGTAGTGACGCTGAGGGAGGAATTGACTGGTTTACCTTATGTTTTAGACGTGTTACACCACCTAACCCTCCCCGCCTTTACTTTATCCTTATGGACGCTTGCCATAGTTTTTCGGCAGACAAGAGCGAGCGTGATGGAGCAACTCTGGCAAGACTATATCGTTACAGCACGGTCGAAGGGCTTGAGCGAGAAGACCATTGTGTTCAAGCATGCTTTGAAGAACGCTTCGATCCCTGTGATCACGGTAGTAAGCTTCATGGTAGGGTGGATGTTCGCAGGGGCTATACTCGTTGAGACCGTGTTTGCCTGGCCAGGACTAGGCAGACTGATTTTTGAAGCCATCATCACCCGTGACTACCCACTGATAATGGGGATGGTGATAATTGTCTCAGTCATAGTGATCATCGTTAACATAATTACAGACATAATATATTCTCTCATAGACCCGCGCATTCGGTATAGGTGATGTGTGGAATGGACGTAAAGGGGTTCTGGCGTCGGTATAAGAGAAACAGGCTAGCCGTACTGGGGCTAGCTTTTGTTATAGTTATTATTGTTATTGCAGCTACAGCTCCTTTCTTATCGCCTTATGACCCTTTCAAGTTAGGCCCTTCATTCCTCCCTCCTTCTCTTGAAAACCATATATTGGGAACGGATGATTTAGGGAGGGACGTTTTCAGCAGAATCCTCTATGGTGCACAGGTTTTAATGCTCGTAGGTCTGCTCGCCGCGACTTGTGCAACGAGCATTGGAACAGTTATTGGGGCTATTTCTGGTTATTGTGGTGGAAGAATTGACGATCTATTGATGAGGATAACAGAATGGGTTTTTGTGATTCCTATCTTCCTTTTCGCCTTACTTCTAGTCGCCGTGTTCGGTCCCAGCATTTGGAACGTTACCATTGTAATTGGCTTATTAATGTGGCCTGCAACTGCCAGGTTAGTTAGGGCAGAATTCTTATCTCTTAAGGAACGTGAATTTGTGGAAGCCGTGAGGGCTCTCGGAGGAAGCAGACTCCTTATAATATTCGGTGAAATCCTCCCAAATGCATCCCCTCTAATCATAGTCTCCGCAACTTTCACGGTTGCCTGGGCCATTCTGTTAGAGACTGGCCTTAGCTTTCTTGGTCTGGGCGATCCCAACGTAATTAGTTGGGGTATGATGTTGATGAAAGCCCAACTGTACCTCAGGTCAGCATGGTGGATGGCAGTTTTTCCTGGCCTTGCGATATCCATTACTGTGTTGAGCTTCAACCTCATAGGAGACGGCTTGAATGATGCCTTGAACCCAAGGCTCAAGGAAAGATAGTTGGCTTTGCTATGATGGAAAACCTTCTGAGCGTTATTAACCTGAAGACTTATTTCTATACTTCGATGGGCATAGTCAAAGCTGTCGATGACGTGGACTTAAGAATAGATAATGGGCGATCAGTTGGTCTGGTGGGAGAATCTGGATGTGGAAAGACCATGACCGCTTTTTCGATCATGAGACTCGTCCCAAGACCTGGCAGAATCATCTCTGGTAAGATTCTGTTCAAAGACAGAAATTTACTGGACCTAGGGGAAAAAGAGATGAGAGATATACGTGGAAAACAAATATCCATGGTTTTCCAAGACCCCATGACGTATCTGAACCCAGTTATGAAGGTCAAAGATCAGATAGCCGAAGTTATCTTATTACATCAGTCGGAAAGCAAGAGAAAGGCAAAGGAAAAAAAGGTCATTGAAGTATTGAAAAAGGTTCGAATTCCCTCACCATCAAAGGTAGCTGAATACTACCCGCATCAGCTCAGTGGTGGAATGAGACAGCGTATTTTGATCGCGATGGCTCTCTCATGTAACCCAGCTCTGTTAATAGCGGATGAGCCTACAACAGCTTTAGACGTTACTGTGCAAGCGCAGGTTCTAAACTTGATCAAAGATCTTAAGAAGGAGACAGGCATCTCATTGCTACTCATCACTCATGACCTAGGAATTGTAGCTGACATTTGTGATGAAGTTAATGTGATGTACGCAGGAAAGATTGTAGAACATGCTGACGTCTTTAAGCTCTATGAAAACCCTTTACATCCATATACACAAGGGTTACTTTCGTCAGCTCTAAGCATCGATGAATTCAAGGAAACGCTAACGACTATCGAGGGTTCGGTGCCTGACTTGATCAATCCGCCTCAGGGCTGTAGGTTTAATCCGAGATGTAAACTAGCGAGAGACAACTGCCGTCAAAAGGTGCCTTTGCCCATTGAAATTGAACTCGGGCACACAGTATCCTGTTGTCTCTACGGATAAGTGATCCTAATGACCATTCTAGTAAAAATCGATCATCTTAAGAAGTATTTTCCTGTGAGGAGAGGCCTGTTTCGAAGAGAAAGTAAGGTAGTCCATGCTGTTGATGATATAAGCCTTGATATTCAAGAAGGAGAAACTTTAGGCCTCGTCGGGGAGAGCGGATGTGGTAAGACTACACTGGCGAGGTTGCTGCTAAGGCTGGTAGAACCGACCTCTGGTTCTGTCATCTTCAACGGTCAGGATGTTTTTCGGTTAGAAGGTAAAGAATTAAGAAAGTTCAGGCGTGAGGCGCAGATAATATTCCAAGATCCTTTTGCGTCACTCAACCCGAGGAAGACTATCAATCACATCGTCGGTCAACCCTTTGTGATCCATGGGTTAGCAAGAAAAGATGAAATTCGTAAGAATGTATTAGAGATATTAGAAATGGTTGGCTTAAGTCCAGCTAAAATGTTCATCGACAGGCTTCCACACGAGTTCAGCGGAGGGCAAAGACAGAGGATTGGGATTGCAAGAGCAATAGCGCTTAGACCCAAGTTCATTGTAGCTGACGAACCAGTATCGGCGTTGGACATGTCAGTTCGCTCTCAAATACTTACTCTGATTAAAAACCTGCAAAAGGATCTGGGATTGACCTACCTGTTCATCACTCATGACCTAGCGGTAGTTAGGTCTTTGTGCACAAGGGTAGTCATAATGTATCTGGGGAAGATTTTGGAGATGGCTAATGTCAAGGAGCTGTATGGTAATCCCCTTCATCCATACACTAAGCTTTTGATCTCAGCTACTCCTGTTCCGAATCCCAAGTCGGCACGCACCAGAGAGCGGGTCGTCGCGAAAGGAGAGGTACCTTCTCCCATAGATCTTCCTTCAGGTTGCCGATTTCATCCGAGGTGCCCCTATATAAATACCTGCGCCACAATCGAGCCGGAGCTTAAGGACGCCGGAGGCGGTCACCTTGTCGCGTGCCACTTATGTTAGGCATATCTATAATGTCGTTTCTTAACTCCATTTATGTTCGTCTATGGGAACTCAAATATACATGTTCACAAGCCCTTTTGGCGCCTTTTTCCATAGCCATGCCGCATTTTGGACGTATGGTTCTCTTTGAAAGCAAATCAGAATCTCATTAATGCCTCAACAATTTAATAAAAAACCTTTGTTAGGATGAAGAACATGATAATAAATAAAAGAGTCTATAAGAAGGTTGAAAGGCTCTAATCCGTTTGATAGTCCGCAAATAAGAAGAAATGAGAATCCAACGTCGGAAAAGTGGACGGGACGGGATTTGAACCCGCGGCCTCAGCGATGCCAACGCTGCGATCATTCCATGCTGATCTACCCGCCCAACAACCTACGTGTTGGAAAAACTATTAAGGATTTTGCTTAACCAAAATTCTAAATAGATTAAAAATTAAGGCATTTAGAGCAGAACTCTATGAGCAGGGGTAGCGTAGGATGCTCCCCTGCTGGACTTGAAATATAGTAGGCGGCGACCGCGTTTGCTAAGGTGAGCCTGCATTGGTCTGGAAGAGCAAGGGCGTCGCCGAAGATGTTCCCAGCGTTCCAAGCATCCCCTGCGCCTGTAGTCCTCAAAGCAGGAACCCTGAAGGCAGGAACGACGACTTCGGTTTTTCGGGTGAAGGATCCTGTAAAGGTCGTGGTGTGAAGGTCGATTCTGGCTGAGAGATTCCTCGCCAAGATTCTTGCACATTCCTTGGCCGAATCATCGGGATTCAATATTTTTCGAAAGCTCTTCACTTCCTCGCTCAGTTGAGAGGCGTACCTAAAAGCCTCGTTCTCGTTGACGCTAAAGATGTCGATGAGACTCCCCAAGAGAACCCTTCTCATCAGCCTCGGAACGTCATCTCTCTTCGGATTCGGGTCAGAGGTGTCGTAATAGGTTTTTCCTCTTCCCTTTTCCTTGACGTGACGGAAAATCTCTTCAGCTAGCTCTGTTCCCCAGCGTCGGGTTGAAGCCCAATGGAACACGCACACGTAGTCGGCTTCCCGCAGGAGCTGAAAATCCTCAGAGGTGAGATCATCTAAACCGAAGTTGGGAAGAGAGCCAACATCGCTCATCATCACGTTCACCCTTTCTCCTTTGTGAGTCAGCTCAAATGCGGTGGTAACTGCCATCTCTCCATAGGTTTTTACGTGAGAAAGGTCTATGCCTAGAGGTTCTAGGTAAAACTTGAGTAAATGGAGCCCAAGTGGGCTCGTATTGATTATTGGATAGACCTTGGCTCCGAGGGAGGCTAAGGCGGCGGCAGTGTTTGCCGCGTTTCCACCCCTCAACTCCATCTGCTTGACCCCATGAATACTACCGCCCTTTCTCTCAGCAACCTCAGTAACAGCCCTAGAAAAACGCTTGACATCTCCCTCATAAGTTATCATGCGGTCTAGGAAGAAATCGGGCATAACCACCACGCTAAACTTCGTCGGTGGCGTTAGCGTTTTCAAAAAACGAAGCAACTCTTCCAAATGTTTCAAAAGCGCTATATCTAACCCTCCTCCAAAATTCGATATCACTTTCTGTTCATTAAACATCTTTATTATGTGTAACGATTAGCTCTCAAGCCTTTAAATCTTACAGATTCAGAACGGAAAAAATATGTCGATGCACACCTGAGCAAGAGAAGTGCCCTTGAAAATCCTGCTTTATCCAGTTGACCCATCAGAAACTTTCTGAGCAAACGCCATGAAATTCACCCGATAGTTGTCGATAATCAATTGCACATGGAGTTAGGATTCCATAGATTTGTGCAAAGGTCTTTTCCCTTATCCAGTCGAAAGCTATGAATTCTTGATTTTGGCTACTAGTTCTTTTCACTAACTTCTCAAAGAAGCCACTCTCAATATCACCGATAAGGGGAACTTCCCAACCCGAGATAATTCTGAGAAGAAAGAATACTAGATGTTACCATAGTTATAGAAGGAAGTAGGGTAAGGGTAGGTTCCTCTGCGAAGCTTTCATATCCTAAAACTGAAGTGAGATTTAAACTTAAGTAGTTAAACCTTTATTAATTACACGCGGCTGTTTGGAGGAAATGGTATGCCTCGAAAGTATAAGATTGTGGTTTTGCCAGGTGACGGGGTTGGTGGCGAGGTTATTCCCGAGGCGGTAAAGGTTCTTAAAGCCGCTGAGGAGACCACGACAGGCCTTAAGTTGGAATTTCAGGAGTTTGATTGTGGAGCCAATTATTGGCTAAAGATGGGAAAGAAGGAAGAGTGGCCGGCGGAAGCGTTTCAAGCCTGCAAGGAGTCGACGGCAATCTTGTTCGGAGCAGTAGGTCTACCAGAAGCCGTGAGACCTAATGGAACTATAGTGGGAGTCGACCTCCTTTTTGAGATACGCTTTGGCCTTGACCTCTACGCAAACATTAGGCCAGTGAAGCTCTATCAAGGTATTGAATGCCCAGTTGTGGGAAAAAAGCCTGAAGATATCAACTTTGTCATAGTGAGAGAAAATACGGAGGGTCTCTACTCACCGATGAGAGGAGCGCTCACACGAGGAGGCGAGACCGAACTGGCGGTGGACGTTAGGGTCGTGACGCGGAAGGGGGCGGAGAGGGTCATTAGATATGCTTTTGAATCGTGCGGTCGCAGGAGAGGCGCGCCGCTGGACGGTAAACAAAGAGTTACTTGCGTGGACAAGAGTAATGTTTTGCGAGGCTGTATATTCTTTAGGAATGTTTACAACGAAGTTGCGAAGGGTTATAGTGGCATTGAGAGGGATTACGCCTACGTTGACGCCTTAACCCAGTGGATGATCCGCCGTCCAGAGTTCTACGACGTTATAGTCACCACAAACATGTTTGGCGATATCATCACTGATCTAGCTTCCGTCCTTCAAGGAGGGATGGGCATGGCTCCCGCGGGGAACATTGGAGACAAACACGCCATGTTTGAGCCGATACATGGCTCTGCTCCTCGAATCGCTGGCAAGAAGATGGCGAACCCTGTAGCGGCCATCCTTTCAGCAAAAATGATGCTTGAGTGGATAGCTGAAAACCATAGGGATGAGGCGCCTAAGAGGGCTGCGGAGAAAATAGAGAGGGCAGTTGAACATGTGTTAACGGAACTGGAATTGAGGACATATGACTTAGGGGGCAAGTCCTCAACAACGCAGGTAAGTGACGCAATCGCAGATGCGGTTAGAAAGACGGTGAAAACTTAGTTTTCAAGTTCTCAGAGATGGTCTTACACTGGATTCGGCGAAGACTTTGCTTGACAGTGTGGTGACTTGGAAATTTGTGTTAATTAACCTCCACCGATGGGAACTGTGATCAACACAACATCGTTGTCCCTTAGCGTAAGGTCGATTTTCCTAACGCTTTTTCCATTCACCATGACCCAAGTATCGAAATCTATCTGTCCAGTTTCTGGATTTATAATATCGTTGAAATCCGTTCCATACCTTTTCGCCAACTGGTTCAGAATATCCCCAAGGGTGGACGCCCCAAAAACGAGCTCTACTTCGATTTCCTTCACTCCGGCGATCTCTCTGAACGGCCAAGTGAGCATAACTTTTACATGTTCGGGCATAAAACTGTCACTACCTGCTTACCCCTAAAGGATATAAGGCTCTTGACACGTCTGATTCTCTCGCGTGGAAGTAAATTTACTTGTATAAAGGTACAAATAAGTTTTTACTTTTCTTTTATCATCCAGCTAGACGATAGAAATGTGTTATGAAACATCAACCTCATCTCCCAATACTTGTTTAATCTTCTTCGACGACCCTTTTTTTAATCGTTTGATTTGTCGCTCCTAAAGGAAGGGTACTTTAGAAGAGCCGCCCTTTATTTTCAGTTTTCTTCATATTTTCAAACAAATGAAACAATTGATTAAGGAAAGTATTAGATTTCTCAGCTAATCCCACTTAGATAGTAAGTCTTAAATATCCAAAAAACTCAATATGCGGAGATGGAATATGACAGAAAGGGAATATGACTGGTATCCAGCTGAGAATCCAAAAGACTGGCGAACCGTAAAGTACGATCCTAATTGGTATGACTACACTGCATGTATTTCTGTTAACAATCCTAAGGAATACAATTCATATGTTCTGGGGACCCTCAAAGAGATATACACAGGTTACGAGAAAGCTATGGGAGACGATTCCGTACAATTTATAGTAATGACCGGAGAGGGCGACAGGGCCTTTTGCACTGGTGGAAACGTGCATGAGTATGCTGAGAAATACAATAGAAAGCCCTGGAAGTTCTGGGAGTGGGGAGAATTCTACGGCAGAATCTTCGATATGATAATGCACTGTGGAAAGCCAGTTATCGCCCGAATAAACGGTGTAGTAGCAGGAGGTGGCTGGGAGTTCGTCACCTGCTGTGATCTTGCAATTGCAGCAGACCACGCAACTTTTATTTCCCCTGGTCCTAGGGTAGGCATGACCTCTATCGGGGGACTGTCCCAATGGCTTCCTCTACATATGAGCATAAAGAAATCGGCGGAAATGGTTCTCCTAAGTTCACAGATAAACGCGGAAGAAGCCCTCAAGTACGGCGTAGTGAACGATGTAGTACCTAAAGACAAACTGGACGACAAGGTAAAAGAGTACATCGACAAGATGAAACCCCTGTCTCCATCCAGCCTCTGGTATTATAAGGTTCAACATAACTGGTGGAGAGAACTCGTCTGGCGTCTAACCTGGGAACATGGAAAGGCTTGGTTTGCTCTCAACATTGGTTCAATTGAGCCTACTGAAGGTTTGTGGGCTTTCAAAGAAAAGAGAAAGACCGAAATGGAA
>Ga0209636_10003584_pt1 | contig 15824 bp, 12 predicted proteins | sample DeeMarSWOR152_54_FD_187464 | JGI IMG/M metagenome (GOLD analysis project Ga0209636, IMG submission 187464) | Marine sediment microbial communities from White Oak River estuary, North Carolina - WOR-1-52-54 (SPAdes) (version 2) | ecosystem: Environmental > Aquatic > Marine > Intertidal zone >...
CCCCCGCCGCGGCCGGCTTCTCCTTCTCGATTACGTCCGCGAGCCGCCCCGTCATCGCCGCCAGCTGCGCCGCGGGCGAGAGCGGCCCAACGTCGAGGTTATACGCGGGTTCGGGTATGGCGAGCTCGGCGAAGAAGGCCGCGGACATCTCGTAGTCGTAGTGCTGGCCGGTATGAACGAGCAGCCACGCCGCCCCCTCCGGCGGCCGGGCGAGAAGCGGCGCGGCCTTCACGAACTGCGGCCGCGCGCCCACCACGAGCATTATGCTGCCCCTACCGCCCATAGAATTCCGCGACCGCGTCGCAGACCTCTTCCACTTGCTCGTCCGCCATCTCGGGCCAAAGCGGCAGCGACAACACGTCCCCCGCGGCCTTCTCCGCTTCCGGGAACGCGCCCGCGCCGTGGCCCAGATATTCGAAGGCCGGCGTCAGGTGAACCGCGGTGGGGTAGTAGACCGCCGAGGCGATGCCGCGTTCGCCCAGGAAAGGCCGCAGCTCCTCGCGCCGCGCCGCCCGAACCGTGAATTGGTGATACGCGGGCTTACAATTGGCCGGCTCGGCCAATAACGTTACGCCGCCGACCGCGGCCAGCCGCTCGCGGTACCGCCCGACGAGTTCGCGCGTCCGCGCCACCCATCCGTCGAGGTGCTTAAGTTTTATCGAAAGGACCGTAGCCTGCAGGCCGTCGAGGCGGCTTTTGTAGCCGATCTCCTCAGGGTAATTCTTACTCGCGGCGCCGTGTACGCGCAGGCGCCGCGCTTTTTCGGCCAAGGCCCCGTCGTCCGTGGCTATGAGGCCGCCGTCGCCGAAGGCGCCGAGGTTCTTCGTGGGGAAAAACGAGAAAGCGGCCGCGGCGCCGAGGGACCCCACCTTGCGGCCCGCAAGCTCGCCGCCGATCGCCTGCGCCGCGTCTTCCAGAATCGGAATACCGGGGGCCGCCGCGGCTACGGCCGCGATATCCGCGGGCAAGCCGTAGAGGTGCACCGGCATCACGAATTTCGTCCGCTCCGCAACCGCCTCGGCCACGGCCGCCGGGGATATGTTGAGCGTCCGCGGGTCGACGTCAACGAATACCGGCCGCGCCCCCAGGCGGACGATAACGTCCGCGCTCGCGACGAACGTGAACGGCGTCGTTACGACCTCGTCGCCCTCGCCGACGCCCAACGCCCGGAGCGCGATGAGGAGCGCGTCGGTCCCGGAGCCGACGCCCACGCAATGCTCGACGCCGAGGTACGCGGCCGCCTCGCGCTCGAACTTTTCTACGGGTGCCCCGAGTATATATTGCCCCGAGGCGAGGAACTCCCGGACCGCGGGCTCGAGCTCGGCCTCCAGCGCCCGGTACTGCGCCGCCAGGTCCTTGAGGGGTATCCTGATTTCAGTCATGCCCTAAGCTTTTTATCCTACGGCGTCGAGGCCGCCCGGGCCGCACGCGTGCTCCCGGCCGCAGCGGCCGCACCGCCGCCGGTCGCCGGGCACCAGCATGCCGAGGCGCTCGCCGCACGCGCATACGTACCCCAAGAGGCGAGCCGGTACGCCGCCGACCAGCGCGTATGCCGGGACGTCTTTCGTAACCACCGCGCCCGCGGCGACAAGGGCCTGCTCGCCCACGGTTACGCCGCACAGTATCGTGCAGTTCGCGCCCAGCGTGGCGCCGCGCCGCACGAGGGTCTTCTCGTACTCGGCGCTCGAGCCCCGCGGAAACGCCGACCGCGGGTCGCGCACGTTCGTGAAGACCATCGAGGGCCCGCAGAATACGTCGTCCTCCAACGTCACGCCCTCGTAAACGCTGACGTTATTCTGGATGTGGACGTTGTCGCCTATCGCGACGCATGCGCCCACGAAGACGTTCTGGCCCAGGACGCAGCGCTCCCCTATCGCCGCGGAGGCCATCACGTGGCAGAAATGCCATATCTTCGTGCCCGCGCCTATCGTGGCGCCCTCGTCGACGACGGCCGTGGGGTGTACGAAATGATCGCTTTTTCTTTCCATATTTAAATCAAACCGGCGCCGCCGGCGCTACCCTTCGATTCGGACGGGGGCGCCCGAGGCCCGGGCGGACTTCTGCGCCGCGGCCAAAACCTTGACGACGGCGAGCCCTTGCCGGCCGTCGGCGCGCGGCGTCGCCCTCGTCTCGAGGCAGGCCAGGAAGTGCTCGAGCTCCGCTTCCAACAAGTCGACCTCCGGGACCTCCACGACCCTCGAGCCGTCGTCGTAGACCTCGGGCCCGCCTTCTCCCGGCCGCGTACCCCTTCGGAAAACCGTAAGGCCGCCGCGCCCCTTTTCCTCTTGAATTACGGCGGCCATCGCCTCGTCGCCCACCGCGACGAAACGCCGCGTCTCGAGCGGATACAACCACGACGCCCACACGTGGGCCGTGACGCCCCGCGGGAAGGAGAGGTTTAAGAAAGCGGCGTCCGCGACGCCGGCACCGCGCGCGTCCACCGTCACCGCCGACGCCGACGACGGTTCACCTTCCAAAAGCCACGCCGCCACCGCTACGTCGTGCGCCGCGAGGCTGAACATAACGTCTTCCTCAAGGCGGACCGTACCCAGCTTCGCCCGCGCCGCGGTTATATATTTCACTTCGCCCAACTCGCCCGCGGCCACCACGTCCTTCAACGCCTCGAACGCCGGGTCGAAGAGCAAAATGTGGCCGACCATAAGAACGGCCCCTCTCTCCTCGGCCAGGCGCACGACGTTTGCGGCTTCCGCGGGCGCGAGCGCGAGCGGCTTCTCCACCAATAAATCCTTCCCCGCGGCCAGCGCCTCGAGCGCCAGCTCGGCGTGGCGCCCGGCGGGCGCGGCCAGTACCGCGGCCCCGTAATCGCTCTCGAGGAATTCCTCCCAACTGGCCAGCGCGGTGGCTTTCGGATAGCGTTCCCTGGCCGCGCGGGCCCTTTTCGCGTCCGGCTCGTAGAAGCCTACGCGTTCGGGCCCCAGGAGCGCGGCGAGTTTCCCAATATGATTAAAACCCCAGGGGCCTACGCCGACGACGGCCACTTTGGCGCGCTTCGCTTCCGTCACGCCTTCGCCCCCTTCGTCCGCAAGAGCTCTTCGTACAACCGGGCGTAGCGGTCCACCATTTTGTCCGCCGTGAACTCGAGCGTGACGCGCGACCGTCCCGCGCGCCCCATACCGCGGCGTCTCGCCGGGTCCTTCGCGAGTTTCCGCACGGCGTCGGCCAGCGCGACGGCGTCGCCCACCGGCACCAGGTAACCCGTTCTTCCCGGCTCGACCAGCTCCGCGTTACCGCCCACGGCCGTCGCGACGACGGGCAGCGCCGCAGCCATAGCCTCCATAATGGCGATAGACAAACCTTCCGAGGGCGTCGGCAACACAAACATGTCCGAACCCGCCAGTATCCTCGGGATGTCATCCCGGTAGCCGAGGAGGTGGACCCGCTCGGCTATGCCCAGCTCCGCGGCCCCCTTACTGATTGCGGGCCCGCCCCAGTGCCCCTCGCCGACGACGACGACGTGCAGGTCGACGCCGCCGGATACGACCTCCGCCGCCGCCTTCAAGAGGTCGGCGTGGCCTTTGGCGTCGAGCGACGCTACCACCGTGGCGACTAGGGCCCAACGCCGCGCGCCGACCTCGTAGCGAAAAGACAGGCGGTCGCCCGCGGCGGCGACGAAGGGTGCCGCCTCGATGCCGTTCGGTATATGCGTAACCTTGGCCGCGCGCACACGACACCTCGTCCGGAGCTCGCCCGTTATCTCGGCCGAGACGGCGACGTGCTTGTCGAAAAAACTCCTCAGGCAGAAACAGTAAAACAGCGCCGAGAGGTCGCGCCTCTCCTTCAGCGTCTGCCGGTCGAGGTTGATTTGGCCGTGCTGCGTGGACAGGGTCGCGGCGCCCCCCAGCCGTCCCCCAAGCCCCGCGACGAAATCGGCCCGCCGCGTGTGGGTGTGGACGATATCGAACCCTTCCTTCTTCACGAGGCCGGCGTAACGGCGGCAAGCCGCCAAGTGGTACTTGTTTTTAATTTCGACGTCGAAGGTGGGGACGCCTGCCTTTTCGAATCGCGCCACGTACGGTTCGCTGCGCGGCGCCGCGAGCGCTACGGCGAAGCCGCGCGCCGGTAAACCTTTACAGAGCGCCAATACCGTCGCGAGGTTACCGCCCCACGAAGAATAATTGTGAACCATCAAAATTTTGGGCCGGACAACCACGACGACCTTTTCGACTGCGGTTGCGTTAAAGGCACGGCATAATAATTACCGTGCCGAAAAACTTAAATGAACGCGCGCCTTTACGTTACTCAATCGGCGGGCCCGCTCTTCTCCGAGCCGTGAAAGAGACGATACCAGAAGCTCTTCTGTTTTTCTTCGCGTATCTCGGCTAAGCGCCCGACGAAGTACACGCGATAATAATCCACCATGTCCTCGGGAGAGAAGACGGGCGTCAATTCCTCGTCCTGCAAGGCCTCGTAACGTTTCTTGAAGGCGGCGTCGCCCTCGAGCCTTTCTTTAATCATTTTAGCGCAAGCGGCGTCCTCGCCCGCGTCGAACTGGGCGCGGACGTCGGCGGGGAGTACCTCGCGCCATTTGGCGAGGCGCTTCTCGAGGTTTTGCTCCTCGGTCTCTTTGAGAGTTCCGAGAACCAAAATGAGGACCGCCGCCGCGATCATTATCGGCAGCGCTATCTTCTCCACTCTCCAAGTTGACATAGTCCGACCTCTCAGGCAAAGGACAGGGCGGCGTAACCGACGACGTGACCGTAGTCGCCGGAGGCCTCGCCCGAGTTGGCGTAACGGATGAGCTTGCCCGCCGAAGCGCCCATGGCACGGAACGCCGTCAGCGCCACGGCCGCGGGCCAAACGCCGCACATCGATATGTCGTGCGCGCCGACGACTTCCAGCAGGCCCTCGGCGTCAAGCGCCTTCAGGCGTTCTATGGCCAAGGCGTCCTTGCGCTCGGCCGAGGCCGCGGCCTCGTAATGGGTCATGTCGCTCGAGACCACGACGATCACGTCATCCCGAAAGGGCTCGAGCGCGGCCGCAACGCCCTCGCCCGTCTCGCGGACGGCCGCCAACGGCATCGGCCCCAGCGCGACGGGAACGATTGCCGCCTCGGGATTAACGAATTGTATAAACGGGACGATCACCTCGAGAGAGTGCTCGGGCCGGTGGGCCTGCTCGTCGGCCTCCAACATTGCACATTTTTTTAATAACGCCGCGGCAACCCCGGCGTCGACCGGCGCGTCGCCCAACGGCGTCCGCCAGGCACCGCCGGGCCAAACCGCGAACTCGGCGCCGGCCGGGTGGTGTTTCGGTCCCAATAGTACGACGACGCCCGGGACCTCGAGGCGGGCGAACAACTCGCCAGCCGTCGGCCCGGAATATATATACCCGGCGTGCGGGCACAGGCCCCCCAAAGATCGCTCTCTTTCCGCCGCGACGACGTACGTCGCTAATTCGCGCCTGAGCGACGCGTCGTCGGCCGGATAGAATTGACCCGCTACGATCGGTAACCTAAGGTTTGGCGTTGCCATCGCGCGCGGACCGATAGCTGTACTCGCGGATAGCGGCGATTTCCTCACCCGTTAGTTCGCCGTCCGCGATCGACGTACGCACGAGCGTGGCGAGCTTGTGTTTCTCGCCCTCCGAAAGCCGGGGCAAGTCTCTCGAGATCGGCCCCAACTCGCGCTCCAGCGCCGCCACTTGCTCGGGCGGGAGGTCGGCTTTCTTGGCGAGGCGGCCTATGATTACCTCCGTAACCCACTCCTCCGCGGGCTTCTCGCCGCGGATAACCTGCAACAGCCGATACCCGCGACTCGTCGGGTCGTTCGCGGCCCGGTTGACCCAAAGGAGGGTCACCACGACCAAGGCCGCGACCACACCCGCCACGGCGATAGCAGCAAAAAGGCAACCGCGACCTCGGCGAAGCTCGTCGTCTCCGTCCATAACGCGGTATACGTCCCGCCGTCGCCATTATAAAAGGGACGGCCGAACGCGTCAAGGGGAAAGGTAATCCCTTTACTGAAGCGCCTTCAGGTTCTCCTCGAGGCGAGCCAGCGTCGCTTTGAGCGACTCGAGGCGTTCCGCGTCCGCGGCGACGACGTCCGGCGGCGCCTTCTTAACGAAGTTCTCGTCGCTCAACTTGCGGCCGAGCGTCGCGACGTCGCCCTCCAATTTCTCCTTGGCGCGGGTGAGCCGCTTCATCTCGACGTCGAAATCGATCACGCCCTCGAGCGGGACGAAGACGGTCATGTCGCCGACGACGGCGGCCGCGGCGTGGGCCGGCCGCTTTTTCGCGGCCAGCGGCGACGCGCTCGCTATACGCGCCAGGCCGAAAAAGGGCGTCAACTCCTCGGCGGCGCGGGGGGCCACGCCCGCCTCCTCCGAGGCGAGCATAACGTCTACCGCGCTCGCGAGCGGGACGTTCATCTCGGCGCGGATGTTGCGCACGGCGCGGATAATGTCGAACAACCCCTCGACGCGGGCCTCCGAGGCGTCGTCCACCCGGGCCGCCTCCGCCGCGGGCCAGGGAGCCTGGGCGCAGAACCCGCGCCCGGGCGCAAACATACGATATAGCTCCTCGGTCACGAAGGGCATTATCGGGTGGAAGAGGCGGAGCAAAACGTCGAACACGTGGCGTGCCACGCGCGCCGCGGCGTCGCCCCCCGGCGCCTTGCCGTAAAGACGGGGCTTTATCGCCTCCAGGTACCAGTCGCAATACTCGCCCCAGAAAAATTGGTACAGCGTGTGCGCGTAGTCGTTGAACCTCAGCTCGTCGAAATTTTGCTGGGCTTCGGCGCGGGCGCGCTCCAGCTTGGACAGGACCCAACGGTCGACCAACGGCAAGTCCTCCCGCGCCGGCAGCTCGCCCTCCCCCGACCGCTCTATGTGCGGCAGCAGAAACCGGGCCGCGTTCCAGATCTTATTCGTGAGGTTGCGGCCGAGCTCGAACCGCTCCTCCCACAGGCGGAAGGATTGCGACTGGGTGCAGAGGGCGGTCAACGTGAAGCGGGCGGCGTCTGCGCCGTTGCGGTCGATGAGGTAGAGCGGGTCCACGCCCGTACCCAACGACTTCGACATGCGCTTGCCCTCCACCGTCTGAATCATGGGGTGGAAATAAACGGTGCGGAACGGGGCCCGCCCGGTGAAATACAGCGCCGAGAAGATCATCCTCGCCACCCACAGGAAGATAATGTCCGCGGCGGTGCACAACAGGTCCGTGGGATAGTAATGCTTCATGTCGGCCGTGTCGTCGGGCCACCCCATAGTCGAGAAAGGCCAGAGCGCCGAGCTGAACCAGGTGTCGAGGACGTCCTCGTCCTGACGTAGCGTCGTCGAGCCGCAGCGGCACCGCGTCGGCGCCTCGCGCGCGACTATGACCTCCTCGCATTCGCCGCAGTACCACGCCGGGATGCGGTGCCCCCACCAGAGCTGGCGGGAGACGCACCAGTCGTGGACGTTGTCCATCCAATCGTAATAGACCTTGACCCACCGCTCCGGGACGAACTCGACGTCGCCGCGGGCCACGGCCTCGCGCGCCGGCCGCGCGAGCTCGGCCTGCTTTACGAACCACTGCAGCGAGAGGTACGGCTCGACCACCGTCTTACAGCGGTCGCATATCGCCAACGGAACCTTATAGGCTCTCGTCGTCTCGAGCAGTCCCTCGAGCTGGAGGCCCTTGAGAACGGCTTGCCGGCATTCCTCACGCGTCAGGCCGCGATATTTCGGCGGCACCTCGTCGGTCATACGGGCGTCCTCGTCGATCGCGACAACGGCAGGTAGGCCGTGGCGCTGCGCCACGTCGTAGTCGTCGGCGTCGTGGGCCGGCGTAATCTTGACGGCCCCCGTCCCGAACGAGGGGTCGACCGCGTCGTCGGCGATTACGGGAATCTCGCGCCCCACGAGCGGCAAAACGACCGCGGTCCCGACCGACTTCTTATAACGCTCGTCCTTGGGGTTCACGGCGACCGCGGCGTCGCCGAGCATGGTCTCGGGCCGCGTGGTCGCGACGACGACGCCCTCGCCGCCCCCCGCGCCGGGGTACCGGATATACCAAAGGGTCCCGTCGGCCTCCTCGTGGCGCACCTCGAGGTCCGATACCGCGGTGCGGCACCGGGGACACCAGTTGACCATCCCGCGACCGCGATAGAGCAGGCCGTCCTCCCAGTAGCGAACGAACGCCTCCACCACCGCGCGCGCGAGCATCGCGTCCATCGTGAAGCGGAGCCGCGTCCAATCGCAGCTGCAGCCGAGCCTCTTCAGCTGGTGAACGATGGTCCCGCCGTATCGTTCCCTCCAGGCCCAGGCGCGCCGGAGGAACTCCTCGCGGCCGAGGTCGTGGCGGCTCAGCCCCTCCTGCGCGAGCTCACGCTCCATGACCGTATGCGTCGCGATCGACGCGTGGTCCGTTCCCGGCAGCCACAGCGTATCGAAACCGGCCATCCGCCGTTGACGGACGTAAATGTCCTGGATGGTGTTGTTGAGCGCGTGGCCCATGTGGAGGGAGCCCGTAACGTTGGGCGGCGGGATGACGACGACGAAGGTCCCGCGCGGCGACGTGGGCTCGGGCGGAGGGGCAAAGATGCCCGCCGCCTCCCACTCGCGGTACCACCGCTCCTCGAGCTCGCTCGCGTCGTAACGGGGGACGAGTTCCTTGGGCACGAATATCACCTCGTTCGCGGCCTTCACGGCCGCCCCGGTTAGCTTCCCGGCGCCGACGTCGCTGACTTAGACGGTTAACAAAAAAGCCGGCTGAGGCCGGCCGGGTTGAGCGCGACGAACATACCTCAACGAGGCCGGGCCGACGCCCCGTCTACAACTACTACGACTACGCTCGCCGTTTCAATCATAACGTCGAAACCTTGAAAACCGCTTCGTCGTTATTATAACCCAAAAATAAAAAAAGTCAAGGCTCGGCGGCGCAGAAGACGGGGCGCGCTCACGGCAACGCCTGACTCCCCTCGTTCAGTTAACGTAACCCAAGGCCCTCAACCCGCCCGCCACCCGCGGCGGCACGTTAGCCTTGCCGGGGCGATACGCTCGCTCCTCCGCCTGCCGCTTCAATCGCGCGAGGGCCGCGCGGCCGGCGGAAAGGGCCGCCTGGTGGGAAGGTACCTCGCTCGAGGCGAGGTTATTCCGCTGGCAGGGGTCGTCCTCGCGGTGGTAAAGGAACTCGGCCGCGGCGTTCTCATCTCTCAAGTAATAATATTCGCCGGCGACGAGGCCGTTCAACTCGAGGCGACCTTCCGGGCGTCGCGAGGTCGCCGGCGTGATGACCTGGATTCCCTCGAGAAGAAGCGGCGTGCGCGGCACCGGCGAGCCGCGAGCGATATACGGCGTTAAATCCAAACCCCGCCAACCCTCGGGGATGGCGCCGCCCGCGAGCGATACCACGGTGGGGGCCACGTCGACTAAGTTGACGGGCCCGGCCAAGACCGCGGCCGGGCAGCCGGGCGCCTTTATCACCAACGGGATACGCGCAACCTCCTGGTGAAGGCTCGCACCGTGGAGCCATCTGCCGTGCTCGAGGAACTCTTCGCCGTGGTCCGCGGTGAAGACTAATATCGGCTCGAGGCGGCCCCGCCCGCGGGTTATGACGTTTCGCAGCAAGTCCTTAACAACGGCGTCCATCCGGCGGATTTCGGCGTCGTACAAAGCCTTTGCCAGCGCGACCTCGTCGTCGTTGTAGTCGGGGCTGAATGAGGGGTTTTTTAGATATTGGCCGAAGAAAAAACGCCCCGTCATAATTTCCTTAGCGCGGCGTTTCTCCACCTTGTCCAAGAAAGGCCGCAATTCGGTCATATATTCGGCGCGCGCGGGGTTGGGGGTATGAGGTTCCATGTAGTGAACATAAAAAAAGCGGGGCCGCCCTTCCGAAAGGCGCCGCCAAAACTCGAGCCTTCTATTTAAATCCATACCCTCCGTGGTCCATCTCCATAAAGGCCCGAGAAAGGGCCGCCTCGCCAAGCGGGTGAGTACCAACGCACGCGCCGCCGACGTGGGGGGCCCGGCGGCCTCGAGTACGGTACCGTCTTGAGCGTTATCCAAGACGTCGAACCCGTCCGCCGTCCGCGCGTACCGACTCACGTTCAGGTTTGCCGACGCCGCCACCGTAAGGTAGCCCTGCTCGCTAAGCGCTTCCGCCAACGTCACGGCGTCCGGCGGCAACGACGAAAAACGCGCGTTAACGCCGTGGGTACTGGGATAGCTGGAGGTGAAAATGGACGCTATGGCGGGTTTGGTCCATGAAGAAACCGTAAAAGCCTCGCGGAACACTACGGCGTCCGCGGCGAAATTTTCCAAGGTAGGCGCGAGACGACGCGTCGCGCCGTAGTAGCTTAGCCGGTCGGCCCGGAACGCGTCCATCACGACGATATATATGTCGGGCCTGGGCGGCGGCCTCTCCCGCGCGCGGCCAAGCGCCCACAACTCGGCGCCGACGAACGGCACCAGCAAAATTATGGCTAAAAAACGCACCGCGGTTACGCCCGCCGCTCCCGCTACGTTTGCGCGGTACAACACTTTATTGATGAGCGAATAAACTCCCCAAGTCGCCGCGGCCCACGCGCCCAAAACGGCCACTACGACGAACGGCACTATCACCTTCGCCATCGTTCGGAGGTAGAAATAAGGGTGGTCGACCGTGGCCAAAAAATATAACGCCGGCGCGCCGCAGAGGGCGACCACGACGACGAAAACCGGCGGCGAGGCCAAACGCGTAGGCCCGCGCCGCGCGGCCCAGGCATAATAAACGGAACCGCTAAGCGCGCACAGGGCACCCGCTAAGGCCGCAGCCCACAAAACTTCCGCGCCCAACAACATCTGGTAAAAATGGCGCGGCAAACCCCAGAACCTACCCCGCCCCGCGGCGACTCCAATTATATACTCCGCGGCGGCCGCGAAGGCACCGCCCAAAAAACCGGCGCCAGCGACCCGCGCTAAAAATCGGCCGTAATCTCTGAGTACTTTCGCTACCAAAAACCTCCGTGCCGTACTCAGCAGCTTCCCGCTACTAGCGCACGTAACCCAAGGCCCGCAACGACTTCCGCAAACTCGGCGGTATGTAGGCGCGGGCGGGCGCGAAGGCCCGGGCGCGCGCGTCGCGTTTCATACGGCCGAGCTCGCCGCGCCGCTCCGCCAGGACCGCCTCGAGTCCCGGAGACGCACCGGCCCGCGCGAGGTTGTTTACCTGCCGGGGGTCCGACCGCCGGTCGTAAAGGTACTCGACCCCGGCGTTCTCATCTTTGACGTAATAATAGCCGCCACCCACCAATACGTCTATCTCGATGGTGCGGTGCGACGGGTCCGGGGCTTCGATGGACAACTCTTGTATCCCCTCCAGAAGAAGCATCCTCGGAGGTGCCGTTTGCCCGCGCCCCGCGTAGGGCGTCAAATCCAAACCTTCCCACCCGTCGGGGACGGTAAGGCCGACGGCCGAAGCGACGGTCGGCGCGAGGTCGACCAAACTCACCGGGCCCTCGAGCACGGCCGGCGCGCAACCGGGAAATTTAATTATCAACGGAATCTCGGCTACCTCGCGGTGAAGGCCCGAGCCGTGAAGCCATCGGCCGTGCTCCAGGAACTCCTCGCCGTGGTCGGCGGTAATGATTATTATCGGCTCGGCGTCTCGGCCGGAGGCGGGGACGACGTTCGCGAGCAGGTCGGCCATTACGACGTCCATCCGGCGGATATCCGCGTCGTACAGAGCCCGCGCCAAAGCGAGCTCGTCGTCGCCGTAGTCGGGGACGAAGGCGGGGTCGGCCGCGACCTCGGCGAAAAAGTACTTGCCGAGCTCGATTTCACGTGCGCGCCTTTCGTCGACTTTATCCAAGAATGGTTTTAGTTCGCCCAGGTACTCGGCGCGCGGAAGGTTGGGCGTGTGTGGCTCCATATAATGGATATAGAAGAACCGGGGCGGCCCGCCCGCGAGCCGGGCCCAGAACGCGAGCCTTCTATTTACGCACAAGCCGTCGCGGCTCGAGCGCCACAACGACCCCACGGGGTACCTTACGAGGAGCCGCGCCGCGGACGTGGGCGGCCCGGCGGCGTCGAGAACGGTCCCGAGGGTGGTCGCGTCCAGCACGTCGAAGCCGGCGGCCATCCCCGCCTGGCGGCCGACTTCAGGATTCGCGGAGACGCCCAGCGTGCGATACCCGCATCCGCGCAGGTATTCGGCCAACGTAAGCGCCTCGCCGGGTATGGCCGAAAAAAGGCCGTTGACGCCGTGAGTGGAAGGGGAGGTAGAGGTAAAGGCCGAGGCGACGGAGGGCTTGGTCCACGACGAGGGCGCGAACGCGGCGCGGAAAAGGGTTCCTCCTTTTGCAAAATTCTCCAAGGTCGGGGCGAGGCAACGCGCCGCGCCGTACGGCTCGAGCCGGTCCGCGCGGAAGGCGTCCATCACGACGAAATAAATATCCGGTTTACGAGGCCCCGGCGCATGCGCCCGCCACGCGCCCCAAACCGCGGCCCCCACAAAAGGAACGAGCAACGCCAACGTGCACGCGCGCAGTACCGTAACGCTCGGCGCCGACGACGCGCCCGCGCGCCGCCGGATTTTACTTATCAACCGGTACGCGCCGACGGCCAAGGTCACCCACGCCGCCGCCGTAGCGAGGAATATCGCCCAAACGACGACAACGGCCAACCTCGGCCTTGCGTACAGGGCCACGACGTCGACCGTGGCTAAAAAATAGGAGGCGGCGACGCCGCAGGCCGCGGCGGTAACGACGAAGAGGGAGGGCGACGCCAACCGGACCGGCCGTTTCCGCCTCATCCCCCAATAATACGCGGTGCCGGCGACGGCGAACAAGGCCACGGCCAAAACCGCCAACCACAGAACCTCGACGCCCAACGACAGTTGGTAGAAATGCCGCGGTACGCCCCAAAACCGCCCCCGCCCCAACGCCGCGCCGAGGATGTGTTCGCCCGCGGCGGCCAGGACGCCCGCGGCAAAACTCGCGCCGACGAGCTGCGCCACAAAGCTACCGTAATTTTTCAACCTATCCGCGGCCATACCGTGTTTACGCGCCCGCCGGCCCTCACCTTATGTAACCCAACGTCTTCAGCTGCCTCTCGAGCTCGGGCGTCAGGCGGACTTCTTCTCGCGCGAAAGCGCTTTTTCTAACGCGCCTTTTCCAGCGGGCCAGCGCGTCGCGGCAGCGCGATAGGACCTCCTCGGCATCGTAAGGTTTACCGTCAGGGTTACCGTCCGACGCCAGGTTGTCCTTTTGCCGGCGGTCGCGGCCGCGGTCGTACAAGTACTCCGCCTCGCCGTTCTCATCCCTAAGGTAATAATAACCTCCCGCGACCAAACCATTTAATTCGATGCCGGCGTTTTCGCCCTCCTCGAGCGGCGGCGCGAGTATTTCGAGGATACCCTCCAAAAACAGCTCGCGACGCGGCAAATCCGAGCCCGTCTTCACGTACGGGGTTAAATCCAACCCCTCCCAATCGCGCGGGAGGTCGCCGCCCGCCAACGAGACCAACGTCGGCGGAACGTCGATTAAATTTACCGGCCCCTCGAGCGCCGCGGCGCGACAACCGGGTACGCGGACCAGCAACGGAATACGCGCCACCTCGTAATGAAGGCCGGCGCCGTGAAGCCACCGGCCGTGCTCCAGGAACTCCTCGCCGTGGTCGGCCGTAATAATTATCACCGGCTCGCGTTTCCCGCCCGGGCCGGGTAGAACTTCGTCGAGCAGGTCGCCTATCACTACGTCCATCCGGCGAATGTCCGCGTCGTACAACGCCTTCGCCAAAGCCAACTCGTCTTCTTTGAAATCGGGGATAAAGGTCGGGTCCTGCAATACGTCGTACCAGAAAAAGGGCGGGTAAGCGATTCTATCCGCCCGGCGCCTTTCGACCTTGGCCAGGTACGGCCTTAACTCGGCCAGGTACTCGGGGCGGGGCGGATTTGGCGTATGAGGTTCCATATAATGGATATAAAAGAATTTAGGCCGCCGGGCCGCGAGGCGCCCCCAAAACCTCACCCTCCCGTTCATCTCGACGCCGTCCTTCGTCGATTTCCAAAGCGGCCCCAAATGCGGCCGCATCCAGGGGAATACTCTGAAAAGGCGGGCGCACGAGACGGGAGGCCCCGCGGCGGCGAGTATCGGCCCGTCGGCGGTGCCGTCCACGACGTCGAAGCCGTCGGCCGTCCGCGCGGGCCGGTTCACGTGCGGGTTCGCGGAAACGCATACGGTCGTATAACCCTCGTCGCGCAAAACCTCGGCGAGCGTACGCGCGCCGGGCGGGAGCCCTAAAAACCGGGCGTTGACGCCGTGGGTGCCGGGGTAAGCGGCCATGAAAATCGAAGCTACCGCGGGCTTCGTCCACGTCGAAACGGTGAAGGCCTCCCGGAAAACGGCGGCATCCGCGGCGAACTCCTCCAAGTTGGGCGCCAGCCGCCGTTGTGCGCCGTAACAACTCAGCCGGTCCGCGCGGAAAGCGTCCATCACGACGAGGTATATATCCGGCCGCGGCGGCGCCCCGCGCGCGTGCCAAAGCGCCCATACGTCGGCCACGACGAAAGGGGCCAACAAACCCAGCGTCAATAACCTCAAAACGACGACCGGAAGCCGCCTCGCCGCGGCGGAGCGCGACCCAATTTTATTTATAAGAGTATAAACCACCCACGCCGCGCAGAACCACGCCGCAATCGTGAGCAAGAATACCGCGACCACCGCGACTCTCGGCTTGCCGTAAAACCACCCGATGTCGACCGTCGCCAATAAATAAAAAGCCGCGGCGCCGAAGGCCGCCACTAAGGTGATAAATGTCGCCGGCGAGACGAGGCCAACGCTCCCCCTTCTCGCCGCCCGAAAATAATACAACGAGCACGCCGCCGTGAACACGAGCGCACTGATTGCGGCCACCCATAGAACCTCCGCCCCAAACAAAAGTTGGAAAACCCGCCTCGGCGTACCCCAAAAGGCGCCGCGCGCCAGCGCCGCGCCGAATACGTACTCGCCGGCACCCGCCAGGATGCCGCCCAAACAACTCGCGCCCACGACGGACCCGACGAACCGGCCGTAATTATTTCGTCGTCTTTCAGTCAAAAAGGTTCCGCGGTTAAAGCCGTATATACCAAAACCAAGATTAAGGATACCAGTAGCCCCAGCATACCGGCCCCATTTCCGTGATGTCCTTTATGGGGTCGACCTCGAAAACCACGCCCATCATCGCCGGGTCCACCTCGTAATCCTTTATTTCGACCCTCTTATATTTCTGACCTTTGAGGTATCCCAAAAGAATTCGGACTTGGTGGTTAACGAACGCCGAGTGGCCGCCGCACTTCTCCCAGGCTTCCTCCGGGAGATAGTCGTAAATTTTTAACTTGGAGACTTTGAGGGCCTGGGCGGCGCCGTTGACCCGCTTCGCGACGACCGGGTCCCGCTTCTTGTCGAACTCGTTCCACGTCGCGATGTCGTTCTCGTCCATCGTCTCCTCGAGCGTAATGTACGGGACGCTGAAACTCACGTTGGGGGTTACGAACGATACGACCGTGATTACGTGACCTTCGTCGTCGGCAACGCGGACGCCGGGCCAGCCGGTGGAGGGGTTGTACTCGCCCGCGTACTTACGCCAGGCGAACGCGGGCGACGCGGCCAACGTCGTCGTTAACAAAATAACAACCGCGACTTTCCAGACCATATCTTCGTTCCTCCTCGTATCCCTTTTCCCGTAAAAATATAACACAAACGAAAGCGAGCGCAAACACATTTACGGCCCGCACGCGGGCGCGGGAAGCGTTCCCTCGAGCCGGGCCTTGCCTCCGGCGTCTCGGCGGGTCTTTTATTGCGGGCCCGGCGCCGATGTGTTATAAATCTTGCCAAGCGTACCCTTGAAAGGAAGGTTCGCCGCGCTGA
>Ga0209636_10003585_pt1 | contig 15822 bp, 6 predicted proteins | sample DeeMarSWOR152_54_FD_187464 | JGI IMG/M metagenome (GOLD analysis project Ga0209636, IMG submission 187464) | Marine sediment microbial communities from White Oak River estuary, North Carolina - WOR-1-52-54 (SPAdes) (version 2) | ecosystem: Environmental > Aquatic > Marine > Intertidal zone >...
GTTTTGGTTCATCTGTTTGCTTTTCATTCTGAAAAAGACTAACTAAGCCCTGAGATCTTAATTTTTTTTGCTTAGAGGATTTGATACTAATAGTATGCTTTTTAGTTTTCGTTTTAAGTCTTTTAGTCCTTCGTTTTTTCTTAACACTCTTTTTTTGTTCTTCCAAGAAGTGATATTGTACTTCCTGAGGCTGCGTTGTTTCTATTTCATTTAAGTCTAATATCCTTTGTTGTAGTGGCGTTAGTTGCTGAGCTTCCCTTGGATATCGAATCATCCGATCGTAAATTCGTCCAGGCCCAAAAACATCTTCAATATATTGATTAACATCTATTAATTTCTGCAAATCATCTTTTGTACTGAGTTCACCTAACATAAAACTAAGAGTAGCTATAGCGTGTTTCACCAAGACTCTTTTTATCGTTTTAAAGTCAAAATCAAAAAGTTGTCGTGGTATAACATGGTTCCCTTTGATATTCAACATCTGAATCCGTGTGCCAGGATCTACAGAAAATCCTAGATCTTTTAGAATATATGCAGCAGAGACTTGGGGTAATTTTGATTTATATGCTCTCAATGGTTTGTTGATCGCTTTTGGTTTGACAAAGTAACTGGGATCCATCTGGCCCTCGGTCATCTCAGTTCGAATCAGATTTCCCTCTCTATCGGCATTTTCATATAGCTGATCAAGTGTAATAGGATTGTCTGGGTTGTACTGATCCAAATAAGTGTTAATAATTCTCTCTTGAAAGTATTTCTGTAGTTGTGAAAAATCCGCTCGTTTTGATTCTAAACCCGTTAGTTCCTCTTCTATCCACACACGATTTTTCTGATTAAAACTATACACAATATATTTCTTCTTTCCCATTACAAATTGAAAGTCATAAGGTCCATCCTGTTCAAATTGAATAAGGCTTTTACTTGACCGTGTAATTGTTTCTCCGTTATTTATCCAATAATTATCATTCTTTGAAACTGTTGCCACTTTTTCATTGAGAATTTTATCAATAAGACTGACATTGAAGACTTTAGATCCATTTTCTTCATGAGGATTCTCAATTGTGACAGAAAAGTCCAAGGGGAATAATTTGGGAACCCACAACCATATACCGTCAGTATTATGGCAAACAATGCCACCATTTGCAGATACAAAATTATTATTATCTTCTACAGATAGATCATAAACATAGTCAGTAGTCTTTTTTATTTTGGTTATTCCTTTCTTCTTTAATCCAATAATTTCATTTAACTTTACATTCTCATAATGTAGTTTACTTCCCTGTTTCCAATTTTCTATATCCATAAAATTGACCATATACACAATATTTCCAGATGAACTTGAGGTTGTTTCTTGAATACTTACAATATAGCCTAATTCCTTACCTAATACGTACAAATCATCTCGCAATCCATCACTTGAAGTCCAGAATACCATTCGTTTTCCTTGTTTACTACCATCACCTTTGAAATATCCCGTTAAAAAGGCTTTTTTCACATTTGAACTCGAATTTAGAATCAACTTGGGAATTCTCTTTTCAAACGCATCTTTTCCACAACCCAATGCCTCAAATAGATGATAAAAGAAGAGGTTATCCATCGCTAATCTGTATGTTTCAGTTTTAGAATCAGAAAGAGCTGGACTTATTTTAAAATATGATGATAAATTATCTGCAACCATCTCTATTAATTTCTTAATTCGGTTTAGATTATCCATATTTTGTTGAGAGATGCCTACACTTATCTTATCGTTATAAATTCCTGATGTACCCTCAGCTACATACCAACCACAAAGTTCAGCGATATTTTCATCTAGATGAATTTGTATTGGATATTTGTAGCTTCTCAATGTACCAATAAGTGCTTCTTCTGCATATTCATCTTTGAACTCATTCAATGGAATCCTATAATAGTTTTTTCTTCTAGTTTTGTCATTTTTATCATATCTAAGACTAGATATTGGATATTTATTCCATTTCTCATTGGTATCTTCAGGTATGAACACATATAAATCAATTTCAGTAATCTTGTGTTGGTTGAAATTAATCATTAATTTATTCTTTTTAACAGCAGGAAATCTAGCAATATGAGCAATAAATTCTTCTTCAAGTTTTTTTACTTCCATCGGTTCAAATAAGTTTTTATTTATATGAAAAATACTATGTGAATCAGTTGTAACAATGCTTCCAAAAGGAGTTTTAATCTTATAAACATCTTTCGATGAAATTTGTCTAATACATTTGATAATCGGTTTCCATTCAACTTTACCTATTTTTGAAACTGAAAGGACGGCCCAATCTTCAGGTACAATGATATAATCTACTAATCGTGAATTATCTGTTGTTTCAACTCCTTTAATAGACAAACAATAATCATAAAACTCACCAATTGACAAAACTTGAATTAAACCATCAGGATCTTGAAAAATTAACCTTTCATTATAATCAAGGCTATCCAATTCTGTGACTAAGCCTATTTGCTCTAGTTGATTCGCAGCCCAAAATATCAAATTGGCTGATAATTTTGTTGTAATCCCAGCACACGGCATACTTGCATTCCTAACACCTCCTTTCATACCAAGGAGCCCATAAATACTGTTTAAAGGAACTTTCATACCAATCTGGGTACTTTCGTGAAATTTTTGCTGGCGTAGTAATTTAGGAGGAACGGGTCCGTTTTGGTATTTCTGGGAAATAATTTGCGAAAGCCGTTTGGCTTCGATTTTATGGCGAACTCGGGTGTTAAAGAAGTCATCCATAATTCTAGCAACGAAGTTATAGGCTTTTTGGCAGACACGTGAGTAAACCGACAATAATATTGTTATTTTCTTAGTTTTAACATCTAGACTCAAAAATGAATTTGTTGGGAGTTGAATATTCTCTGGTACATCCTCAAAAATATCAAAATGATTCTGGTCTAGCTTAGTTGTGAGCTGTGTTGCTTCAATTGAGTTACGAAGCCATTGCTGAAGGGCAACATATGGATCTTTTGAGATATCAGATCCTAGATATGTACGACTAACTGGTACTTTTTCTAATTCTGATCCGTTTTTAAGAATATAAGCTTCCGTCTCCTTTCCATCAAATGTGAATATTTCACGAGAGCGAATGATACCGTTTTGAGTAGGTTCGTACCTCTTACATTTCGCTTCATTTTCTGCTTTACAAACCGAAGATGCACATTTATCAGGCCCCGTATCTTTGAAACGACATGGCCGATTTGCTGAAAGTTTGATTACCCAATCACCCTCATAGAAACAACTATCATCAGGTTCATACAATTCGCACATTCTACACTTAGTTGGAGAGATTATTCCCGATGGTTGGAGCTTATATTGACGAATTTGGGAAGGATACATAGAAGTAACGTCAACGTGGACACCCCTGAGTTGAGTTGTTCCATCCAAAGAAGATAATTTATCTATCTGCGTTAAAACATCTGTAGTAACTCTTTTAACATTAACAGGTTTATATGCAGATATTTTCTCCAAGATAATCCGGATAGAATCTAGTTGTCGTTTAAGTTCGTGACGTGGAATTCCATTTTTTAAGAGTTCTACCTCTATCTGTTTCAAGAACTGTACTGGATCTTCAGAGAATTCCACTTTCACTTCCCCCAATTCAACTAAAAGATGTTTTTCAAACTCTTCTTTAATTACTTTCTTCGCAATTATATTACTTTCTTTTGCAATTACTTGTCTAATAATTTTTTTGAGGTTTTTTAACGCGTTCTTATTAACTTGATAATCGTAATAGAGATCACTTCGCCATATACCTGGCCTTTTAGCCTCAACCAATCCCCCTGTGTAAGCTAACGATTCGATGACAATACTAGGTGAAAAAGAAGTAATTCCATTCTTTCCAATCCTCTTTCTCCCTATTATCTGATGTTTATGATCTTCTGCATCGATTAAAAGGTCATCTAACGATCCTGCTCGTCGTGTTAAAAGCTCTGACGCTGGAACTGGAAATATTTGACCCATAGAAATGAAAAAGTCAAGGACTATTTCCCGAACATACTTCCATGTGATGTAACCATCACAACCAGCATAAGCAACAGCTGAAACTGGATCTTTTTTAATGTTAAACAGAGCTTCTCTTCCAATAGGTATTATTTTCAGCTTTTTCTCCACACTCGGTTTCAAGCCAAGATCTTTTTTAGGAAGATAGCTATATTTCTCATTAAATAGATAAGCATCTAAATGAATAACCCCGGCCCCTGACACATGATCAATGTTTGCTGAAGAATAATACCTGTGTAAATCTTTTCGACTCAGGTTCCTTGTCAGACGAAAGTTAATTTCAAAGCCAGTTTCTTTTTCAAAAGAGATTTTGTACTTTTCCGAACGAATGGCAAGAAAAGGAATATCAAAACGGCCCCCAAAGAAATCTGTAATGACATCTGGGTTATAATCATTAATATACTTATAGAATAATTGTATTAGTTCCTTCTCAGTCTTTACAATGATAACTTCTATCGAGAACTTCTCGATTACATCTGGGAATTCCTGTGGTGCATCTGAATATTTCCAATCGACCCACAGTTTAGGATGGGTATCATCATCCTTTTGACGAAGGAGCATATCAAAATTTTTGACATTTTTTGTCTCGATAACTCTTGAATTAATAATTAATTTGTTTTCACTGCCAGTAAACAGTGAAATCATTGAAATCTCGTCTTTATTAGGATTAGGATCACGTGTTTGTTCAAAATCTGTTTCAATATCAAATGCTAGAATTTTTAATTGAGGAGGTGTTTTATCAGGTAATGGAGACAGATTAAGAATTTCTCCTCGGCTTATTTCAGCCAGGTACCAAGCTCCAACTCGAACATCATGATCTATTGCGCAACGATGATGAAACAGTACATCTGCTTCCCTCCATTCCTGTACTCCACTTATTTCTTCACTTTTTGCCCGTAGATTTGGTACAGATCCTGGACGATCTGCAGTTACTTTAATAAATGGTTTTCTAAATAAAAATGTAAGATCGGCTGCGTCATAATAATCACCTTTCTCTACTTTAATTACCTGTTTGTCTCCAATTTCTTTAATCTGCCCCATTATTCTATTGATTTCATTCTGTGATAAACTATCCTCAAGTAATAGGAAATAATATGGTTCATGTCTTAAAAATGCTTTACGCTTCTTATGGTCTTCATCTAAGAAATAGATTTGGATTCCATTTATTAATTTCGCTTTGCTATACTCTGTATCTTCGTATTGAGATACAGAATCATATGTATCCTCCCATTGACTATGAGTTTCATAATCTAATATGAAAATAGGTATCTTTTCTCGCTCATTATAACGAAATGGTTGAAACCAAGATCGGTAACCTGGATGAAAAGTCTTTGTCCGTCTTGGTTTTGACATAGGATTTACCCTAACTGTTTATTAATTAGAGTGGAACATTAAATAACAACGCATTTGGATTTTTTAGAGGTGAATTATTGGAGTACATCATGTCCATTTATTCTATTCATGTTTTCTTGGCGATATTGTCCTCTTGATGTCAAGGAAATACGAGATTAATCTATTCGGAAAAAGCCCCTCTACTGAATTAGGTATTATAAAGTGACAAATCTTGATTTAAAAATATACATGATACCTTTTGCCTTTTATAAGGAAGACATATCTTTATAAAGTGCCTATATAAACTTCGATTTTACTTTCTTTTTCATTTCCTTCAAAGGTTTGAAGAAACTACAAAAAACAAAGATAAATGATTATTGTCGGAATTCTTATATTAATCTTAAAAAAGAATAAAGATAAAGGATTTGACATTGTGGTTCTACCTAAGGATACCATCGAGAATGATTCATATGAATTGATTCAAATTTTTCGAAGTATTATGGATAGATTATCCTTAAAACTCCCCTCACAATTTATTAGTTATAGTTTATTTTGCAGTGAACTTGGAATCCTATATTAAATGAGAAAGAAAGAAAAAAAGAAAAAAATGAATAGATCTCCCTAAATGAATGTGAAATGTTCTTGCAAGAGATTTATCTGATCCTTTTACTTGAAAAAAATACCTAAAAAAATGATGAATATTAAAGCTTTATTTATTACCGAAGACGAAGAAAACGCTAAAAAATAGGAGTATTTTAAGAAATGTCCTTCTTTACTCGACAATTAGTAAAATTTAGGACAGAGATTATTGGAGGGGTAATTGCTCTTGTTATGATAGTTACAGGTCTCATTATCCCTTTCTTCATCCCCGATCAACTACCTTCAGCTCCGCAAGGTTTTGAAGATGCAACTTGGATTAAAACTCTTATCTCTCTCCTTTTCATTGGAATGGGTATTTTATGCTTTGTTTGGCTTGTAATAATTCATAGATTCATTTTACGTAGGAGTAAGAAGGATTACATGTACTGAAACTCTGCTGCTGTTCTTTTCAGAATTTAATATTATAATCTAGATTGAAAAACTTATAGAAATGCAATAAGATGAGAAGATTTTTTGATTCTCTTTTAATAAAATTTAGAGGTAAAACTATGGCTAAAACGAATGAACCTGTTGTTGTTTCTTCTAAAGTCTGGGCAATTCTTCTTGAAATTGAAGCATTAAGAATAAAAGAACATAAGTTAATTCGTAACCTTTGGTTCGATTTGAAGGAACACCATCATCGTAAAATCCATCAGATGGTGTTTGAGCAAGCTTTGCAGTCAAATTCTGCGTTTCCTTCTGTCTCACGAAAAGAACTCGATGATTGGGTTTCGAAAAACATTACCACAGTATTTATAACATTAATTGAGCAAGGGGACATTATTGTTCAAGAGGAAGAGCCAAGTAAACCTCGAAAGTGGTTGTTTCAGGGAGTGGAGAAAATTAAAAAGAAAATTGATGAGACTCGAGAAAAAAATGCTGCTGATCAGAAGAAGACCTCAAAATGAATACAAATTTTAGATAGGCTAGACATCAAGCATTTTTCTCTTATTAACTACCGAAGATGGAGGAAAATAAATTTCAATATTCATTTACTCAATTATTGAAAAATCCTCCTCCCCCAAAAAAACCAACAAAAATTCTCTTAGAAATCTTCTTCCAACTAAATTCATTGAAACTCAAACACTTGACATGCAGCAATATTTTGCTTCAATTCATTAGCCTCCTTTTTTTCAGTCCAAAAAGTATTCCTTTTTCTAATGACGAACGATTCACTAATTGGAAAGAAGTATACGACTATTATGGTAACCCTGAACGTATTTTTCTTTCAATAGAAGATAAATTAATTCCTACTTCCATAAAAAGCTTATTTCTTAACAAAAATCATAATCAAGACGATAAATTGGTGGCAGATTGGTTAAATACAATTGATTGGGGTACTACTGCGGATTATCTTAGCAAGAATTATCGTTGGTTAAATGACTATTATGATTTAGAAACTAATGAAACAGATTTAATCACCTTAGAAATCTTTGATACTATTGCAGCTAGCTTGAAGAGAGACGAGTCCTCTTCGAAAAATTTGTGGGGGGAAGTTTATACTCCTTATCGATTTGCAGCCTATATAGCAAAAGAAAGCTTGATTCATTGGCTTAATAGCTGTTTCCAAGGAAACAAACATATCAATTTATTAAATCAAAATGTGTCCGAACTAGATGAAGAGTCCAAATCTCTTCTTCTAAATAAGCTCGAGTCTATTAAAATATTAGATCCAGCAGCAGGTACAGGTGTTTTTCTACTTGCTGCTGCAAAATTGTTATTAAAAAAATTGAAGGAATTACAACCTAATGGATCCACCCAAAACTTGAAAACTCAGATATTGGAGAGAAATCTTTTTGGTGTAGATATAGATATCTTTGCTGTAACTATTTCTTTAATGAAATTCTGGTTGTGGGCTTGGGATCATAAGGATTTACATTCTTTTGTCCAAATTTCATTTAAATATAATTTTTATGAGGGTAATGCCCTTTTGGGGTTCCAAAACATGCCCACAGACTATAGAAAAAACAATCTGGCAAAGCAGCAGTTAGAAAAGCAAAAAAGCTTGCTTGACTACCAATATGATCAGAAAAATCTCAATCAATTTGCCATTTATAAAGTATCAAATCACCAAAGCTCTATTCAAGGACTAAATCAGCTTTTTAAGTTCGCTCAAAGTCTTATTAAACATCATTCATTTAAATATTTCATTTTAGAGGGTGATCGTGTTCTCTGGAATAGTGAAAAAGATAGCTTAAACAAGAATGTATTGAAGAAAACTCGATTTTCCGCTTCAAATTCATGTTCTTCAAATTACAATCTCTATGCTGTTTTTTCACCTTCATTAAATGCGAAAGAAGAAGAAACAATAACATCTACACTTTTAGAATGTAAAAAATATTCCATCCCCAAAAAGTTTCATTGGATTTATTTTGGACCATATACTCCTAAGTTCGATTTGATTATCGGCAATCCTCCATTTGTAGCATTAACTGATATGACGATGATTTCACGAAAAATGCTACGAAGAGAATATCCAAATATTTATACAGGTAATAATGATCTTTCTTACTTCTTTATTACTCGTGCTCTATCGGCCTTAAGAACTGATAATGGAATTTTATCATTTATTCTCCCAAAATATCTATTACACAGTGTATATGCTAGAAAAATCAGGAATTTGATAGTCCGATCAGCAAAAATTCTTGAAATTCATGATTTAGCAGAATTTGCCCTGTTTAAAAATACGAGTATAAAAAATATTATTTTACATTTAAAGAGAGGCAGAATCCGCTCTAATGATATATTTATCTATTATAAATATCGAAAAAAGAAATCTCAAGCCTATAGGGAAGTCTGTAACATTCAGCAGTCCAATCTTAAATCAGAAAAGTGGATACTACTTGATCCTCCTAAGTTAAATCTTCTCAATCGCATTAGAAAGAATTCTAATATGAGACTGAAGGACGTAGCTTATATTAGTAAAGGAATCGAAACTGGTTGCGATCGTATTTTTGCACCTAAAGAGCCATTCTATTTTTCTAGGATATTAAAGGTCAATCAAATCCATATTAAACCTTGGATCAAAGGAAAAGACATTAAACGATTTTCAATATCTAGCACAGGAAGAGAGGTTCTTTTTGCTCCCTGTTATCGTAAACATGAAATTATAGCAAATAAGAAAATCTTAAACTATCTTAAACAAAACAAAAAATTATTATTAAATAGAAGCCGCGTTTTTAAATTTTACCTTTGGCGATCTGGGGATGAAAGAAAGACAATGAAGTGGGATACCCGTAAAATTGTTTCTCCCTATAAGGCCACTCAAAATACCTTTGCAATCGATTTAAAAGGCAGTCTTTCCTCAAAAGATGTTGTTTGGATAATTCCTAATGAAAAATTCTCTAAAAAAGATTTTATTCTGTTTTTAGTTGCTATTTTGAATTCTGAAGTGTTAACCTTCTTTGCCCTGAATTCTATCAAAGATCTTGGAGGTCTCTATGAATATTATCCAAAACAAATCCAGGATTTTCCCTTGGTTATTCCAAAATTCAATACACCAGAGTATAAATCCATTTGTGATCTTACTTCCAAGATATTGAAGAGTCAAAATGACATAAAAAAAATGAAATCAGAACGGAGATTAAATGAAATTATCTTTAAATTATATTGTCTTTCTCAAGAAGAAATAGATCTTTTAGAGGAGTGCAATCATCAGTGTTTCCAGAAATAAATTTACATTAAATATGTTAAATCATGATTTCTTATCATTTCTAACCGATAAGAAATCAAAATACTCCAGAGCCTTATTGAAGTAGCTTTGTTCCAACAGAGGATGAGCTTTCAAAGTTATGATGAACTCTTCTCTGGTCAATTTATAGACTAAGGCAGCAACAGCATCGATAGCAGTAATAGAATCTTGGTAATCCGCTTCTAATCGAGCTTTTGCAAGGGAGGAAGAGGCCTCCATTTTTCGTCTTGCCCATTCCCTTCCTAGGGGAATAAAACTTTTAACAATAGAAACCATTTTTTGGTGAAATTCTTTATTAGGATCGAACAAAGGAACAGGCATACTATCCATAATATACTGATTGATGTTTATCCCATAGCAAAGCTGGCGTATTCTAAACTCGAAAGGGATAGAACACATAATCCCAGCTAAATAGAATTCCACGTTAGTAATGCTTGGAAGATTATAGAGACAAATCACACTATTCGAAATAACGGATTTTGGTGGAAGAATGGCAATTCGCATTCGCCTGCGTCTGTGATTTCCTGAAAAATTTTTCCATACGATGATTGTTTGATCCCAAAATGAAATTTTCCTCTGATATTCCTTAAATGATCGAATCCAATACCGAGGATATGTATCATCAAATCCTAACCGCACTAAATGACGTCCTTCTATAAGGGGATGTGGAGTGATATTTTTGATTAATAGATTCCTATCATTAGTCATATCAACTCCTCGTGACGTTTTGCAGCCCCATTTATTAGAGGAAAGGGGAGAAAATTTAGTCATCTTTCGATTTATTTTTAATTCAAGTTGATTTCGCACTGCTGGAACGATACATTCAGGGGAAGCAATAAGAATATCCTCCCGTGAAAAATAAATGAGATTTTCAGATGTTTTAGACAGATTCTTTACACTAATTTTGGATAAAGCGTCAGTAGAGGAAATTCCTTTAATAAATGGGAAAACCTCATCTGCAGTGCTTTTTTGAGCTAAAACAATAAGAATACTCAGGCCTGGTTCAGCATCAGGAAACATTTCCTTATTAGAGACGATTTCAATTATTAAATCAAGATGCATTTTCGTTATTAGCATTCGTCGTAAAGGTTGACTATAATACTCTCCCAAAAGTCCACCAGGAAGAATGATACCCAAAAAGCCATCAGAACTACAGAGATTATAAAATCGTTCAAGAAAGAGTTTAAATAAGTTTTTCTCGCCTGGTTGCCACTGAAAATACTTGTTAAAATATTCAGTAGTGTTTTTGTAAAATTCTTTCATTTTTAAATACTTGGAATGTGATTCAGTGTCTTTATCTCGAATTGTCTTGATTTGATGTGAATAATTTGCTCCCTCAATAGCTGTAGATCCTAACCATTCTCGATCATAAAGCTTCCATTTGTCCCACGGAGGATTACCGATAACTGCATTGAATCCATAGTCTTCAGAAAAAAAGACTTCGGGAAATTCTAATTCCCAGAGAAATGTGACCAATTCTTTATTCTTAGCTTTAAAAATAAACGAAAAAAAAGGTATTATTGTCATCTGATCAAATAACTTGTTTGCCAGTTCAGCTTTATATTTCTCATTTTCTTTTAATATTATATCTACACTCCCATCAAAAGTTTTGTTCCAGTACATCTTTGACATTCGATCTCTTTGTAAAAGAAGAGTGCTAATTTCTGTAGAATACAGAGAAAATAACTTATTTCTCGCTTCACTGTTCATATGAATAGGAGAAATTAGTGAGTTTCCTGTTTTTAAATTAAATTTGACCGCAATCCGTGCTAATCTCGTTATTTCAGGTGTAGAAAATTCTTCTATGATCTTATCACGAGCCTGATATACAATTTCTGGGTCAAGATCTACCCCATAAATCATCGATCTAATAATATGAAGTCTCCAAACATCTAATGTAAATTTATCTTTCTTCCCCACCATTAAAAAATCCATTGCTAATTTTTTTTGAAAATAAGTGCAAAAAAGATCTAAATAAGATGATGTTCGGGTTTTTTCCCATAATTCGCTCAAAAATTCCTCAAAGAAATGAATCACTTCAACCAAAAATACTCCGTCACCCATGGCTGGATCTACAAAGCGTAAGGTTAGAACTTTATTAAGTAGGTTTGCGATAGTTGAATATTTAGTAGGATCTTCAAGAGAACGCCATGGTTTCCAAAAACACTCTGAAATAATCGACCCGCATACTTCATGGACTATTTGGCGTGCGATCATAGGATGGGTAAAAAACTGTCCGTGTTGTTTTTTTTTGACAAGAGTAGAGTGTTTATAAAACATTTGAGATTCCTATAATTCATTATGAGAGTATCATTTAGCTTTTTGGATCCGCATTTGTACTAGATTCTTTAAATCATTGTATAAGTTATTTACCAATGCCTGTGAGAGTGAAAATAATCTCGCCACATAATCGTTAGTAATTTGCTTTATTGATTTTGGGGTTCCTTGTAAGACAGAGAATGGAGAATAGTCTAAAAGCTGTGAAAAAGCGTGAAATATATCTTTTGAATAAGTCTTGACTAATAAATCGTAGTTAGGAATTTTAAGCAATTCATATTCATAAACTTTGATATCTAAACCGCCTTCACCCAAATTACTACGTCCCAAAAGTTCTAATTGTAAAGTGGTAAAAATAGAATTAAGGTACAAGAAATAACTAGTAAATAAGAGGTCACCTTGTTTAAATTTAGTATTAATAAATTGGATACCATATAAACGAGCATCAAAATAAAAATCTTGCGGATTATAGAAAAATGGAAATCGGTCATTGATTGTCATGAGGCAAAGAAGGTTGAAGGACTCATATTCATGTGATGGTAGACTATACCAATTTTTCCGTGAACTACACGTTGGTCTTTGGTTGAATTTATTACCCACGGACGGAATCCATTTCTCTCCCCAACGAATGTATTTTCTTATGCCTGTTTTTAATCGATTAATGGGAGAAGGGGAAGCAATCAAAATAACTACAAAATTTAGGTCTTTTTCATGAATCTCATAATTTGTGAGACTCCGAGGGGATTTGACTAAATAATTAGGAACCCAAGTAGAACCATCGTTGTCTTTAAAAGAATACTCCCAAGAATATTTTTCTTGTCCAATATCACGATGCATCCAATAATCCTTTTCAATGATGAACATCGGTTCACTTGGATGAAATCCTTGAGCTTTAAATTGCTTAATTACTAGCTCATCCTTTAAATATAACATTAAATCTCCAGTGTCTGAATCCCAGCTAGATGTAAAGAATGCATTTGATTTACCTGGTTTACCCACATAAAAAAAGTCATTTGCTCCACTTGTAAACCCCCTTCGGACATGAGCCACTTCTCCCAATATAATTAGCTTTTCATCAAGCTTTTTTATTAGTTTGAAGTAGTCTATTGGAGCGCGAAAATATATTCCCCATTTAGATTTCGAGAAAAGCTCTTTTTGTTTCACAGAAACAACTTGAATCCTTGATGAGTAATCTTTGAGATGGGAAATCTTTTTATCAACCAGTAGTTCAAGATCTAATATGTTGTTAATTGATACAAAGTTAACCAAGTTTTCAGAGTTGGTAACTTCTTGATATGCCTCCATTTTCTTTCGTTTAAGCTTCAGGATAGCTGTATTAACATCTGCAGTTGGAATAACCTTTTGTATTCTAGAATTAATAATAAATTCAATCAAATAATGGTCTAAAATGAATTGTTGGAGTTGTTGACCATAAACTACATCCAACCAAGAATTAGGAATAATTAATCCGACATTATCTTCTTCATCCAAGAGACTAGTTGCATGCACTAAAAAATAAACATATAAACCTGATCTTCCTGATAATGAAGTTCTGCTATAAGAGGGGGTTGTTTCAATTTTTTGGAGATCTAACAGGATTTTCTCTTTTAAAAACTCCTTATATTCTGTTGTGAGTATCTCATGACGAGTATAGGGAGGATTCATTAATAACGTGGTCATCCCTGAGTTTTTCATTAACAATTCTAATGTTGAGGAGTCACAATTGAAGAAATCATAACGATAAATCCGCCAATCAGCCATGGAGTTTGGATTTATTAAAAGAAAATAATTGATAGCACTCTCTGCAATATCTGCTAAAACAGGGTCTAGTTCAACACCAATAAGCTCAATCTGATTGTACTGAATTGTTCTAGACTCAATTAAGACTCTTAAAGCACCTAAAAGGAATATTCCTGTTCCACATGCAGGATCGATAATTCTGGTGGTTTTTTCTGTTAAATTCTGTTTACAGATGAAATCTACAACCGGTAATGGTGTGAAGATTTGCCCTTGTAGTTGTTTTTGGTACTCTGGGATTCCTATTTCGAATATATATGGTAGTAATAGCTGATTTCCGCTTTTAATATCCCCTCTAATTTTACAAATAAGATTAATGATTTCTAAACAAGAATCCCAGTCTTTAAACATGAAAATAAGAAGTTTATTAAGAGGAAAACCCTCATAATCCAAAATAGGGGTTTTCGGTTCAGATTTATTTGCTAATCTCCAAAGATTCTCTAAATAACCGACAAATTGATTTCGAGCTTCTTCTAAATTAGAGGAATCTTCTAAAGGGGACTGAATCAGGAGAGAAATTTTTTCTAGAAATGAATTTAGCTCAGGAGTATTTTCTAACTTCTTCAATGAGAGCTGAATTTTATCATAAAGGAGAGTAATCAATATTTTTGATAGTGGTTGTACGAATTTTAAGGGCTTATTTTGCCATTCATTCCATGAAACCTCGTCTAAAACCTCATAAATTCGTTCTTGAAGTGGTAGTTGGTGAATGAATTGCTTTTGTATGTAAGTTTCCACTGAAGGGAGAAGAATTTGAAAAAAAGATAAAAAGTATTGTGGTTGCATTTTTCCAATTGACAACATTTCTGTGGATCTCATTATATCAACAATTTGAAAGTAAATATTTTTCTCTTTCTTGGTTTTTTACTGATTTTCTAAAGGAAAAAATAAATCCAGTGGGGCAATCTTGGGAACCTCTGTCTCATAATACATACATATCTCAGTCATTGGGCATAATGGACATTTCGGCTTCTGTGCTGTGCAAACTATTGCTCCCAGATCTAAGATACCCTGATTGATAAACCAAACGTTTCCTTTAGAAATGATTGTTTCAGAAAGCTTCCAAATCTCTTTCTCAAATATTACGTTTTTTTCCCACTTCCACAAACCGAAAATACGTCCTAGAACGCGTTCTACATTTACATCAACAATTGCAGCAGTTCTATCCTCCTTCTCAAAAGCAAAACTAAGAATCGCGCCTGCAGTATAGCGGCCAATACCTTTGAGGGATAAAAGGTCATCCAAGTTACTAGGAAACTGTCCATTTCTCTCAAATGTAATTTGTTTAGCAATTTCATGTAAATATTCACCTCTTCGTTTGTACCCCAATTGATCAGTGATTTCTTTAATCTCTTTAAGAGGCGAATGAGCCAACCTTTGAATAGTTGGGAACTGTTGCAAGAATTTATTGTATATGGGAACGACAATTTCTACATTAGTCTGTTGAAGCATAATTTCGCTGACAAGAATTTTGTAAGGATCTCGAGTACGACGCCAAGGTAAATCACGACCGTTTTGTACAAACCATTCAACGAGGGCCTTGACAAAAAATGCCAATCGTTGGCTTTGTATATCGTTAAGAAAAGACACCCTTTTCTTAAGTGATTTTTGTGCTTTCTTCTGACTTGTCATCTTATATTGCTCTAATTCATGAAAGTTTTTTAGAGATCTTTCTTGATTTAATACATTGAAAGATAATACTACCCCAGTTATTTATTTTTTTTATTTTCAGTTTTTTAATACGAGTGTGGAGTTAAGTCATCACGAAAAGAATGCTTAAAAACACGAAAAATCGTTACTTTTTTTAATCTTGGAGGATGAATACCACAATGAACGAGAAAAAAGAAAGTACCACGAAGAAGTTAGGGAGATTTTTAGGTAAAAAAGCGGTTGATGCTGGACATATTATTGATAGAGAAATTAGAAAAGCGGGTAAAATAGCTAGGGATGAATTTAAGGAATTTGATGTTGGAAATATAGTAGTAAAGCCAACAGAACGACCTAAAGATGAGTCAGTAGTTCATTTTACTCGTCGTGCCCGCCCAACAAAGACCTATACACAAGCAAACCG
>Ga0209636_10003586_pt1 | contig 15820 bp, 14 predicted proteins | sample DeeMarSWOR152_54_FD_187464 | JGI IMG/M metagenome (GOLD analysis project Ga0209636, IMG submission 187464) | Marine sediment microbial communities from White Oak River estuary, North Carolina - WOR-1-52-54 (SPAdes) (version 2) | ecosystem: Environmental > Aquatic > Marine > Intertidal zone >...
AAGTATGATATCAGGAAGGTTGAACCTTACGCAGCCTACGATCAAGTACCCTGGGATGTTCCCACAAGAGAGGATGGAGATGCCTACTCAAGGGTATGGGTGATACGGGACGAGATGATTGAGAGCGTTCACATGATATTTAAACTTCTTGATAAAATACCACAGGGAGAGGTTTATAACAAGGTACCCAACCCGTTCAAATGGAACATACCCAAAGGAGAGGCTTATGTGAGGTGCGAGTCTTCACGTGGAGAACTGGGACTTTACCTGGTGAGCAATGGTGAAGATAAGCCTTACCGGGTGCATTTCAGAACCCCGTCCTATCCCCATGGTTTAACAATATTGGAAAAAGCATTAAAAAATGAAAGTATAGCCGACGTGGGTAACATAATGATAAGCCTATATGTTGTCGCCCCAGAAATCGACAGATAACAGATGAAACATTAGCTGGAAGGACGGATATTATGGCCAAAAAAAGTATTTTAAGTCCATTTAAATCTACAAGGTTTCTTTTCAAAAAGCCAAAGACTTTGAGATACCCTTTTGAGCTTAAAGAACCCGCAACAAGGTACAGGGGCTTTCATCTCAATGATTGGGATGAGTGCACTGGCTGCGGGAATTGCGCTGATATATGTCCCAATGAAGCGATAACTATGGTAGAAATACCCGATTTAGAAACCAAACCTGGTCAGAAAAATGAGCGACCCCAATTGGATTATGGCAGATGCTGCTTCTGCGGTCTGTGCGTGGATATCTGTCCTCCCGGTTGTTTACGGCTTTCCAGGGATTATTTTCATATCCACTTTGACACCGGTACTTTTGTTTTCTTTCCCAGGGACGAAAAAACGGAAAAAGAGAAATTTCTCCCTCCTGAGAAATATTCGGTGCTAAAGGCCAGCCTTTCACACCGTAAACAGGATTATGAGGGTTTCGTTTCCGATCTCAAATATTCTCTATTTGAGCCAGAGCGCGTAACCATGCCTGAGGTTTCACCTGAGGAAAGAAAACTTTCCTTTATAGAACAGGTCATAGGCTACAACAGAGATGAGGCCAAGAGAGAAGCTTCCCGGTGTTTGGAGTGTAAACTATGTGAAGACGCCTGCCCCGCACATCTAAAAATTCATGATTACGTCAGGGCCATTTATGAGGATAAACCAGAAGAATCACTGAAGAAGATATTCGAGGATAACCCAATTCCTTCCATCTGTGGAAGGATTTGCATGAAACACTGCGAGGATGCATGCTCTCTAAGCATACGAGGTGAAGCATTAGCGGTAAGGTGGCTGAAAAGGTATGCTGCGGATACCATCAAAGATTATAAAATCACCCTGGAGCTCAAACCGGCTCCATCAACTGGTAAAAAGGTTGCCGTCATAGGCGCAGGACCAAGTGGCCTGTCTGTTGCGTATTTTCTTACTCTGAAAGGTCATAAGGTTATGGTATTCGATGCTCTCCCTGGTGGGGGTGGTATGATGCGGATAGGGCCGCCTCTGTACAGACTTCCCATCGAAAGCATAGACAAGGATGTGAACTATATAGCTTCCCTGGGAGTTAATTTCAGGTTCAATACCAGAGTTGGAAAAGATGTCCTGTTTGAAGATCTTATGAAAGATTACAATGCTGTCTATTTGGGCATAGGAACCACGGTAAGCCTCTCTACCAGGGTTAAGAACTCAGAAAAGTGCGTTCTGGCTCTCGATTTCCTGAGAGAAAATAAAATTGAAAAGGGTAGCAAAGTAGGTAGGGAAATCATTGTAATAGGTGGTGGTAACGTAGCCATGGATGTAGCCAGGGAGGCGCTAAGGGTGCAGCATATGCAATTTCCGGGTGAAAAAGTTATCACCAAAACAGTATCCTTAGAAGACTGGGATGAGATGCCGGCATCAGAAGAAGAAATCGAAGATTCCAAAGCAGAAGGGATACAGTTCAACCCTGCTTGGGGTCCGAAGGAAGTTGTTCTGGATGAAAAAGGAAATGTAAAAGGGCTTCAATGTATAAAGGTAAAATCGGTATTTGATGAGCAGGGGAGATTCGCTCCTACCTTTTACGAGGAAAATCAGATGTTCCTGGAAGGAGATATGATAATTGAAGCAATCGGTCAGAAACCGGATTTCTCATTCATGCCCGAAAAACTCTTCAGTAAACTTGAAATTACTGAAAGAAAAAAAGTTAAAGTTGATGAAAATGGTATGACCTCCATTCCCAATGTATTTGCTGGAGGAGACATAGTTAATTTGAATTTAGATGCGGTAACTGGAATTGCCGATGCAAAAACCGCTTCCGAGGGAATAGATAAATTTTTATCGAATCCCTAGTATCACTTTAGTCCTAATACACGGTCTATCTTGGCCTTGTCAAACCCTGTTATTTTGACCCTGCCGATTAAAAGCACAGGAACGCTCATCTGTCCGGTCATTCTTACCACATCTCTTGCTGCATCCGGGTCTTTATCCACCTTTATTTCTTTTACCTTTACCCCTTTTTGAAGGAGATAATTTTTAGCCCGGGAGCACCATGGACAAGAAGACGAGGAAAAGAGAATAACTTTTTTATCCATTGCATATTCCTTTTTTAGAGATTTTATTTAATTTATATTTTTGTCTAGTTTTATCGAATCCTGAGAGGGATAAATCACAACCAGAATAATATCACAACCTTTACCTACCCCCCGACCCAAGGGCTAAATCCCTGTATCGGTATCCGCAATAAGAAATTCCTTATCTTTAACCTCAATAATCTCTAAAAATTTTGGTTTCATTTTTAATAATATTCTTCTTCAAATTTTATTTTTGAAGTGAATGCCAAAGTTCTATTACTCTTTCGGGTTTTTCCTGTTCTTCTTTCCTGAGAGTATAACTCAATATTAAACCTCTTTTTTCTCCTTCTAGAGGTGTAAGCATACGTTTAAAATAACTCTTCAGATCCTCTCCTTCTTCTCTGGGCCAATAACCATAATAGGTTTTATTCTTATACAAAATCTTCTGCATTATATCTTTATAAGAAAGCTTTTGTAGGTGTGGTTCACCAAGATTTAATCCTTTTAATTCAGATATATCAAGTAAAGGGTTCAATAGGTAATCTGCTCGTCCACAAAAATGTATTACGGCACCTCCAAATGGCTTGAAAGCTTTTATAAGGTAAGGAAGAACAAATTCTTCCAAATGAGAAGGAGAAAGGAGTACAGCAGTATCCTCATTAGACCAAACTCCGCTGCTACCCATGTAAAAATTTCCATGGTAACCCTGACTTGTGGGTTCACCTATTGCTCTTTTAATGATTAATGAGCCCTTAATGTATAGTTGGGTACTGATTTCCATGAGATGATGAACAAAATTTGGGTCATCGTAAAAATCAATAAAAATGTCATCACCTCTTATAAGATGTGCAAGGGAAAAAGGACCCCAGGTATATGACACACAAACAGAAGCTTTCCCCCTTACTAAGCTTTTAAAATAATCGATATATTTCAAAGCGTAAGGCATAAAACCTTTTTGATCAATGTATTCTAAATCTTCTAGTCCCAACTGGCTTATTTCTTTTTTGGTAAGCCTTTCTTTGAGCCATGGATCTTTTTCCTTAAATATTCTCTGTTTTAATCCCAATATACTGGGCAAGAAACCTGCGCCCATCTTAGCTTGCACAGTAAGTTGAGAATCCGACAAGCTTCTTACTGTACTTAATAGATCAAAAAGTTGTTCAAACAACATTTTTTCTTTATCAAAAAATTGTTCCTCAAGGTTATAACGGCAATAAATTTCACTATACCGTTGACAATATTTATGTTTTTCTTCTACAGGAGCACCTGATAAGAGCAGGGGAATGTAATCTGTTTCCTGATTTCTCCCGATTGCGGATTGTCTTTCTTTTCCCTTTTTTAAAATCTGTTCCTCTGGTTGAACAAAATCTAATATTTCTTCAATTTTAGATTTCAACATAACTTCTTATTAAGTCATAATTGTTTTATAAAGGAATATTGTGTTTACTCAAAGTTGATAATGATTTTCATTATCAATTTATTATAAAATTACTCGATTTCCAAATGTTTTTGATCGATGTGGTATGCAAAATTGTTCATAGATTTTATTGAAATGGATGATTATAAGGGGATGTAATTAGTAAGTCACATTACTTGAAAACAATGGCACCCCACACTTTCTGTTTTTTATGTGTGGATAAGCAGAGTAGAGTGAGAATTATGAATAAAATAAATCTTTTCACAATTGTCCATTTTAATTATAAAAAAAATGATTTTATTTATCATATATTTATTATTTTTATTAATTATCCTCTGACTCCAGCCAGAGCTGTTCCTGACACGATATCGAATTCAAGATCGTTGGATATAAGCTTTTGGACCTTTGACCTGATCTTTTTAAATAACAGCTTTAACTTCTGTAATTTTTTATCAGGTTGCATTTTTATTGATAACTCTTCAAATTGAAATACAGTACATTTAGATATCCTAATCGTGCTCCCGTCAGGCATGGTGATCTCGCATAAAGCATTTTCTCCGGTATTGATAATTGTTCCGGAATCGAGTTTCAAGTGCATTTCCGCAGCCTCAAAATCATCGATATTATTATCCGGGGTCACGTCAATATCAACATGACCGTAAAAAAAGGATATATAAGCGTATTCCTTCTGAATGTCTTTTTGTGCATATAGAAAACCGAAGGACAAGACAAACAGTAGAGATATTGTATAAATGAATATTTTTTTCATGGTGCTTTCTTTTCACTTATTACTTAAAATGAGAATTGTGTTTCTCTAAACGTTCTACTTATTACTTTCATATTCTGCATTAATGAATCTTTTTTCCGCATTCTATAAAAATGAAAGCAATGTTTGTGCCAATTTTAACTATAAAGTTATCTCTTTATATAATAAAGAATAATCCCATTTGCTATGGTTCGACCTTCCTTTAGATAGTTTGCAACTTGTGTCTCATTCGCAACTATTTAAAAAAAGACATAACTCTTTTAATAAAGAGAATAAGCTATCCTTCAATCCAATACGTATCAACTTAAGTTGCAGTCTTATATAAGCACAGGGCAATCGAATGGTCTACTTAATTCATTATATATCAAAGAATTAAATTGTAAAATGTGGTGGCATAGTAGTTGCTAATGATAGAATGAGGAGAAGAGGTTAGCATTGTTTAAATTTGAAAATGCAAGTCCAGATACCCAAAAATATCAGGTATTACTTTTTAATTAAGTTTATCTGTACATTTTTAAAATATTCAGAACCTTTAACGGTTGTGGTCACTGTTTAGGGAGGTAGCATCCTCGGTGACCTATCATTCCTCTTTCAAGGAGCTGTCGAGGAGGAGTGGCCAATGAGGTGGGAGGATTACGATGAGAAAAGATTATATTACAGTATCTTTGATAGCAGCTTTTCTTTTCTTTGCTGGCTGTGGAGGGGTAAAGATGCATGTGAAAAAGGGGGAATTACGAGACGTGTTGCCACAGGAGTTTGTCGAAAAGCGTTATATCCAGACAATTGGCATTGGAGCAGCTGATGAATCTATGTGTAGCAAGACCCAGAGGAGGGCGGCTTCCCGCAATTCAGCCATCGTTATGGCTCATTATGAAATGCTGAGTATTGTTAAAGGTATCAAATTAGTAGGTGGGGTTACTGTTGAGAAGGCAATGGAGACAGATTCCCGCATATTAAGTGTGGTAGATGATTACATAAAAGGTACTGAAATCATTCAGACCGAATGGACTGAAGATGATGGATGTGTTGTTACTTTGCGTCTGGATAGGAAGAGGTTCGAGGAGCAAATAGGTGAAAAATTTGAATAGAAGTAAGCAAGCGATAGTAAAAACAAGAGCCACTTTCATTTTATCTTCATTCGTAATCTCTTTTTTAATCTTCTCGGGATGTGCAACAAAAGGCTATCTTACCCAACGCCAGGGTGAGACTGGAGGCGAGATAGTGATAGCTGTAGGAGAGGTGCTAGTGGATGATAAGGATCTTGTGGGTACAAAGAAGAGGGCCATAATTGATGCGCAGAAAAGGGCTGTAGAGATGGTAGTTGGTGTTTACATCTCAGGAAGGACAATTGTAGAAAGAGCTATTACTGTGAGGGATAAGATTATTGCGAAGACTGACGGTTATATAGATTCTTATGAGATACTCTCTGCGAAACGAGAGGGAGAGTTATATAAAGTCATGATAAAGGCTTTGGTGCGGATTACTCGAATAAACGAAGATTTAGTAGATTCAGAATTCATGAACACCAGTCCTATTGGTAGGAATCCCCGAATAGGTATATGGATTGATGAATCCTTAGAAGGCAAAATGCGTCCTAACTCGATCTCCTCTAAAGTGGTAACCCAACATCTCCTTGACAGAGGGTTTCAGGTAATTGCATCTAATAGTGCGTGCCCGGGCTTGACTGAAGAGCAGGATACCCTTAACGGTTTCTCAGAAATTATTGATGCAGATATTCTTATTTTGGGTAGTGCTAATTCTTATTTTTTTACTGATGAAATATTAGGTAGGCTTGTCTCGTATCGTGCTCTCCTCCAATTAAAGCCCAGGTTTGACAGCAAATCATAAAAAACGGCTATTTCTGAAGATACAAATTTTATAATTCATTGCTATATAATAAGTTTGTTTTTTACCCCTTTTTCTCCGCATTTTAATGTGGATACAACTATTTACAATTTATAATAATTTTTTAAGGCCATAAGTATTGACAATATATAATAATAGTATTAATATTATTGTATATTATGTGGATACAAAAGGAATATGGCGCACTTTAGACGATCCACCTCCAAAGACAATACTTACCTCCAATTGGTTGAGTCCTACCGTAACCAAAAAGGGCAATCAGCCAAACGAGTCTTAGCTAGCATCGGTAATATAACCAAAATGTCAGAAGAGAAAATAGAACGGCTCACGCTTTCTTTTATTCGTGCGGCTGGCATGGAGAAGAAGTTTCAAAAATACGACTTTGAGGTTGGTAAAGGATATCACTATGGCACTCTCTTGCCAGCTATTGCTGTTTGGCATCAGCTCGGTGTGGAAGAGATCATCGACAACTGTGTACCTGAAAAGGTTGAGATTCCTGTTTCCCGTATTGCTCTCATACAAACAGCGAACAGGTTCTCTGATCCTGGCAGCAAACTGGCCTGTTTCCGGTGGTACTATCTTTCTTTGTTTTCGCAGATGAAGAACTTTGTTCACTTTCCCTCGGATGAAGATGAACAGCTACATACATTCTATAGGGCATTAGACTACTTATGTCGAGCAAAGAAACAGATTGAAAGAGAACTCTATTATCGGCTTTTAAAATATGGCATAGATAATAGTCTCATTCTATACGATATTACCTCGACCTATTTTGAAGGCACACACGCGCAATTAGGAAAGAAGGGTTTTTCCCGGGATAAGCGAGGTGACCTTGAGCAGATAGTGGTAGGAATTGTCATGAGTAGGGATGGCATTCCCATAGCGCATCATGTATTCGAAGGAAACCGTTTAGATAAGACTACCGTGAAAGAAGTTGTCCACGATTTGAAAGCACGCTTTAGGTTAGAGAGTGCCATTTTTGTAGGCGATAGGGGAATGATCACCTTTGAGAACATAGAGAGTATCAAAGAGCATCATTATGAGTATATATTCGGTTTGCAGAGAAGGAACCGGAAAGTGATCGAGAATTTACTGGGCAAAGTAATGGAACATCCTGATGATCCGATTCAGGAGTTTGGATACGCAGATCTTTCCGTGGCCTTACAAAAAAGTTATCCTGAAAATGTACGATTTGTTGTCTGCTACAATGAAGAAGTAGCTCAAGCAACGAGGAAAACCCGCGATAGGAACAGAGCTCTTTTTCAAGAACTGCTGGGTACAGTGGAACGGGTAGGGGATCTGAAGGCGATAAAGAAATCGAATGATCGGTTAAAATTGTTTCTCTCGCAAAAACATATGACAAGATTCTACCAGGTAGACATTGAGAACGAAGAGCAAGGAGAAAATGTTTACCGACTAAAAGTGGAAGAGAAGAAGGATATCATACAGAGGGAAGAAGGTTTAGATGGGCGGTATTTCCTTCAGACAGAAGTTTCTAAGGAAATAGGGAAAGAAGAAATCGACACATCTTACAAATCGCTGCAAGTAGTGGAGAGGGCCTTTCGGGTGGTAAAACATGAGATAGATATCCGGCCGATCTATGTTCAAAATGAGACCCGGATACGAGGTCATGTGATGATAAGCTATTTTGCATTATTGATAGAGAGGCTAATTGAGAAGAAACTGAAAGAGGTGTTTCCCGCTGCCTACGCCAAAGAAGAAAAATGGGTAAGGCAGGTAAAAAGAAACGGGGAAGAACCGTTGACTATGACTACCCTGTATGAGGAGTTGGATAATGTTCGATTGATTCCTCTGAAGCTTAAGCATGGAGATAATGAAGAAGAAGAGAAGACATACATATGCACAAAGATAGAGAATAACGTGAAAAAGTTTCTAAGTGCTCTGGGCGTGAAGAATGCGATGAACCCTGTGAGACTTTCATTCAGACGGACCAGGAATCGAACAGATCATGGGCAATTATTATTAGAGTTTGGGGGTTAAAAACCAAAAAAACATAATAAGACGTCAGGTGATTGTAAGTAATCGGTAGATATTGTGAAAAAAAGGGCTTGTGGGTACAACAGGAACAAAATAAAATTCACAATTCCTTGATATCAAAAGAAATAGCTTCTTTTGGTGTCAAACCTAGGATGTAGAAATAAACTCAGATTATTCTTCTTTAAACGGGATAGATTCCGGAATTGGTACACAAAACAAAACAAAACAAAGTAAAACAAAACAAATTCCTGACGGAAGAAACAGAGTAAATTCCTCCGGAAAAACAAAACAACAGGAAGCTCCTCCTCCGCCTTCGGCTCCGGAGGTTAAATCTCAAAAAAACAAACCAAGAAACGGACCGTTGACCAAAGAGGAAATCGAAAAGGAGAGAAAACGTCAGAAACGAATTCTCAAAGAAAAATATCCTGGTGAGATTATACCGCCCAGGGACGAAAAAACATGAAAAATACACCAGAAAATCTCATAAAGGAACAGATCAAGGATTATCTCAACATCATGGGTTGGTTCCACTTCCCGATCCGACAGGGATTAGGATGCTATAAAGGACTTTGCGACAGAATCGCCATTAAAAAAGGCAAAGTGCTTTTCATCGAATGCAAAGGTCCGAAAGGCAGCCTTACATCGGATCAGGAGAGATTCAAAGAATACATCGAGATGTATGGCGGAATCTATGTAGAAGCCAAAAGCTACGAGGACGTGGCGAAATATGAAAAAGATTAATACCTGGTTCAGATGCGAATATCCCGACTGCCACAATGAGACTGATCGCGGTTATGAGGTCGAACATGAGGGGAAGAAGATCAAGGTCTGTGAGGAATGCTATAAAAAATTGAGGGGGAATAATGACTACAAATGAACAATATGACTTAATACTATTTTTCAAAAGCGGTATTCCTATCGTCTTCTCATGGCTTTTCCTGCTCATCATCGCCGTGATATATTCTGCCTTGGGAACAATATTCGACGGAAAAGAGAAGAAATCAGGGAAAACGTTTATAAATATATATATAAAAAACTCGAACCGATACATGGCGACAATGTTCCTCACGGCCTGGCTAGTATTGAGCTTTGTAATATGGAGATGGATCTTATGAAATCGATACAAATAGCTTGCAAAGGCGCAGGTTTAAAATCAATCGAAGAGCTCAAAGAATTTCAAGGTGAGATAAAAAAATTAACACCACAAAACTATCAGAAATTGAAAAACACAATACTCAATAACGGATTTTCAGCTCCTATTTTTATATGGCTTCACGAGAATAAAAATTATATCCTCGATGGGCATCAAAGAATAAAAGTATTACAGGGATTACAAAAGGAGGGATATAAAATCCCATTATTACCTGTAGACTATATTTATGCGAAAAGTAAAAAGGAAGCAAAAAGAAAATTACTGAGTCTTGCAAGCATTTATGGATTAGGGGATAAAAATGCAATCGAGACTTTTATCGAAGAAAGTAAACTGGACATAAATGAACTGATAAATGAAACGAATATCATCGATGTAGATAGAGACATAAAAAGCATTGATTATGACTACATTGAAGAAAATATAAAGCCATTTAAAAGAACCCACATATTATTATCCTTCCCTCCAGAAAAATTGACTCAAATAAAACCATACATTGAAAAGATTATTGAAATTAAAGGAGTAGAATACGAGCAGGCATCAAATTAAAACAGACAATTCTTATTTAAGCATAAAGATAAAATTAAGAGATGGAAATTTGCCGGATAAAGACGAATTAAACGTATTGGACGTATATCATGGAAAAGGGCTTATTTGGAAGAGCATAATAAATCAAAGCTCAAAAAAAATCAATGTCCTGGGGATAGATGAGAAAGGCTATGACGGAATAATACAATTAAAGGGAGATAATGTTAAGTTTCTAAAGCACATAGATCTATCAATGTATGATATTATAGATTTAGATGCATATGGAATCCCTTTCAAACAATTAGAAACGATATTCAACAATCACACATTAAAAAAAGAAACCACTTTTTTCATTACCTTCATACAACAATATCACGGCGCACTCCAATATAAATTATTGAATTATTATGGATATAGCTCAAAAATGATTAAAAAGATCCCTACACTCTTTTATAAAAATGGATTTGATAAGTTCAAGAATTATTTAGCATTCAAAAACATCAAATCTATCAAATACTATCGAATTAATAATAAATACTATGCAACATTTAAAATTAATAGTTGTAAAAATTGACATAAAGTGATATATATTATTATATCGATAGTAAAGAGGAATAAAATGCAGGTCATATATACTCCAAGGGGCAGGGCAAGAGAATATTCACCTTTGGCACTTAATATATACAATGGCTGCGACCACGGATGCATTTATTGTTATATTCCAAAAATCTATCACATAGACAGAAACAATTACATAAACTCCATAAACCCCAAAACCCAGGTCCTTCAAAAAATAGAAAAAGATGCAAAGAAATTGCAATATTGTAATGAGCAGGTTCTTTTATCATTTGCCGGGGATCCCTATAATAAAACAGATCAGGATTTAAGAATAACTCGGGAAGCATTAAAAATACTGCTGGAATATAATATACCGGTATCTATTTTGACTAAAGGCGGGGAAAGATGTTTAAGGGACCTGGACCTTTTCAAAGATTTTAAGGATCATATAAAAGTAGGTGCATCTTTAACATTTATAATTGATGAGGATTCAATAAAATATGAACCAGGGGCAGCATTGCCGAATGATAGATTAGAGACATTAAAAACATTACATGATAATGGAATAAAAACTTGGATCAGTTTTGAGCCAGTTATAAAACCTCAACAAACAATAAATTTGTTAGACATTTCTTTAGATTTCGTTGATGAATATCGGATAGGCAAAATAAATCATTATCCAGAACTTGAAAAACAAATTTATTGGCCAAAATTCTTAATTCAAGCACTCGAGATATTAAGAATGGAAAATAAGCAAATATATGTAAAAAAAGATCTTCGAGAATTGTGCAAAAGTATAAAATTAAATGATAATGAGATAGATATGGATTTATATCTGGCCCCACCTTTTATAAAACCTACAGATAATAGAAATTATGGAATCAAAATGGGCATTGTATGAATAGGAAATGATGATAATCTCCCTTTAAAGCCATCTTTTAAAACCTCGATTAACATCTTGAAAAAAAAGTATCACATAAAATAATATCAATAAATATTAAATTCTAGAAAACGACATAAATTAATTTATCTGATATTGGATATACTATGGCATTAGGTAAAAAGGAAAAAGTGGACATATCTTCCAAAATAGGTTAAATTAAAAAAAGCGAAGCTACGGAAAGTTGAATTACGAAAAGCGGATATTAATCCCAGGTTTGGGTATCAACTCACATCTTTTTGCTTCTTTGCCTGGAGCGAGATTCGAACTCGCATATATCCGTTTAGCAAACGGATTCGTTGTCCATTACGAAACCCGGGCTTGAGCCCCAAATGCGTCGACGTTTGGGGCTCTCTTTTATCTGAGAATATAACTCCGCAAGTTAAGAATATTCAAGATAAATTTATCTTAAACTTTATCTTGACATATCTCCGAAAAATAATTAATATTATCTTCGGAGGCCAAAAAATGGACACAAAAAATAGAAGAAGTCGTTCCGATCCTTCCATATCTTTGAAAGAAGCAGTCGAAAAGATTAGTATTTTATATGAAAAAGAACATAGAAATAACATTACATTCTCTTTGGCAATGAAACATTTAGGTTACAAGCCAAAATCTGGTCCAGGAATCGTTTTGATTGCAGATATGAGGAAATATGGGTTGTTGGAATACAAGGGATCTGGACCAGACAAGATGGTTGTCGTTTCTGATATGGCGGAAAGCATTTTACACCCTGGTTCTCCAACAAAATCCTTAGATCTCAAAAAGGCAGCTCTTATGCCTCTTATTCACGCCGATCTATGGGAAAATTATCGGGGGGCTACAGACGAGAATATAAGTTTTTACCTAACGACCAAACGAGATTACAGTGAGAAAGCCGTAAAAGCTCTGATAAAGAAATATCGAGAAACGATTGACTTTGCTGGTCTTTCTAAAGATATTAAATCAGAGGTCGTTTCTAAAGTATCTGAAGAAGTTACTTCTGTTGGTGAGGGAGGAAGGGCGGCTCGAATGCAGCCTGCTGAAACGGTTACAGAACCGAGTGCTTATACACTTTATGCATCTCTGGGGATCAATAAACAAGCAACAGTGGTTCTTCCTACTCCTATGACAATGGAAAAGTGGGAAAGGATCAAGGCAATATTTGATGCCCAAATCGAGCTAATACTTGGTGAGACCGATCAAAAAGAGTCAGAATGATTTAAACCCTCGGTTGAAAAACTATACAAATGCTCTGCCAAGTAGTTAAGAAGTTATTATAATTCTATAAAAGTTACTTTGGGACTGATAAACTTCATATCTGCAATTCATTCAATGGTTAAGCCACATGCCAGGTAGTGCTAGGGGACGGACGAGAAATCAGCGAGCGTGACGGCATCAGACTGGATACCGCCAATAAGCTGTGCCAGTCTGTTTCGAATCCAGCTGACGAAGCAGCTGAAGGGTTCTTCGATTAAGTTCCGGGCATGCTGGAGACGTTTAGCAGTGACGCCAAACGATCTCACCTGCTAACCTCTACAACCGAATGAGGAGTTTCGCCACAGTTCGGCGCAAGTCATTTTCAAGCAAGGAGAAACAGATATGGGTGATAAGGGGAAAAAAGATAAAGGCAAAAGGGAACAACAGAAAAAGGCCCATCTTAAACCAAAGGAAAAACGAAAATTAAAAAAAGAAAAGAAGAAATAAATGCCCAGTGCTGTCCGGTGACCTTAAATCAGGCACGGAAGTTGTGTACCAGTTATTAGAAGAGACAATTCAAACCGCTATATACCCACGATGTTCATCACGGCTTGGCTGATATTGAGTTTTGTAATATATCGATGGATTTTGTGAAAAACCTTCTTTAATAAACCCTTATTATTATTTTAAAATCTTGACAATAAAAATAATACATAGGAAAATTCTATCAAAACGATTTTTGTACTTATAAGAATATAAATACAATAAAGCATCTATATAAATAAAATTAGGTGACATTCGAATATAGGTTAAAAAAATGTTCAAAGAACATGAGTGTTTTCGAAGTCCAAATAATTTGGATGTAAAAATTTGGCGCTATTTTGATTTTATAAAATATGTTTCTTTATTAGATCGTAAAGCTTTGTATTTTTGCAGAGCTGATCTATTAGCAGATCATTTTGAGGGTTCTTTCCCTATAGAAAACATAAAAAATCGTGATGAGCTTTATAATAAAATGGAAGTTGAACTTCCAACAAAAAATAGGATGCCTCTAAAAGATATCCCAATTCGTATCAGAAATTATATATACATAAACAGTTGGCATATGAATGAATATGAGTCTGCTGCAATGTGGAGTATCTATTCTATAAATGAATATGGTATTGCAATCTGTTCAACATATAAAAGGTTGTGTGATAGTTTTAAAAATTTCGAGGAAGATGTATATATTGGGAAAGTAATATATATTGATTATGAAAAAGAAATGATTCCGGTAGACAATGCTTTACGGCCATTTTTATTTAAAAGAAAAAGTTATAAATATGAAAAGGAAATAAGAGCTGTACTGATGAAATGGCAAAAAGTCAATGATAAGTTTGACTTATATTATGAACCAAAATCACAAGGAGAGTATATCGATACAGATCTGCCTGTTCTAATAGAGAAGGTATTTGTATCTCCTTCTTCTAAACATTGGTTTTATGAATTAGTAAAATCTATTACGAATTTGTATGGTGTAGATAAAGAGGTCGTTTATTCAGATTTATTCAAAGAGGCTTTGTTTTAAAGAGTTGAAATAAATATATATATTCGAATGGCGCCTAACTTGGCGTAATCGGCTTGTTTTTTTCAGGATAGTGAGCATAGAAAAAATGAATGCTCAAAATGCTGTAACTTATTATATTTTAATAGATGAATATACAGCAAGAACATTTAGAGCGCAATAAAGATCCTCTTTTGGAAGAAGCATTCAAAATAATCATGAAACTGGCAAAAAAATATAGAAGAAATCTAAGGGTCAATAAAGTGAAACTTGAATTTAATGTTGACATATCAAAAGAAAGTATTATCTTTAATATGCTAGATTATCATATTACCTAACCGAAGCAGCTAACTTCACGCAAAGACCTGTTTCGGAGAGAATGTTTCAATCTGGAAGCATTTTCTTCGGCACAGGTCTTTTTTTTGTCTCTTTAGGATTATGCCATATAAACCAAAGAAACCATGTTCTTTTCCAGGATGCCCGGAGCTCATACCGGCCGGCGCAAGATTCTGCACTGAGCATAAAAAGCAGGATCAGTGTCATTTTTCAGGAGCATTCAACCCCCCGTTTTCAAAAACATTCACCCCTGTACAGCAAAATGCCCTAACTATCTTATTACATCAAAATCACATTTAGTTCAACTCTTTATTGTTTTCTCCTTGGTTTATTTTAAAAAATAGTAGTAGTAGAACTGTGGATCTGTGGGCAACTCGGAGTGCAGCGGAGAGTTGTCCATATATCCACAGTCTTCTTTCTCCTCAAAGGTATTGAAAGAAAAATCTCCATAATTTAAGCATTTTTGGCATTATTCCATGAATCCCACAACATGGCAGCCTGACCTGCTCAAAACACGCTCACAGAGGGCCGTAGAGCGATTTTTTTAGGCAAGGTGGTATATTTTTACCCCTCGATTTTAACCACTCGTCCTCTATTGCCCTCAGCAATGGTCATTTGATTCGTAAAATTGCTCTCCCATACGGCCAAGATAAACATGTATTACAACACTGATCGGTGAAACTTCTTTCTGTAACTCTCACCCTCAATTATGAGTTGATACGCATTGTGTGCTAAGCGATCAAGAGCAGAATTGGCAAGTATTGGATCATCAAAAAGAACCTCCCATTCATCAACATGACGATTGCTTGTAATAATTGTAGAAGTCCTCCCATACCTCTCTACAACAATTTCATAAAAATCATTTGCTTGCTGATGCGTCAGTTTTTGAAGGCCGAAATCGTCTATTACCAATAGTTCAGGGCCAATATATTTTATCAGTTCTTTCTCAAATGAATTGTCAGCTCTGCTCTGCATCAACGTTTTGAATATTTTGTGTGCTCGT
>Ga0209636_10003587_pt1 | contig 15817 bp, 12 predicted proteins | sample DeeMarSWOR152_54_FD_187464 | JGI IMG/M metagenome (GOLD analysis project Ga0209636, IMG submission 187464) | Marine sediment microbial communities from White Oak River estuary, North Carolina - WOR-1-52-54 (SPAdes) (version 2) | ecosystem: Environmental > Aquatic > Marine > Intertidal zone >...
CGAACGTTAGAATGGTCCAAGATTCTTTTCAGTGAGCGAAGGGGAATTCGGGCAACAGACCAAAGAGCATTGAAGCGAAGGGACAACCGTGTTCACCAAAAATCAGGAAACTCCGACTGTTTTCCTGTTGCTAATCCGGCCCATTCCGGATATACTGAAATTTTGTTCCTCGATACTGATTGAGAGAGGGATTTTTCATGCTTCCCATTGACTCAAACGGTTCTTGTCATTTTCGGGTGTTGTTGCTTTTAGAAAGGAGACGATAAATGAGAGGGCAGGCAGGGCTTTTGCGAGTGGTTATTCTAGTCATAGTCATTCTCATTGGGCTGGGCTTGTTAGCCTCGAGCCTCTATTCGAGTTGGCTTTGGTTTCAGAATCTCCAATTTTCCTCAGTCTTTCTTACCATGGTGCTTTCAAAAATTCTGATCGGGCTGATTGTCGCACTGTTTTTTCTCCTGGCCGTGGGAATCAATTATTACGTTGCCCGACTCTCTGTGAAAAAGACCCATCCTGTAAGTGGTGGAGCGGGCGGGATTTCTGTAGAGGGTCTTCCCATCAGTGAAAGGGGGGCTCGCTGGGCCTTTGGAGCCTTTCTCATCATTATTGCCCTGATGATAGGCAGCACTGCCTCCACAAAGTGGAGTATGATCCTACGGTATTTTCACCCCAAATCTTTCGGGATCTCTGATCCCATCTTCGGCCGGGATGTGGCATTTTATGTTTTTTCCCTCCCCTTCTACCTGTTCCTGAAGAGCTGGCTCATGGGGTTTATCATCTTTTCTGGTGTGGTTGCTATCCTGGTATATAGGATGGGAAACCTCATAACCATGGAGGTGGGAACCATCCAGGCCCGGGATCAAAAGGTGCAGCTCCCTACCAAGTTGAGCATAGATTCGCCCGTAAGGAATCACCTGTCCATTCTGGGGATGATCATCGCCGCCCTTCTGATATGGGGATACTGGCTAAAAGCCTACGGGCTTCTGTACTCAACCGGGGGTCCGGCTTTTGGAGCGAGCTACACGGATATTCACGTGCAACTGGTAGCCTACAGAATTCTCATGCTCGTCCTTGGCGCTTTTGCCATCTGCCTGGCAGTAAACATGGTCCGGCAAAGGAGGGGCGTTCTTTTGGTTAGCCTGGCAGTGACCCTGGGAGCCATGGTGGTGGCTGGTTCCATCGTTCCGTTTCTCGTGCAGAAAATCGTCGTGAAACCCAATGAACTCGACATGGAGAGGCCGTATATCGGCTACAACATCGAAAACACTCGCAGGGCATACAGCCTCGATAGAATTCAGGAGAAGGATTTCGTCGTCAATGAGAACCTCACCATGGCCGATATCGTGAAAAACAGATCGACCATCGAAAACATTCGGATCTGGGACGAACGGCCTCTGAAGGAAACGTACCAGCAGCTCCAGTCGATTCGGCTCTACTACGATTTTTCAGGTGTTGACGTGGACCGCTATATTCTCGATGGTCAGTACCGACAGGTGACCCTCTCGGCCCGTGAAATCTCTGTTGATCAGTTATCTCTTCAGGCGAGAACATGGGTGAACAGGCACCTCGTGTACACTCACGGCTATGGACTGGCTCTGAATCCTGTCAACCAGGTCACCCAGGAGGGGCTCCCAAACTTACTGGTTAAGGATCTCCCCCCCGTGACCCGGGGCATTGAAGTCAAGCGCCCGGAGATCTATTACGGTGAAAAGACGAAAAACTATGTCATTGTTCAAACGAAGGAAAAAGAGTTTGACTACCCCAAGGGTGATAGTAATGTCTATGCGACCTATCAGGGGGATGGAGGGGTCCCCATCAATTCTTTCCTGAGAAGGCTTCTCTTCGCGGTCACGTTTAGGAGCTCGGATATTCTCTTTACCGGTTATCTCACACCCCAAAGCCGGATCATGCTTTATCGGCCCATCGACAAACGCGTGAAAAAGATCGCCCCCTTTCTCAGGTTCGACCGGGACCCTTATCTGGTTATTGCCGACGGGCATCTCTTCTGGATGCTCGACGCCTACACCACAACATCCATGTATCCCTATTCCTCCAGGATGTCAGAAAAATTCGGTTTGGAAATCAACTACATACGCAACTCGGTCAAGGTCTTTGTCAATGCCTACACGGGCAAGGTTGACTTCTATGTTATCGATGAGGCCGATCCGATCATAGGGAGTTTCATGGAAATCTTTCCGGATCTGTTTCGACCCTTTGATGACATGCCCGAGTCCCTAAAATCTCATATTCGCTACCCGAGGGACCTTTTTGATATTCAGGTGGCCATGTACCAATCATACCATATGCAGGATGTGCAGGTTTTTTACAATCAGGAAGACCTATGGGAGATTCCCAATGAATTGTACGCCGATACCCAGCAAAAGATGGAACCTTATTACATCATCATCAAGCCGCCAGGCGAGAAGCGTGAGGAATTTCTCCTCATGCTTCCTTTTACGCCTTCCAAGAAGGCCAACATGATTGCCTGGCTTGCGGCGCGAAGCGACATACCCAACTACGGGGATCTCTTAGTTTACAAGCTCCCAAAGGACAAGCTTGCCTTCGGTCCCATGCAGGTGGAAGCCCGGGTGGATCAACAGACTGAAATTTCCCGCGAATTGACCCTTTGGGGACAGAAGGGTTCACGAGTTATTCGGGGCAACCTCATGGCAATCCCCATCGAGCAGTCATTCCTCTATGTGGAGCCTGTCTACCTGCAGGCAAGCCAGGAATCAAAACCAGAGGTTGAAACTGCTCGAAGGATGACAAGACCCGCAATGCGCCGACCGGAACAGCCCACACGGAGCATTGCCCTCCCCGAGTTGAAGCGGGTGATTGTGGCCTATGGAAACGAAGTGGTCATGAAAGAGGATCTGGCTAGCGCACTGGCCGCAATCTTTGAAGAAATGGAGCTTCCCAGAGAGACCATACCAATGCCAGTGGAAAGAGGAGAGACGGGATCGATCCATGATCTAGCCGTTTCTGTTCTGGATCAATACAAGACGGCTCAAAAATACCTGAAGGCAGGGGACTGGGCAGGATATGGACAGGCGCTCGATCAAATGGAAAGGATGCTGGAGGAGCTTGCTCAGGCAGCTGAAGGCGTCCCATCCGAGAGGTAATGTCTCAATGGAAGCGCTGTATACTAGAAAGAAAGGATCTTCGCATCCCTGGGAATCGGCGAGGAGCAGAGATTGTTGAGACTGGCTATCTCTTCCCTCTAGGAGCATTGAGAATTCTTGGGTTAGCCTCTGCAATCTTCTTTCCCGCTCGATTGTCTCAGGCGTTTGAGAAATTACAGAATTGCACTGCTATTACAAAAACGTAACTCTTGATGTTTCACTCTAACGATCGTATTTTAAATGGGAAGACTTAAAACTTGATTTGGCCATAGATTCGAAATAACAATCAGGGGCCTGTTATTTACATACAACCAAGGGAATTAGTTATGTTCACGTACGTGCATAAAATCCCCTCTTAAAATAATTGCAAAGAGTATTCGATTTGCTGATTGTAACTGAATTCAGGGAAAAATTGACCCGAAAAATCTATTTGGATTATCTTGAAGGAAATACCTTTTTCATTACCCATTAACCCACTGCCAATTGGCACATTCATTGCTTTATACTCGATACAGGGAGTCTTTTTATCTAACAGATCTCGTGGCCATTTTCGCCGCTATCAGTTGAAGGAAAATCCTAAAACCATGAAAGGAGGGACTGATTTGAGGTTCTTTGTCCTCGGGATATTCTCCGTATAGGGCCTCATTGTCCTCCTGGGGTGTTCGTTATATTCTCCCTTTGGCAGCTGAATCACCCTATTTAATAAACGAACGGAAAGGAGTGAGACGATGGTGATGAGAAAAAAGATCGGAATCATGATAATGCTTATTGCTACAGTTTATTTCTTGGGTGCCTGTGCGAGTGGCCAATTGAAGGTGGAGCCAATCGTGAGATCAGAAAATCCAATAGAACACATCAACCGCTTGGATAACGACATTCGCAACGCGCGGCAAAACCAAGTAAATGTCTTGGCTCCAACGTGGTTTGCCAAAGCTGATATGTCCCTCAAGGACGCGAAGGCAATACTGGATCGTGGGGGTGAGCTCTCAAAGGTTTTGCAGAAAATCTCCGATGGACGAGCCCAGCTACAACGTGCTGAAGAGATGTCGCAATTGGCGAGGCCTGCATTGGAGGATACCATCAAAGCTCGTGACCTCGCTCGCTCTGCAGGCGCCACCCGCTTAGGAGAGGACTATGCTGAAGTGGAAGAACAATTTCTTAATCTTGCGAAAGCGATTGAGAATAACAATCTCCAGTCGGCTCGAAAAAATAGGACAAAAGTAACCAGTGCTTTTGATCAACTCGAGCTTCGAGCAATTAAAGAGCAAACCCTCGGTGAGGTTCGTAAGCTGATCGAACAAGCGGAAAATGGAGGTGCGCGTAAGATCGCGCCAGAATCATTTGCTATTGCGGAAACAAAGTTGACGGAGGCTGATACATTTATTTCCAAACACCGCTATCAAAAAGAGAAGATACACCAGAAAGCTGGAGAGGCACTCTTTCAAGCTCGACGTCTTAACCAAGTAACACGGCAGAGTGAGAAGCTTCGAACCATGGAACCCGAGCAGATCACCCTCTGGGTAGAGGGAATCCTGTACAAGACAACGGGTGAACTTTCTGCACCCGACATGCGTGATCGGAGTTTCGAAACCCAGGTCGAGAATATACTCGGCTCGATTGCGGCGTTGCAGGGGGATCGTCAATTCATGGCCTCTAAAGTCAAGTCCCAGCAGGCAGAGATCGAGGCTATGAGTGGACAGATAGCCTCCTTACAGGGACGGACTCTTGAGGAACAAACGAAAAGAGAACAGCTTGCGGCAGAAAGGCGGTTTGAACAATTGTTCAATAAGGTTCAGAATTCCTTCAATCCGGATGATGCAGAAGTCTATAAACAGGGAGATCGTTTGGTAATCCGGTTGAAGGCTATTCAGTTTCCCGTTGGCAAACATTTTATCATGCCAAGCAATTACCCGCTGCTCAGTAAGGTGCAACGAGCCATCCGTACGTTTGGGGAACCGAACGTCATCATTGAAGGGCATACGGACAGCACAGGGTCAAAAGAGCTGAATGAACACTTGTCTCAGCAACGAGCGGAAGCCGTTCGCGCGTACTTCGTGGCCAATGGGGCTTTAACGAGTGAAAGGATTGTCGCCGTTGGTTATGGGTCCAAGCGACCTTTGGCATCCAACGCAACGGCACAAGGCCGAGCTATCAACCGGCGAATTGATTTGATAATTGTGCCTTCCAAGTAAGCAAGGCGGTGAGCGACCGGAAACCGAAGGTATAAAATCTCTTTTCCCTCATACTGATGGGATGTCCTCCCGTTAAGGAGGGTTTTTTCACCCTCTTTTGAAAGGGAGTCCTCCATTTCCCTTGGGGCGATGCTTTGTTCACCTTTTTGACGATGCAAGGTGAGCAAAAAGCACCGTAACCTTCAATTCCTCCATGCGTCCCCTATAATCCCTGCCAATCACAATCATTCTCTAAAAGACTGCGCAGTTCATTTTTTTTGACAGGGGGAATAGAGGATGTCCCCTATTATCCTCTTAAGGATGGAGGAATGAGACTTCCCAATTTCATCTAAAAGGTTTATAATAAAAAGAGAGGTTTCATTCGGCACGAGGTTATCACCCACCGAATGATTTTTTTACTGCTCATTCAACGGAATAATGCAGTATCCAGCCTGACTGTCCTAGCCCTATCTGTCCAATCATAGGGCGCAGTCCAAATTTATTACAAGATAGTCTTCATGGACAAGAGAACCTTCGCCATAGTGGTTTCTACTATGTTCATTTCCATGCTAGGGATGGGGATAGTAGTACCATTACTGCCCATCTATGCTGACCAACTGGGGGCTAACGCGCTTGAAATCGGCTTTATCAATGCCGGGTTTAGCCTAGCACTTACGGTTTTTCTCCCTGTCATGGGCAGATTTTCCGACCGTGCCGGACGCAAGGTATTTCTTTGCTCCGGCCTTGCTTGCCTTACGATTGCCTCACTTGGCTTCATATGGGCCGAGAACCCTCTCCAGCTCATATTGGTGCGCTGTTTTCAAGGCTTCTCCGCAACGATGCATTTGCCTCTTGCACAAGCTTACCTCGGTGATATCACGCCAGAGGGTGAGGAGGGCAAGTGGATGGGGTACTTTAATGCTATCCTCTTCGGCGGTGTTGGTCTTGGTCCTCTATTTGGTGGTGTGCTGACCGACCTGTTTGGCATTAACGCCACTTTCCTGGTAATGGCGGCACTCAATCTGCTTGGCTTAATAGCCACCATCATCTTCCTGCCTGAAGTCGCCAGGAAGACTACCTTAAGCAACCAAGGTGCGTCTTTTACCGCCCTGAGGAACAGCACTATCATGAGGGGGGCATTTGCCTTCCGAATGGCGACTGGCTTCGGTACTGCCAGTTTCATGACATTTTTACCAATCTTCGCCCACAACACCATCGGCTTGAGCACCAGCCTCATTGGAGTGCTATTAGCATCTCGAACGCCAGTGTCACTGGTGCAATTTTTCACTGGTACCTTGGCTGATAAATACAATAGAAGGGCCCTGGTAATCATTGGTGGCGCATTGTCCCTTATTGCTACCGCATTACTTCCTATGGCAGGCAGCTTCTGGCCACTACTTGCAATATACATTTTTGCGACCATCGGCTTTGCCTTTGCCCTACCGGCAGCCACTGCCTATGTGGTTAAGGAGGGGAGAGCCTTTGGTATGGGGGCCAGTATGGCGATGTTCATGATGGCAATGCAAATCGGCAACGGGGTGGGGCCCATCCTGTTTGGTGGGGTGGTTAATTCTCTGGGTATTGAATCAGCATTCTACTCGGGAGCCATCATATTACTGATAGGTATCGCCGTCTTTATCTGGTTTACCAGAGAAGAGAGGACTCACGGGACAAGATGAATTAATGGGGGAAAAGGTGAAACGTCCTTACATAATGCAATAGTATGACGATTGAGAGAGCGTCTATGCTATTGAGAATTCCCTCGACAAACGCTCCACCTCCCAAAATCTACTCGCCCACCAGCTCCCGTCACCTCCTGCCCGTCGCACCAATTGCTCTCTGAATGAGGTCCTTACCACGAAGATTCTCCCGCCTCCCCTGTCAATATATGATATCCCCGATATGTTCGGTATCGACGAGGATGAATTGCTGCGATCCAAAAGAGGCGATTTCAGTGAGTCCAGAAATGTGGCGATTTATCTTACTCGGCGGTTGAGTGGCGACAGTTTGAAACAGATCTACGAATTCCGGGGATATAATGCTAATATTAATGAGAATGCCTTTTTGTTAACATATCATCTTGACAGGTATAGCAAGAGTGGTTCCTCAAGGGTATCCGCATCATGTTATCAAGCAAGGGGCACGGTCAATACCCATTTCCTCCTCTGTTGACGGCAGCTATAAGAAACTGAAATCGGTATTATGTCCCCGGAATTACCCGGAATGAAAAATGAGGTTACCCAATGAATGACCGAGAGACACCCGAATTCTTTAACGCTGCGGATTACTTTTTAGACCGGAACATTCGGCAGGGCAGGGGCCACAAGATTGCTATCTACACCGAGCACCGCAATTACACGTATAGCGACGTCGAAAAGATGGTCAACAAAACCGCAAACGCCATGACCGACCTTGGGGTGCGCATCGAGGAAAAGGTAATGATGCTCATGCGCGATATACCTCAATTCTACGCTATCTTCTGGGGGTCGATCAAGATCGGCGCAATACCCATACCGGTTAATACCATGCTCACTCCGCAGGATTACCAATTTTACCTCAATGATAGCCGGGCGCGTCTCCTCGCCGTGTCCGAGGAGATCCTTCCCGTCATCAATGAGATCGAGGGTGATCTGCCCTATCTCCGCGACATCATCATCATCTCGGAAACCAAGGGTGCGCATATTCCTTTCAAGCAGAAATATAAGAGTGCATCCGCAACTATCAAGACCGCCTTTACCACCTGTGACGATGTCGGTTTCTGGCTTTACAGTTCAGGCTCCACCGGCTCCCCCAAGGGGGCCATACATTCCCAAGATGATATGGTGGTAACCTCCAATGCATACGGCCAGGGGGTGCTGAGGCTCACGGAAGATGATATCTGCTTCTCGGCAGCCCGGTTGTTTTTTGCCTATGGACTGGGAAATGGAATGTATTTTCCGTTGTCAGTTGGGGCCTCGGCCGTACTCAGCCCCCATCGGCCAAAACCTGAGGTCATATTCAGATATCTCGAGCAGTTCCGGCCTACGGTATTCTTCGGCATCCCCACCCTCTACAGCCAGATGTTGGAATACCAGGCCCGTATGGATAAGGAGAAACAAGGAGATCCTGATCCCAACACCAGTCACGCCCTCTCCTCGGTCCGCATCTGCGTATCAGCAGGCGAGGCGCTGCCCGCGGACATCTATCATCGCTGGAAGGAGCGCTACGACGTGGATATCCTGGATGGCATGGGATCCACCGAGATGGGGCACATATTCCTCTCCAACCGGCCAGGTGATATAAAGCCCGGTTCCACCGGCAAGCCGGTCCCAGGATATGAGTTGAAGATCGTTGATGAAAAGGGTATAGAGGTACCCCGCGGCGAGATAGGAACCCTCATGGTCAAGGGGGACAGCGCGGCACAGTTTTACTGGCGCAAACGGGAAAAATCGCGTCAGACCATGCAGGGGGAATGGATAAATACGGGTGACAAGTACTATGTTGACGAGGATGGATTCTACTGGTGTGCGGGAAGAGGTGACGACATGCTCAAGGTCGGAGGCATATGGGTTTCGCCGGTAGAGGTGGAGAACTGCCTGGAAGAGCATCCGGCGGTCCTCGAAAATGCTGTCGTGGGACATCGAGATAATAAGGGACTCGTCAAACCCAAGGCCTTCGTGGTGCTCCGTGAAGGATTTACCCCTTCCGATCAACTGCGGGAAGAGCTGAAGAAGTGGATCATGGAAAGGATGGCCAAATATAAATATCCGCGCTGGATAGAGTTCGTCAAAGAGCTGCCCAAGAGCGCAACGGGAAAGACCCAACGTTTCAGACTCCGTCAGGAGGACTAGAGGGAAGTAGCACTGTCCCCTATTATAGCCTCGCTTCCTCTCGTTCCTACGCATAAAGCACCCTGTTGCCAGCGCGGCTGCAAGGCTCGATTCCATGCCATGGCTTGCGGTACCTAAAAAGGCTTCCCACCTACAAAACTATGCGGCCTTGCCAGGCCACACCTTATCGGTTACCCCTTCAGACCCTTATAGAGAAAACCTCAAACAACAACAGGTTGCTCGTATTTCAGTTTCCTTTCAGGGAGGAAGAAGATGAGACCAATTGTCAGCAGAGGTATTAGGCTCAAGAAGGAAAGAACCAATCGGATCGAAAAAAGGTCCGCAAGCATTCCCGTCAGGGGGGTCATCATTCCCCCTGTTCCAAAAGCCAAACCCATCATGAGACTCGAGACCATAGATCGTCCCCGTGGAGCCAATTCCTGAGCCATAACCAATCCCAAAGGCAAAGTCGCCAAAGCGAAAAATCCCGCCCAGAATGCACCAAAATAGATCCAGTTGCCCGAAAGATAGAGCAGCAGGTAAAGGCTGGGCGCCGTCAGACCAAAGGCAGCATAGAAAATAGGTTTGTATCCAATTTTATCGGACAGGTGACCGGCGATTAATCCACTCATTGCACCCGCCACCGTGAACAGGGATACCAAGATCCCAATGGAGACGAGGGAATAGCCCTCCTTTGTATACAGTACGGGTATGAAGGTCAAAAAAGACTGGGCAACAAAGGTTCGTAAAACCATCACTATCCAGATCAACAGAATCGATTTCCAAACTTTTCCCAGTACTTCCCGAAGGGACCTGACAAATCCGAGGCTCTTCAGTCCCTCCCCTTGGGGGAACGGTATGATCTTGTAAAGAAGGGCCATCACCGCTAGGCCAAAGATCATCGTGTATGGGGTTATCCGCAGGCCATAGGAACTCACAAGATAGGCAATAAAGAGAGGTCCCACTGCGAAAGCAAGGGTCCCGCCCAAGTTGAAAATCGACATAGAAAAGCCGAAATGCCGGCCTGAATAGATCGAAACCATGCCAGCAACAGTCGGGTGGAACATGGACGAACCAATTGACCCAAGGGATACAAAAATAATCAGCGCCCAAAAAGCATGGGCTACGCCAACAAGGGGAATGAAGATGATGGTCAGCAGTGGGCCGCCAAGAATGAAGAACCGCGTTCGATAGTGATCGGCAAGATATCCCACCGGAGGCTGGACAACAAAGGCCAGAAGCCGACTTATCCCTACCATCAGGCCGACCTGTGTCAATGTGAGGGAAAACCTCTCGACAAATACAGGAAGAAGGGGATTAATAAAGGAGACATAGAAATCCCCAATGAAATGAATGAGGCAGAAGCCAAAGATTACCTTCAGATCAGCTGTTCTTCGATGTTCCATCATAATCACAAATAAAAAAACCACCTAATGGTGGGTTATTCCATCCCAATTCCCTCAGATTGCATTTCAGATAGTTCAGGTCGCCGAGGTACAAACCTGCTAGACAGTTTCCTCCGTAATGCCCTCCACCTCATGAATGAGATACAATAATTTACATACATCGAGAAAGGAATTTCAAGGTTATATCTTATGGAGTTCCCTTCATTCTTGGAGAAATTCGTTGTCCTTGAGCATAGATTGCTGGAGGAGTAGGGTATCCCTCGAGGGTGAGCTATCCTGATTTTACCGCTCGATCAAAACCCCCCGGTGATCCTTTACCTTATCCAAAAATACGGGAATTCCACACACAAAATACATAGTTCACCCCATTTATTCCTGATGAAGCTAAAGCCCATATTAATTTATGGGGTATTCGATCCTAACAGCTTCCAGGGGGGATTTTGACCGGTACAGACAAAGATCCTCATCTGCCATGGCGCGTCTGATCCATTTGCTGAAGAGGGAGCGGTTCAACATTAACTTTCCGCCAGCAATGATTTATGAACGAATCCGTCAGGTGACTCTGCGGCCTCGACGGTTTTCTCTCTAATGCTGCGACCACGCTGAGCGGAGACCAGAAAGACTTCTGGGCAGGCGATTACATCCTCTTCAGGATCGCCGAATTCGAAAGGGGAACTATCAAACAGATATGAAGGGGAAGGATATCAATACAATCTAGCAGGCTCATTTGGAGGTGATAGCATGGACCATTCATTTACCAGGAGAGAGATGATGAAAGGTTTTGGCTTGTCCGTAATGGCATTGGGATTAGGTGGCCTCCACAGCACGGCTAATGCCTCTGACAAGAAAGGAGAAAGACCGATGGTGCAGGGAGAGTGTAAACTCCTCCCCCTTCCCTATGCCTATGACGCCCTGGAACCTTGGATCGACAAGGAAACCCTGACCATTCACCATGACAAGCATCATGCTGGGTATGTGAAGAATTTCAATATTACCTTGAGGAAATTATCTGAGGCCAGGGCGTCAGGCGATTTCGCCTTAATCAAGCACTGGTCACGGGAACTTGCCTTTCACGGCTCCGGCCATGTCCTTCATACCCTCTACTGGGAAAATATGTCCCCCAAAGGAGGGGGAAACCCAAAGGGCGAAATCCTGGCGGCGATGGAAAAGAGTTTTGGAGACTTCGAACAGTTTAAGAAGCAATTTGCTGCTGCCACAAAGGCGGTTGAGGGCAGTGGGTGGGGTATCATGGCCTTTGAGCCCTTCAGAGGCTATCTCGTCATCTTTCAGGCAGAAAAGCATCAGGACCTGACCATCTGGGGCGTCTACCCCCTGTTAGTCTGTGATGTTTGGGAGCACGCCTATTACCTCAAATATCAAAATCGCCGCGCTGAATACGTCGAGAATTTCTTCAATCTGACCCATTGGCCGGAGGTTGAAAAGCGCTATGAGGTGATAAAAGGGCTTGTAAGATATCGATAAAGCGACAATTTACCGGTCTAAAGGTTTCGTCATTAAAAGATGAACCGAGGAGGTGAGATCAATGACCCATTGGAAATGTTCAAATTGCGATTATACCTTTGAGGCTGAGGCCCCGCCTGACAACTGTCCTTCCTGCAATCAAACCTGTACCTTTAGCGATGTAACCTGCTATATTCCGGAATGCGGGGGGCCGGGGAATATCGACCCGCGACTTCTGGGAAGAAAAGAAAAACCCGTTAATGATTAAGGAAAGATAAAAAAAGAGGGTGCCAAAAATACTTGACTGAGGAAGTAATTTCCCCCATCAAATGAAAATCCTTGGAGGGTCATTATGGTGAAAAGGACATGGGTAAAAGGAATCCTCTTGGTTTTATTACCGTTAGGTTTGTTCTGGTTTAATGGATGTGCTCAATGCATTCGATATGATTACAAAACGGTCTATTACCAAAGATGTCTATCTCCTACCACATATTTTGGGGGATGTACGGAGTGGACGATTGAGAGTAGAGAAGAACCTTACTGTGTTGAATATGAAAGAAAATAGCTCGGCTAGCTAAGATCAAACCTGACGCAGAGGATTGGGAACGGGTTATGAGATGCTTTACATAGGAGGATCATATGAACGAGTTATTTACTCACACTGGTGGATCTCAAGCGTTACATGGAGGCCTGTTTGCCCGTTAAGGGTACCAATTCCTCTCTAAAGGATCGATGTTCGTGAAAAAATCACATAATTTCGCGACTATAGTTTTCTTTATCAAACCCGGTCCCTGCTGAGATGACCCTGGTAACCTATGAGCCCATTATTCCACAAGGCAAAATCCAGGGGGAATCTAATCTCGTTGCCCTTTGTGTGGCTTCATATTTTCCGAAAGTCTGCTTTATCTGCCCTCTTGTTTTGCACTCTCATAGTGGTCTACGGAACATTAAGCAATTCTGCACGAACGGTGGCTTTATTTACTCGGGCATGAAAGGCTTGTGGGGTCTGCCGCCGCGGATTGTAATCTTGGACCCCTTTTGTGAGCGTATTGAGAAGGCTCCCCTTCCTTCATAGGTAACTATTACGAGTGAAGCTGAATCAGATCCAGGCCCATCAACTCCCAGAATCCCAACCTCTGGGGGTTTTTGATTGTATGCCTGGCACACCGTTTGAACAGATTCGCCGGACTTTTCAGATCCCAGCACGACATAGAGTTTCTTCTTCATCACGCTCCCTTTTTGATGATCTCGTAAAAAGTCAAATTTCGATGGCAAAGTAAAAAGCTCCAAATTCAAGGCGCGCAAATCCTGAGGAATGAGGCGTACTTACAGTACGCTGCAGTGACGAAGGATGCAGCGCAACGCAGAAGTTGGACTTTTTACGAAGCCATCCTTTTTGATTTCCGAAAATTCCAGAAAAGCGGGACCATCCCATTTAGTTGGGCCGGGATAGAGAAGATGCATTCTTTCAGGCAAAACAGATCATCTTTTGACAAATCCTAAGATCGAACCCCGGCCTTCAAACGCTCACACGTCGGTTACAGGATGTGCCTTCTCTCAAAGTGAGAATGGGTTATTCGAATATACATTTTGCCAATGGTGATTCGCAGGGTAAATGGGGTATGTTCTGTATATCGTGGGAAATCACACGGTATTTTTCAGTGAGAGGAGAAGAGCGATAGGCAACTGTATGGCGAGAAAGGAATAACCGCTTCCGCTGATCATGTTCTCTATTAAAGACCGTAACTTCGTCGTGGGATCTTATTGGGAGGGGAAAAGGGCGAATCGTCATTGCCGAACACTGAGAGATACTCAGGAAGGGGTCACCGGGATGCTGCGAACAGGGCATGCTTATGGAGGTGATACGTTTATGGGAGAAGCGGGAAGATTTTCGAGGAAGCAATGAGGTCCTCTTCCGGCTTGACGACCTCGAGAATAGAAAACATTAAAAAGGTATGATAGGTGTGTGGTATACCGGAAAGCTATAGAGCTTATCCTGAGCACAGCCGAAGGGGTTATCTTGAGCCTGTCGAAGGACTACAAGTGAGAGGTTCGCCGAACAAACCAGCTAGAGTTTATGGAAGGATGCTTTATGGAAGCAGGTACTCATGAAAAGGACTGTTATCTATCATTTGGTGATGACTTAATTCGTAGAGAACTGCCAGCTATTGAATTTTTTCCAGCAGCTTCACTATTTTTCCAGCAGGTATCGCGAACCCGATGTTCTGGGCATTCTGGACAACTGCCACATTTACGCCGATAAGTTCTCCATCGAGGTTCAAAAGAGCACCGCCGCTATTTCCGGGGTTGATGGAAGCATCTATCTGTACTAAACCCGAACAAACGTATTCACACTCCGGGCTGGAAAATGCTCTGTCCTTGCCGCTAATTACGCCTACAGTTACTGAATTTTCCAGACCGAGAGGATTTCCTATAGCTATGACAGTTTCCCCAATCATAAGGTCCTTGATATCTGCAAATTTTACCCCTTTCACCAGAGAAGGAAGCTCTGTCTTAATTATGGCAAGATCATCACCCTGGCTTACCCTTATGACTTCTGCTTGCAATATACTGCCGTCGTTGAGAACTACATAAATAGTACTTGCCTTCTGAATAACATGCGCATTTGTGACAATAAGACCATTTTTGTCCAAAATAACACCTGAACCCAGACTCCTGTATGTTAACGTGCCTTCGGAATAAAGTTCCCCAAAATATTCTTTGAAAAAGAGATCTAACTCCTCGCCGTATTGCCCCCACTCGCGATATTCTCTTAAATCAATAATGTTTTCCGTTCTTATATTGACTACTATCGGGGCATATTCCCTGACTACCCTTACTACGGGAGTTTCGCGCGCACTTTTCATGGTGCAGGCGTTGTTGAACAGTGAAGCTCCAAGAAATACAAAAATACCTGCGATATGTACGATCTTCATTTCATCCCTTTCTTTATGCGAACACCGTAAAGAAGTGATCTCATGTCCATAGGGTATTCAGGAGGTCAGTGGGGTGGTCCTACCGATCTCATAGTGCGCTCCTGAGCTTCTTCGACCGAAGGCCTAGACAAACTTGCCAAGGGGTAAATCCATCATCAGAATAGCGGGGTTCGTGGCGATCGGCAGGCTATCAATAAAAACAATACGTGCGAACAGGAAAAAATTCAAGGCCTCCCTGTTCATCCACTACCAATCCCACAATATCAAAAGAGGATAATGAGTTCAGGGGATCAGTGGAAGGACGCACGGGCACGCAATTACATTCTCCTCCTGCTGGCCGACCTTCAATCATCCCACGGTGAACTCTTTCCGCCTGGTGTCCAACATAGGCTCAGGCGGCTAAAGGCCCAAAGCATACCTGTTAAGCTCCATCAAACAACCCCTCCTGGTGAAGCCGAGTATTGAATGCTGAAGCATTATGGCACATTTCTTGCTTGATTAATTGAACGTTACAGAATGAACAAGGCAACATGATACTATTCCATCATTAAATCTTGAGGGACGGGGCAAAAGGAGGGACTATAATGCCCAAGATAGAGAATAAGGTCGTTGTCCGGTCTCGAGACGGGAACATGTTAAAGGGCTACACTTACGACTTCTTGCCTCACAGAAATGTCTTCCATGTCACCGAAACCCAATACGCGAAAGAGGTCATTGAGGTCTCCAATTCTTCCTTGAAGGCGGTCTTTTTCGTTAAAACCTTCGAGGGAAATAAAGACCATCGTGGTCCCGAAGACTTCTCCTTGGAGAGCCTTAAGAACACCCATGGGCTCAAGGTTAAGATCACCTTTTTCGATGGGGAAGTAATGTACGGCGCGACGAACGGCTATGACCCTGAGAGGAAGGGGTTTTTTA
>Ga0209636_10003589_pt1 | contig 15815 bp, 12 predicted proteins | sample DeeMarSWOR152_54_FD_187464 | JGI IMG/M metagenome (GOLD analysis project Ga0209636, IMG submission 187464) | Marine sediment microbial communities from White Oak River estuary, North Carolina - WOR-1-52-54 (SPAdes) (version 2) | ecosystem: Environmental > Aquatic > Marine > Intertidal zone >...
GATCCGCTTGCACAACTGGCCCTGCCGTAAGCCGGTACTCCCATGCTGTTGACTTGCTGCCTACGACCCTTAGCTGCCTTACCAAGGATGCCGGATCTGGTATCGGGTAGGGATTGTCCGGTCTGACCTGGCAGCGGGTGGCCATGGGGCACAAGAGTACATCATTGCTGTCCGCACAGTAGGTACGAAGCCTTTGAGGCCACACATGTGGCCCCATCGTCGTCAGAGAAGGCAGTGCCCCGCTGTTGTCGTTGGCGTACATGGAGAAGGTGGCTGCCCATTGTCTTAGGTTTGACTGACAGACAACGGCTTTGCCCTGTCTTCTGACGCGCTGCAGGGTCGGCAGCAATATGGCCATCAACAAAACGATGATGGAAATCACCACCAGAAGCTCTATTAAAGTAAACCCCGTTAGAAATCCTATCCGAAGCTCTGTCACTTTTTGAATTGGACTTATTTCTAACGGGGTAAACGCGTCGTGTTTTCTCATTTTCCTCAGTAGTCCTTGAAGCTTTTCATCCATTGTGGCCGGTCTTCGAGCAGGGCGCCGACGGCTTTGGTCCACGGGCCTGCCATGTTCGGAGTGTTCATTTGGGCCAATATACCCAAATGTCATCAAAAAACATTTTACCCATACCACCAGGCTCAGGATTGTTCTGATCACCGAAACAAATAGCGATAGAATTAACATTCGTCAGGTCCACGCCTATGAACGCCTGCAGGTCGATAGTCCATTCCGTCCAGTCATCTATCTGTACCGCGTCGGCATTATCATGATAAACCGCTGAACCGCCGTTGAGAACGACACTCATAGACGCCGGAAGGTTAGACTCATTGCCATGAAACCACAATGACAAGACCCCAGCACCTTGTTCGGCCCAATTCTGCGGCGGGTGCAGCGGCCTTTCCGCTTTCGAGAACTTGAAGAAAGCATTGTAGAAATACGGCATCGACTGCCTACCTCTGTGAACGATGCTTCGCTCGGTGAAGGGAGGATGAGTATAGCCAACGACAGCGCCGTTTATAGATGGATTGTCATATCCATCCAACCACGTGTCAAATATCCTATTGCTCTGGGGATCATCAGGATCAAGATCATTGTAGGACTCAAAATCATCAATGATGACGTAGCTGATTTCCGGCAGAGTTCCTATGCCCTCTGCCGGCCAGTTTTTGGTAAATTCTTTCAAATCGTCAAAGTTCACTTTGCGGTCATTGGTCAAGTCCGCGCCGCGGCACCAGAAAAAACTATTGTCGCTTTCCAGCCAGCGTTCGGCAAAAATGGCAAAATCCCTAAAGTCCACTCGCGTATCATTATTAAAGTCACCTAACCGGAATTGCCATACGAATTGGGGATAATCCAGCCCTTCACAGATACACCAGATATCCTCGGTTCCGTTCACGGACTCCACCACAAAATCCCAGCCTGCACTGAAAAAGGCGCCTTTCGTCTGCATCCCTGCGGTCGTCTTGCCGTTGGCATCATCGCAGCCGATACCATATTGTTCCCGCCCGCACATATTGTTTCGACCGCTGGTATGAATATCCCAGAAAGACGTCTTAATAATCGCTTCATCATTATATCCCACAAGCCCCCCCACATACATCGTTCCTCCAACGGCGCCGATAGAATAACAGCAGATGATTTTCCCGGGCCACGTATTAGCTCCCACCAGGCCGCCAACACTATAGTCACCTGTAACGCCGCCCCTGGCATAACAATTACTGACAATATTTCTATTGCCTCCCACTAATCCGCCGGCGCTGCCCTCCGACGAAACGGAACCGTTCGAATAAGAGCAGGTGATCGTGCCGGCATTGTCTCCCACCAACCCTCCAACGGTCCTGCCTCCCAAAACATCACCCCCGGCGGAGCAATTGGCGACCGAGCCCGAATTTTCACCCACGAGCCCACCCACTTTGCTCCCTTCTCCTGAAGTTCTGCCTGAGGCCATAGAATTGGTGATTGAACCGGAACTACTTCTTCCCACCAGGCCACCGATACGTTGATTTCCTGAAACGCCACCCTTCGCATAACAGTTGTCGATTGTTCCACGGAGATATCCCACCAGACCGCCTATCTCCTCATAGCCTGAAACACGGCTGGTTGCATAGCAACCCTTGATTTCACCTCCTTCATTGTACCCCACCAGGCCGCCGACAGATTCCATCCCCGATATGCTCCCACCCGCAGCATAACAGTTTGCAATAGTCCCTTCGTCGAGATAACCGACCAGCGAACCGACATTACTTCCTCCTTCGGCCTTAACATTCGGGGCGCTCAGTCCGAGATTTTTAATCTCGGCATTGGAGTCCTTGACGTACCCGAAGAGGCCAGTGTAATCACGTTTCGTGGAAGTGAACCTTGAGATTCTATTGTTGTTGCCGTCAAAAACGCCGCGGAAGGCACTATTAGTGCCGGTCCCAATAATTCTAAAATCCCCTCCCGTATAGACACTCAGGTCGATATCGGCCATAAGCTTGAAATGCTTGTCCCAGTCATTCCGATTAGCGCCGATGGTATTCATCTGTTCGGCGGTGTAAATCAGGTAAGGATCGTCAGGCTGGCCCGTACCGCCGCCATATTGTGCCCCGACCGGCGAGCTGAGCAAACAAAGAGTCAGTAATCCAAGCAAAGGCATCGTTAATGTGAATTTTCTTTTTGTGTGCATTGTGCCGTGCTTTCTCAGAGCCTTTTTTCTTAATAGTCCTTGAATCCTCTCATCCAATAGGGCCAATCCTCAGGTAGAACGCCGCCAGCTTTGGTCCAGGGGCCGGTGGTGTCAGATTGGTCGTCCCATTTCAATGTCCACAATTCCTTGAGTCCGACTCTCCTGACGGACCAATCCAGGAACAGGCTATTGACATGCCCGTTGTGTCTGTTTATGCAGAAGTTCTGGAATCCGATGGTTTTCACGCCTTCGCGTTCCCACCTCGGCGGTGGATCGGTATTGATATGCCTGCTGCCAGGCTCGGGACTATCGAGAATCACAGGGATATTGGCCTGTCCCCGAGAAAAATAAGTGTCGATCCTCTTAGGCCCTGCCGTCTGGTTGAAGCCATAGCTGCCGCGAAACGGCGGAGGGGGACTGGTAATTTTCCATGCTTGGAAGGTTGAGCCGCCCCCCGACCTCATACCGCCAGAAATGCCCGTTGGAGGGTGCGGCGTGACTTTGACGGCCATGGGGCAGCAGGCGATGCCCCTCGTGATGACCTTCTGGAAAACGCGAGGCCTATTGGGGTCCCCTTCAGGCAGCCACGAACCCCGAAAGAACCAGAGAACCGCCGAGGAATCTAATATCGGGAGCCGTCCCTCGTTCTCGTCGGCATACAGCGCCAGTACAGTTCCCCACTCCTTCAGGTTCGTCTGACAGACAACCGCCCTAGCCTGCCTTCTGACTCTTTGGAGCGCAGGCACCAAGATCGCCATCAACAGTGCAATGATGGAAATCACCACTAAAAGCTCTATTAACGTAAAAGCCTTTCCTTTGCGCATAATCTGCATCTTTCCTATGCGATTGTCTTTAATAGTCTTTGAATCCTCTCATCCAATAGGGCCAATCTTCGGGCAGTGCTCCACCGGCCTTGGTCCAGCGGCCTGCCGTGTCCCAGTCACGATGCCACTTCAAAGTCCACAATTCTTTCAGACCGACCTTCCTCACCGACCAATCCAGAAAAAGGCTATTTACATGTTCATTATGCCGGTTTATGCAAAAGCCGCCCATTGTGAATATATTTCCCCTCTCGCGCCTTGGTGGGTTCTCGGAAGCGTGGGGCTTAGACCACACGAATGCACTATCCAAGATTACTGGAAATTGTGACCTGCCCCTGAGGGAGAAGAGGTCCAATTCGATCAACCCGCCCCCCCACCTGCCCCGCCTCCTGGGCGTTTTCCTCGAGAGCCCGCAGAACACCCAACTATTGCACCCATAGCTACCGCGAAACGGCGGGGCGGGGCTTGTAATCTCCCAGGCCAAAAACGTGGATCCGGGCGACCCTCTCACCGATGGAGACCGCAGCCCGTTCCAAGTTCCACCACCACCCCCGAACATTCCACGACCAGTCTTGACGGCCATGGGGCAAAATGCGATATCCTTCGTTCCGAAGTGGTGCAATGTACTTGCGTCGGCATTGGGATCGTCCCCGCTCAGGAACACGCCTCGCAGAAGCCAAATGCCGCAATGGCCGAAAACGTCAGTAGGTAGGCGTCCCTGACTGTCCTGTGTATACAAAGCCAGCGTCGCGCCCCACTGTTTGAGCTTTGTCTGACAAACAGCCGCCCGGGCCTGCTTTCGGACTCTTTGGAGCGCGGGCACCAAGATCGCCATCAGCAGGGTAATGACGGAAATCACCACTAAAAGCTCTATTAACGTAAAAGCCTTTCCTTTGCGCATAATCTGCATCTTTCCTATGCGATTATCTTTAATAGTCTTTGAATCCTCTCATCCAATGTGGCCAGTCTTCGGGCAGGGCGCCGCCGGCTTTTGTCCACGGGCCGGCGGTGTCGAACTCGCGATGCCACTTCAAGGTCCACAATTCCTTGAGTCCGACCTTTCTGACAGACCGGTCCAGGAAGACTCCATTTACGTGAGAATTGTGTCGGTTGATGCAGAAACGCACCCATGTTATCTGGTCCTCATATTCCGGCGGTTCAAGGTTATGGTCCATCCAACCATCTGGCCAGCGACAGTCCAGGAACAGCGGTACGTATGCCGCATCTTTAACATCAACTCGCCTCCAATTATTCTTGGTGGTAAAGTTACCATGGTATTGAGCGTCTATATCGGGCGGCGGATTTCGAGTCCAACCGTTTATGCCGTAGCTGCCAAAGAAACCCTCTCTGTCCCACTCGTATTTACCAGTAAAAACGCTCCAGGTCGTAAAGGTTCCGCCCAACTCGTTCCCTTCGCCTTGAGGATTGAATGAGCGTTTTGTTGTCATCGGGCAGATGCAAATGTCACGTGAGTAGCGGTAATACGGCCAAAGCGCTTCCATCCAAAGGTGCTTCCAGTCACTTATATCGCCATTATGGAAATACCCGTTGTTATCAACCGTGTACATAGAAAACATGAGCCCCCATTGGTGCAGATTCGACTGACAGACAACTGCCTTTGCCTGTCTCTTAGCTCGCTGTAGTGTGGGCAGCAATATCGCTATCAGCAGTGCAATGATGGAAATCACCACCAAAAGCTCTATTAGCGTAAAAGCCTTTCCTTTGCGCATAATCTGCATCTTTCCTATGCGATTGTCTTTAATAGTCTTTGAATCCTCTCATCCAATAGGGCCATTCTTCGGGCAGTACTCCGCCTGCCTTGGTCCAGGGTCCGGTGGTATCAGATTGATCGTCCCATTTCAATGTCCACAATTCCTTGAGTCCGACTCTCCTGACGGACCAATCCAGGAACAGGCTGTTGACGTGCCCGTTGTGTCTGTTTATGCAGAAGGTTTGCAGGCCATGGCCCTCCCTCCTCGGCGGTGGATCGGTATTGATATGCCTGCTGTTCTCCTCTGGGGAATCAAGAAGGACGGGGATATTGGCCGGCGCTTTGGCAGAATAAGTCTCTATGCCCCTGAACGAAAATGGTGGTGTCATAAATGACGTATTGTTGAAGCCATAGCTGCAGCGAAACCGCGGCAGAGGGCTCGTAATTTCCCAGGCTTCAAAGGTCGAGCCGCCTTTGCTTCTGATTTCCCACGACACGCCGAGGCCGCGCCCGCGGCCACGGCCCGTTGCAGGCCATTTGCTCACTCTGACGGCCTCGGGGCAAAGGGCAATGCCCTTGGTGACTATGCCTTGGAAGACGGGAGGCCTGTTGGGGTCACCATCAGGCAACCACGCGCCCCGGAAGAACCAGAGCGCATTGTTGGAGGTTGCCAAAGGGAGCCGTCCCTCGTTCTCGTCGGCATACAGCGCCAGTACAGTTCCCCACTGCTTGAGGTTCGCCTGGCAAACGGCCGCCCTGGCCTGCTTTCTAACCTTTTGTAGTGCGGGCACCAAGATCGCCATAAGCAGTGCAATGATGGAAATCACAACTAAAAGCTCTATTAGCGTAAAAGCCTTTCCTTTGCGCATAATCTGCATCTTTCCTATGCGATTGTCTTTAATAGTCTTTGAATCCTCTCATCCAATAGGGCCAGTCTTCGGGCAGGGCGCCGCCTGCCTTGGTCCAGGGGCCAGCGGTGTCGAACTGGCGGCTCCATTCCAATGTCCACAGCTCTTTGAGCCCGATTTTTCTTACCGACCAATCCAGGAAAAGACCGTTGACGTGCCCATTGTGGCGGTTGATGCAAAATGGTGCCATACCAAGGCCCCAACCCGGATGTCTTGGCGGCTCAAAGACATTATCAGGCCGAGCCATAGGCATGGTGCAATCGAGAAGCAGGGGGATTTTTTCCCTGCCCCTGAGCGCGAAAATGTCAAGGCCAGCCTCACGGAGATGACGACGGAAGCGAAAGTGAAGTGGGACAGAATCATCAAATCGAAAGTGTTGGTGGAACAACCAGTCGTTTAACCCATAGCTGCAGCGAAACGGCGGACCGGGGCTTGTCATCTCCCAGGCTTCAAATGTTGAACCCAACCATCCCTCCACACGAATTTCACCACTGACCCTATAAGTGAAATGACCCCTCCCAGGTTTGACGGCCATGGGGCAGCAGGCTATGCCTTTCGTATCAATGGGGTGCAATGATTCAGGTACGTTCGGGTCATCGCTGCTTACGACCGAGCCGACGAGAAACCATATGCTATAACCAACGAGAAAGTCGCGGGGAAGGCGTCCCTGGTGGTCCTCGGTGTATAGGGCCACTGTCGTTCCCCACTGTTTCAGGTTGGCCTGACAGACAACTGCCCCAGCCAGCTTTCTGGCCCTTTGGAGGGCGGGCAGCAATATCGCCATCAACAGGGCAATGACGGAAATCACCACCAGAAGCTCTATTAACGTAAACGCGTTGTGTTTTCTCATTTTTCTCAGTAGTCCTTGAAGCTTCTCATCCATTGTGGCCAGTCTTCGGGCAGGGCGCCGCCGGCTTTGGTCCAGGGTCCCGCCGTGTCATACTCGCGATGCCACTTCAAGGTCCATAGCTCTTTAAGCCCGATCTTTCTGACCGACCAATCAAGAAAAAGGCCGTTTATATGCCCATTATGCCGGTTCATGCAGAAAGAGTTTGTAGGACCCCCAGATGTCGTAGGCACAGCATCACGTTCCGGAGGGGACTGCTGGTCATCATACACCCCGCCCCAGGGCCAACAGCTATCCAGGTGTACCGGTATATTGCTTGCACCTTTAACGTGAGGGCTTCTCCAGAGACGTCGCTCACGCACATCCCAGTAGGGCCACCCGTGAACCCAGTGGTTTATGCCATAGCTGCCGTAACCATTCCATGGCCACTCGCCTCTGGACCACCTGCCCCAGGCTAAGAATGTTCCGCCCGCTGGGTTGCTCTGGCCAGTTGGGCTTGCAGGTTTTGTGGCCATGGGGCAGCAGCGTATGCCTTTGGTACTATCGTATGCATCTTTATCCCAATATACATAGGGACCCCACCAACCCCACCAACCCCACCAGCCCCACCAGTGCTCAGGCCAATCGGCGGGCCTTGGTTCACCAGGACGCCAGCGGGGCAAATACCCGTCGTTGTCGAGCGACATCGTAGCCCAGACAGTGCCCCATTGCCGCAGGTTTGATTGACAGGCAACTGCCTTTGCTTGCTTCTTAATCCGCTGCAACGTAGGCAGCAGAATCGCCATCAATAATGCGATAATAGAAATCACTACCAGAAGCTCTATCAAAGTAAAGCCGTTTTGCTTGCGCATAACGATTCTCCTTCTCTTTCAAAGAAGGTTCTTCCAAATCGACGTTTCAGCCATACTTGTTGTACTCGCTTCTAAGCTGTTTTTGTTCGGGCCGCTGGAGACTCGTGAGAGCCAGGCTGGGCTTCCTTGACTAATTCAGCCGAAATCTGCGATGCGGTCAATGCAGAGCGTTTCGCGGCAGGTAAAAATTGCCTGGTCCGCTGCCGTCGCCGCTGCCGTAAGGCTCGCCGGTTTCCGGTATCAATATAACCCTCATAGTCAAGGTATCTGAGGCGGAAAAACTCTCTACATGCCCGTCTGTGTAGCCGGCGCGCAACTTGATGTCGAGCGGATGTGAGCCGGCACCACGTTTGAAAGACCAATAAGCTGAGGAAAGCAGCGTCCCTTCTATGATAGAAGCTCCTGCGAACCTCTCACAACTGCCGTAGGAGTTTGGGTTTCGATGATGGTCGTAACCAAAGTAATCACTTACGAGCAGCTTGCTCTGCCGTCTGCCACCCACAGAATTTCGCGGCCCGATGAAAAGATAATCTCTGTCTTCGAGATAACCCGTATAGTTCCAGTAAAAGCAATACGTGCCGCTGACGGGGTCCTGCACAGGCAGCGTTAGCGGATTGTCCCACTCGTCGCCGGCATCCCAGGCATCCTGAAGGTACTTGTATTTTCGAGGTGCGTTAGGACAATACATAGTTCCGGCATCCTGAATATATGTCCGCAGGTAAGCACTCATGGAGCGATGCAGACGGGGGCTGCGTGCACGATAACCCGTTATCATCATCGGTTCCTGCCAATTCCAGTGCGACGACTCATCCCCTAAGGTCGCAATCGATTCGGGATACTGCTCATCATTGTCGGCAGCATATAGGCTAACTGCGCTGACAATCTGGCGCTGGTTACTGGTCCCGAGCAACGTTCGGGCCTGCTGCCTGACCTTACTCAGTGCCGGCAGCAAAATACCCGCCAAAACCGAGACTACTGAAATCACCACCAAAAGCTCAATCAGAGTGAATCCTCTCCGTGAATTTCTTTTCACACGACGTCTCCCAGCTTAGGAACCAAGAGATTTTGGCCCTGTTCCGGAGCGCATCACAACTCCACATTCGCACGCATGACTATCTTCGTATTATATCCATTGCTCAAATAAGCATCAACAAAGACTTTACGATTCGTTACTTTTTTACAGCTAATCAGCCGGCAACTCCTCAGACCACGCCGTCTCATTGCCGTAGACATCACGGGCCTTGACGCGGAAACGCTGGCCTTGTCCGCTTCTACCAACCAGAACGTTGTATGTGCGCGAGCTTTGCCAGCCACTGTTGAAGTCAGACTCCGTTGTACATTCGAAGAAATACTCCACCGGCCCGCTGTCATCTATTGCCTCGGCCGCCGTCATCTGTGCCCAATAATCGAATGCTCCACCTCCTTTATAGACTTCCCGCGGCGCATCACCTCGCGCCCACTGAGCCGGGTTAGGTTCGGGAGGGGTCGTATCCTCTGGAAGCACCCAGTCGCGTGGGGCCAGGCTGGCCTGGGACGTTCCACCGAAAACTCCCATGTTTATACGTCGATTTACACCGTATGTGTTGTTTGGGTCACGCGGTACGCTCATAAGCTCGCCACCCAGCGGTGAATCGGGGTCACCTGCATCTATACATCGACTGGTAATATAGTCGTAGGTCCAGGATTCGTTGTTTGTGTTCCAACGCCAACCTTCGCTCTTCAAGTGGTAATCGCCATTTTCCTCATCGACAAAAAGCGGATTAACGCTTATGTTACCCTGGCCTGGGGCACCACCTTCAATACAGCTATACCGGGCCTCGCACTGGAAGAGGTCCCCATCCCTGTTGTTCCAAAAAATACAATTGCTGATGTGAGGGTTTGAATCCTCATAGGCCGCTATGCCAAAATTGTTATCCACGATTGTGATGTTTGAGATTGTAGGGCTGCTGCCATAGTTGAGGGATATTGCCATACCACTGTTTCTAATAACAAAGTTCTTTAGTACGCTGTCTGGCCCCTCGCCTGTATGGAAGGTAACCGCGTCCATGCCTTCTCCTGCTCGGGCGCCAGCCGACCAGCCCTCAATCACAGCCATGCCTTCAATGCCTGCAACAGTTATTGCCTTACCCCTAAAATTGATCTTACTGTACACGCCCGGCTTGACCAGAATTGTGTATCCGTCTTTCGCCACATCGATGGCTTTCCAGATATCTTTGAATGGGTGTTGTTCGGTTCCATCCTCGATTGGGTCGTAGACTCCCACACCCTGCCATTCTTCGAAACGGTTGTCATCATCGACATATATTATATTCTGGAACTCATAGGCTCCCATATCTATGCGGTCGCCTGCGATGCGTCGGTTGCCGTCAAGGTCTGTTTCGTCTGGCCCGGGCATATATTCCGGGTCACCTCCATCAACACAGAGTGACGAGGGAGCGAGTCGCAAGTTGTCATCTTCAGTGCCGGGGATATTGTCGGGACCCTGCGGGTCCATGAATAGCGGGTCGGCATCGATGTTGCCTTCGCCGGGCCAGCCGCCCTGGATGTTGCTGTAGGAGATATTTATTGTTGAACGGTCGTTAATCCATATCTCGTTGCCGCCATCCCAAAGGATACAGTTGATTAGTCCAACAGCGCTCTGCCCCGTCTGTCCGCGAGAGTTGCAAGCCAGGGCATTTCCTTCCGGCGCCCAGTTCCCGGTGAACGTGCAGTTGGTCAGGGCCGGGTCGCTGCTGTTGCAAGATATTCCACCGCCGTAATCATAGGCTGAGTTTCCGGTGAAAATGCAGTTTTTGAGGGTCGGGTTGCTCCCGCCTGTATTGTACATGCCGCCACCATAATCACCCGCCGAGTTCCTGCTGAATGTACAGCCGGTCAAGGCTGCATAACTTCTATCGTTGTACATGCCGCCACCATACCATGCTGAGTTATCGATAAATGTGCAGTTGGTTAGGCTTGGGCTACTTTCATAGTCGTGTATCCCGCCGCCACCATACTGTGACGAGTTCTCTCTGAATGTGCAGTTAGCCAGGCTTGGGTCGCTCTGATAGTTGTATATCCCGCCACCATCATCTCCGGCCGAGTTGGCCGTGAAGGTGCAATTGGCCAGGCTTGGATTGCCCCGATAATTGTATATCCCGCCGCCATTATTATGTGCCGAGTTCTTGCTGAATGTGCAGTTGGTGACCTGCACTGTACCGTACTGATTGTACAGCCCCCCGCCATCAAGATGGGAAGATGCGTTAGCATTGCCGCCGGTGACGGTGAAACCATCAAGGACAACGGTTCCGCTACAGGTCAGGACGTGGTAGCTGTTCTCTGCTCTGCTGGATTCGTTCAGCAGAGCATCGGGGCTGTTTACATCCACGTCATTATCGCCCAAGTCGCCGCTGAGGACGGTCTCATACAGGTCGATATCTCTCGCATCGGGGTAAGATTCACCATACCCGGCGTAGCCGCCCTTAAACGTTACGCCATTGATAAGCTCAAACGTAGCCGTCCGATCGCCGGATGCCTCTATACGGGCTACTGCTCCTCCCCGCACTCCTCTATATGAGGTCCAGTGATCGGGCTTGTATATGCCATTTGCCACCCGGATTTCGTCACCGGTTCGTGCCTCGGCAAGAGCATCCTGGAGGCACCGGTACCCATACGCCCAGCTTGAGCCATCATATTCAGCAATGGCATCACCGTCAACGTAAATTACCTTGCCTGTCGCAATCGTGAATGACGTTGCCAGCACTGCGAAGAAGACCAAGACTGCTCGACCCGTCATAACATCTGTCTGATTACCCATGACACACCTTTCCTTTCTGTGCTTCGTACCTTCAAGAACAAATAGAGCATATATGCCACATTACAGACCCAAACCATTGATTTCGTGGGAATATGTCCTACAAATTGCCATACTCAGTAGTCCCTGAATCCTCTCATCCAATGGGGCCAGTCTTCCGGCAGGGCGCCGCCGGCTTTCGTCCAGGGGCCGGCTGTGTCATAATCCTCATGCCATTTCAGAGTCCACAACTCTTTGAGTCCAATTCTCCTGACGGACCAGTCCATGAACAGGCCATTGATGTGCTCGTTGTGCCTGTTGATACAAAAGAAGTGGGCTCCATTGTAGGCGAACGGTGTCCCGGGTCGCGGCGGGGCGTCACTGTGGTGATGCTTGATGCTCGGTGTCGCGGAGTCGAGAATCACTGGAATGTTGGCCAGGCCTTTGACGGGGTACGTCTCCACTGTCCTTGGTCGGCCGAATGATGGGTCGTAGAAGTGGTGGTAGCCGCCGCTGTTGTTGAAGCCGTAGCTGCCGCGGAACCGCGGGGGCGGACTCTCAATTTCCCATGCTTCAAAAGTTGAGCCGGGCGAGTACCGTATTCGCCACAGCTTGGAACTTACACGGCTTCCTGCTCTTCCCGGGCTTGGTCTGACGGCCATGGGACAAAGGGCTATGCCCTTGGTGTTGAGATTGTGATAGACCGGAGGTCTGTTGGGGTCGCCGTCCGGCAGCCGCGAACCCCGGAAAAGCCACACCGCTTTTATCGAGCCTGTGTGAATCCGCCCCTCGTTTTCCTCGGCGTACAACGTCAACACGGTCCCCCACTGCTTGAGGTGGGCCCGGCACACGATCGCTCTGGCTTGTTTCCTGGCTCTCTGGAGAGCCGGTAGCAACAGAGCGATCAACAATGCGATGACTGCAATGACCACCAAAAGCTCTATTAACGTGAAACCCGCTCGCTTACGCATAATGTCTCCTCCGCCGGACAGCCCGGACCGGCCTTGTTCTGGTTGTTTATCCGGGTCCGCACAGCCGAATGTCGTCAAAGAACACTCTACCCGTACCGCCGGCCTGCAGATTGTTCTGATAACCGAAACAAATGGCTATGGAATCAATATGAGTAAGGTCCACGCCTGTGAAAGCCTGCAAGTCGATAGCCCATTCCGTCCAGGTATCTATCCGTACTGCGTTCGCATTATCATGATAGACTGCCGAACCCCCGTTGAGAACGACGCTCATAGGCGCGGGAGTATTGGACGCATTACCATGAAACCACAGTGACAACACTCCCTCACCTTCTTTGGTCCAATCCTGTGATGGATTCAACAATCGCTCCGCCTTCGAGAATTTGAAGAAAGTGTTGTATAAATACGGCATCGATTGCGTCCCCCCGTGAACGATCTCGTGCTCGGTGAAGGGAGGATTAAGATAGCCAACAACAGCGCCGTTTACGGATGGATTTTCGTATCCATCCAACCATGTGTTAAATATCCTGTTGCTCTCAGGATCACAGGGATCAAGGTCATTGTAGGACTCAAAATCATCCACGGTAAGATAGACGGTTCCCGTCAAATTCGGGACGCCCTCGGCCAGCCAGTTGTCGGCAAACTCTCTCAAGTCATCAACGCCAACTTCGCCATCGCCGGTAAGGTCGGCGCCGCGGCACCAGAAAAACCTGCGGTCGGCCGACAACCAGCGTTCGGCAAAAAAAGCAAAATCAGCCAGGTCCACCCTATTGTCGCCGTCAAAGTCTCCGGTGACGAATTGCCGGGCGAATTCAGGATAGTCCAGCCCATCGCAGATGATCCAGATATCGTCGGCCCCATTCTCGCTCTCGCCGTCGAAATCCCAGCCGGCATCCAGGAACGTGCTTTTTCTCTGCATCCCGGCTGTGGTTTTACCGCCGGCATTGTCACAGCCTATTCCCAGTCTATCCTGCCCGCACATGTCGCTTCGGCCGCTGGTCTGTGTATCCCAGAAAGAAGTCTTGATTACGGCTTCATCATTGAATCCCACAAGCCCACCGACATCCGTTGTTCCTGTGACGGCACCGACAGAATAACAATTGGTAATCTTCGCGGGCCAGGTATTTCTTCCCACCAGGCCACCAACGCGATCGTTACCCGTAGTTCCGCCTGTGGCATAGCAATTCTTGATTATCTTTATATTGTTTCCCACCAGCCCGCCAACATTCTGATCTCCCTCCACGATGCCCCTGGCGTAGCAGCTATCAATTGTCCCATCGCTGTTATATCCCACGAGGCCCCCTACCCTATCTTCTCCCGAGATGTCGCAGCTCGCATAGCAGCTTGTGATTGAGCTGCCATTGCTCCCCGCCAGTCCGCCGACCTCCTCATCTCCTGAGACGCTGCCGCCTTTGACTCGGCAGTTCGTGATGGTTCCATCTCGGGTGTACCCAATCAGTCCGCCGATACGATTCCCGCCCGAAACGCTGACACTCGTGGCATAGCAGTTGGTGATAGTTCCCTCGTTGTAACCAACGAGCGAGCCGACGTACGACTTTGTCCCGGCGTCGATATTCGGGTTAACAAGTTCGAGATTTCTGATCTCGGCCTCGGAGCCGCTGAGGTATCCGAAGAGTCCTACGTAGTCCCTATTTGTGGAAGTGTACGTGAGATTCTGTATTCTTTTGCGGTTGCCGTCGAACACGCCTCGGAAGGCGGTGCTGCTGCGGGACCCAATGGTCCTGAACTGCATGCCCACATATATGCTCAAATCGATGTCGGCCATCAGTTTGAAATGTTTGTCCAAATCATTCGTCTTGGCGCCGATTCTGTTCATCTGTTCGGCGGTGTAGATCAGATAGGGATCGCCGGGTTCGCCCGTGCCGCCGCCATATTGCGCCCCCACCGGCAAGCTCGATAAACAAATAATCACTAATCCAGGCAAAAGTGTTGTCAATCTGATCTCTTCTGTCTTCTTTCGCATCTTTCTGTGCATCTTCTCAGTGTTTGTCTCTAAGCAATTTCACTCCAGATTCACCGTTTCTTCGTCTCAGTCTCCATCAATTTGCTCGATCTTCGCGTCGAGCTCGCTTAATCCGAAACCTTCGGCAGCTACCACGTGCCGGCAGTCGGTCAAAATTAGCCAGGGAAGCGAGCTGACTCCCCACGCGGAGCGTGCTCCATCATCATCGTCTTGAACCATTCCGAATGGCAAGGAGATATTATGCTTTCTGCGCCATTCGTCGAGGCTGTTCTCGTCAATCTTCGACGCTTGCACTGCCGCAATCGCCATGCCTTTTGCCTTGAGTTCCTGTGCCCTCGCGTCCAACTGTCGTAGGCAGTTTCTCGACGGCCTCTGCTCGATATCCAGAAAGCATACAAGTATCATCTTGCCGGCCGTGTTTGCCGGTAAAAGGTCAATTTTCAAATCTTTCAACTTGGGCAGGGGTTTTCCGACGAGCGAAGGCCATCGCCGCATCGATACATACTCTAAGCCAGTAGCAATATCCTGAACGTACGTTCCCTCGGCAAAAACTACATGATATAAACCGTCATAAAAATTCTGATCATTAATCTCTATCTCTTTAATTGTCATAGTGGTTCTAACGTCGGTTCCTGAGCTAATACCGAAGGAATGTTCACCGCTAACGGGAAACCAAATCCCTGGCTTCACTCGCTCAAACCGGGCTTTTTCTGTTAAATGAAGCTTTCCTGCATAATATATTTCCCGCGCAATCATGGAGTAACCCTGATTGGGATCAATCACGCCAATAATCTTCTCGTCTCGCGAGCGTAAGATCTCAATCCGGTAGTTTCCATCCTTTTGTTTTTCAACATTTATCTTTTCGTTTTGCTCTAATGCTCTTGTAAGCTCGTTACAGAATGTACCTCCAAAAACCGTCCACGGTTGCGCGTATCTTTTTGTGAATTCAAGAGGTTGTTTGGTTCCACCAATTTTTGCAGAAGTACGTCCAGAGATTTCGGAGTACCTAACTGAGTTTTTCCCATCCCATGTGATTGTGTCTTTCTGTATTCTGTTGCCAGTCCGATTACCTTTTGCATCTGCTTCTTCGCATATCCTCGTTACTCTTCCAGTACCCTTATTATCCAACGCCAAGTGGTCTATTTGGTAACGATAGAGTCGTTTCCGGGCATCTTCCTGCTCTTCCTGCGAACGATATATTTTATGTCCCGGAACATTTTTCAAAATGTCTGTTGGATAGGATATGAACTGCTCATTGATGCATTTGAAGTTCTCAACCTT
>Ga0209636_10003590_pt1 | contig 15814 bp, 13 predicted proteins | sample DeeMarSWOR152_54_FD_187464 | JGI IMG/M metagenome (GOLD analysis project Ga0209636, IMG submission 187464) | Marine sediment microbial communities from White Oak River estuary, North Carolina - WOR-1-52-54 (SPAdes) (version 2) | ecosystem: Environmental > Aquatic > Marine > Intertidal zone >...
TTTCACAAACGACCCGTATCCCCGGAGCTTAGGCACGGATTGGAAAATCGTGGAAACGCTCGTAAAAGAGGGGGCGTCAATAGGAGCCGGAGCGGTTATTGTGTGCGGTGTCACAATAGGAGAATACGCCCTCATAGGAGCCGGCAGCGTAGTCACAGAGGACATTCCGTCGTACGCTATGGCGTATGGAAACCCAGCTGAAGTTAGAGGATTTGTGTGTAAATGCGGAAAAAAACTCAAGGAAGAGGAGAAAAAACAGAAGTTTATTTTGATGAGGTGCCCCATCTGCGGTGAAAAACACGAGATACTGACAGAAAACTATTCGAGAATAAAGAAAAATGACTGGTGAAAACGAGTTGAAACGATCAATACCCATCGCAAAACCGGTTTTGGGAAAAGAAGAGGTGGAAGCCGTAAGAAAGGTTTTTGAATCCGGTGTCTTGGTTCAGGGAGAGAGAATAAGACTTTTTGAGAAAGAGTTTGCAGAGTACATTCGTGTAGAACACGTTGTTGCCGTGGCGAACGGAACCCTGGCTTTAGACGTGGCTCTTAAGGCTCTCAAGCTAGGTTCCGGCGATGAGGTAGTTACCTCCGCCTTTTCTTTCATAGCTTCAAGCAACTGCGTGTTATATCAAGGGGCAAAACCCGTCTTCGCTGACATCGACCCAAGAACCTTCAACATAGACCCCTCAGATGTTGCCGAGAAAATCACCACGAAAACCAAAGCGATAATACCCGTACATTTGTACGGCCAGCCTGCGAAAATGGACGCCTTGAAGGAGATCGCTGAGGATCATAAAATAGCCTTGGTGGAGGACGCTGCCCAAGCCCATGGCGCCGAATATAAAGGCCGAAAAGTGGGAGGCCTGGGAGATATTGGATGCTTCAGCCTTTACGCCACAAAAAACATGACGACAGGCGAAGGAGGAATAATAACAACTAATAACAGAGAGCTGGCTAGAAAAGCACGCTTGCTGATAAATCATGGAGATACAGGAAAATATAACCATGTTATTCTTGGATACAACTACCGGATGAACGAGGCTTCAGCCGCAGTTGGGTCTGTTCAACTGAAAAAGCTTGACAGATCAAACGAGATAAGAAGGAAGAACGCAAGCGCCTTAACTAGAGAAATCGAGAATATTTCTGGTCTAACACCACCATACGTGGAGGATAATGTGAAACACGTATTCTACCAATATGTAATAGGAGTAGAAGAAGACTATCCCATGGAAAGAGACAGGCTTGCTGAGCACCTGAGGAAGAGGGGGGTGGGTGTAGCCGTGCATTATCCAACTCCAGTTTATGGGCAACCTCTCTACAAGGAGCTAGGATACGGAAAAGCGGTCTGTCCTAAGGCTGAGGACGCTTCCAAGCGAGTTCTAAGCTTGCCCATCCATCCTTCAGTCAATGAAGATGACGTCATGTATATAATAAATGTCTTGAAGGAAGTTGGCTAAAAACATCGGTCAACCACACGTTCAACTACTTAGAAAATGACAGGCGTATTGGTTGACTAATGAGCTAATCCTTTGAAAGTTTGGGAATCTGCATTTCCTGTTTAAAGGCAGCCAAAGCAACGAGAACATACAGTAGGACCACACACCGGGTCCGCGCAAAAGTTATATGATTGAGAAAATTTATGAGTTCATCTAAATTGAGCACAGAATTGATTTAATGTTGGTCTCGATAATGCACGCGCAAACTCTGTTCGATCCAAAAAGAGAAGTTCGCTGAAATGTGTGGAGGCCTGATAGACTTGGAGATTGTGGTCATAGGCATGGGATATGTGGGCATTCCGACGGCTGCCATGTTCGCCGACGTTGAACACTTCAACGTTACTGGGGTGCAAAGAAGATCTAAGCGGTCAGGATGGAAGATCGAACATCTCAATTCAGGTAAATGCCCCATCGAAGGCGACGAACCGGGTCTAGCGGAGCTTATAGAAAAGGTTGTGAGTAAAGGCAGCTTCAGAGTTACCGACGACATCTCCGTCTGCAAAAAAGCTGATGTAATTCTCATCGATGTTCAGACGCCAGTTGACCAAGATCATGTGCCGGAGTACGATTCATTAATAGAAGTATCTCAAGCTGTTGGAAGGCACATGAAAAACGGAGTAATGGTTATTATAGAATCAACTGTAGCCCCGGGAACTACCAACAATATCGTGAAACCAATTTTGGAAGAGTTCTCTGGAATGAAAGCAGGCGAAGATTTTAACCTTGTTTACTCCTACGAACGTGTTGCGGTCGGCCGCCTACTTCGCAACTTGGTTTACATGCCAAAAATCGTAGGAGGACTAACTCGTGAATGTACTAAACGTGGCGTCGAATTCTACAGAAATATCATCAAGGCGGAGTTGTTATCAACCGACTGTCTCACAGCTGAAGTATCTAAGGTCACTGAGAACACCTATCGCGATGTCAACGTTGCATTCGCAAACGAAATTGCCTTAATATGTGAGAGCATTGGTGTCGATGTCCACGAGGTTAGGCGCTTCGTGAACTCTCTACCGAATGAATCGTCCGATCCTGCAAGGAACCCATACAGAATGATGCATATGCCAGGCGCAGGTGCTGGAGGTCACTGCCTCCCAAAGGACCCATGGCTGTTAAAACATGGTCTTGACGCTTATGGAGTCTTCAAATATACGCCCAAGGTTCTGGTCGAAAGCAGGAGGATGAACGATTCTATGCCATGGCATGTGAGAGATCTAGTAGAAGAAGCATTGCAAGAGAAAGGCGTGAAGCTACAAGATGCAAGAGTTTGCATATTGGGCTTCGCATTCCGGGGCGACTCAGATGATACGAGAAACACGCCAGCGTTGCCCCTTCACAACCTCCTTAAAGGTGTCTGTAAGGAAGTGGTAGTACACGATCCGTTCGTTAAAGAGTTTGAAGGGGTCGTTCTCACGGACGACTTGGAAGATGCCTTAAGAAACAAGGACTGTATGGTCGTCGTGACCCGTCATAAGGAATACGTCGATATCAGTTTGGACTGGCTCAAAAGTGTCCTTGCTATGCCTGTAATAGTCGACGGGAGAAACGTTTTCAATCCCAAAGATTGTGGGGAAGCTGGATTCTCTTACCGCGGTGTAGGGGTAGGCAACAGAGGAAGGCGTAGACATGAGTAGGAGTACTGCAGTGCGCAGTTTCATGTCTCTACGTTTCCGAGGGATGTTATTAGTGACTCTTGAGAATTCCTCACCTAATTTGATTAGAACTCCACTTTCAACATAGTCCGCTCCACCAGTTACCAACATGTTCACTTGCGGCCACCGGTTCTCTTGTGGATTAATGCGCGTGTGGGCGTCACTTTCGGCTTTTAACGCTCACTTTAGCGAGTTCTAATATGGAAATTGTGTCTGTTCGCCTTTCATAATGTTAAAGAAGACATTAAATATGTGTTAGATGTTTTAAGGAATATAGTTTAGTCGAGGGGATCTTGCGTTGAAGGTGATTGTTACTGGAGCAAACGGTTTTATTGGAACACACACCATCCGGTACCTTTTAAAGAAGGGCTACAAGATCGAAGCTATTGACATTAAGACAGAAAGGTTGAAGGAATTTTCCAATAATGAACGCTGTGCAATTCACAGTATGGATATTCTGGATGAAGGGGTCAAAGACCTTATTGAAATAGGGGATAAGGTTTTGCATTTGGCGGCAGTTGCAAGATTTGGCACAGCCATAGCTAATCCGCAACTAGCTGTTCGAGTGAACGTTGAGGGGACGCTGAACATCATTCAAGCTTGTATACAAAAGAGAGCAGATCGTTTGGTGTATAGTTCAACTGGCTCGGTTTATAGCTTGGATTCTCCGGTGCCGATAAGGGAAGATGCTCCTAGAAAGCCTAGTAGCATATACGGTTTGACTAAAAAGATGGCTGAAGATTGGATAATATTCTATGGAAATCAATTGCCCTACGTTATTCTTCGATATGGATACATTTATGGAAAGGACAAGGACTGGGGAGCCATAGGAGCGTTCCTGAAGAGGCTATCCAATAATAAACTACCCATCGTTTTCGGAGGAAACCAAACCAACGATTTCGTTTACGTGAAAGATGTTGTGGAAGCAAATCGATTAGCGCTGGAAACACAGTATACAAATCAAGCTTACAATATTGGAACCGGGAGGGCTACGAGTATAAGGGATGTGTGCGAGTATTGCATAGAAGCGATGGAAAGCGATTTAAAAATGAAGATAGAACGTGCCAGGGTGTTTGACTACCCAATTTTCGTGTATGACATTTCGAAGGCTCGAACTTTGTTGGGTTTCGAACCGAAATGGAACGTTCTTAAGGGCATATCAGACTTGGTAAAAGAACTGTGAGATAATAATCTCGACGAGACAAACTTTCACCAGCTTCTCAAAATACCTTCAAAGCGGATGTTGTTGCCCTATTTGCTTTGTTGCTCCTCTTATAGATTCTCTATACTGGAGGAGTTGGTTTTGAATGGGCAGAAAGAGTGGACTCGCTGTCAACCTCTTCCATATTAGATCGCTCGATATTTTGGATGAGCATTAACGCGTGAATTGTTCATTAAGACGCGTGCGAAAACGAGCTATTTGGATTATATGGCATTTGACATTAAGGTCTTAATCATCCTTAGAATCTGCTTCCACTTAATCACGAGCTACTTTGTTTGTTCCTTTGATGTAGAAAACCACGTAGGTAATCGGATTGAACCCTAAAAAATGCTCGTCCAAGAGAAACGAGTAATGAACGCCCACGTCGAGCAAAGTATTGTCCTGTCATGTATTGAACGCATGGGTCATCTTCGTATAGGCCTCTTAACCCTATCGCTCCAAAATCGTGTAGGTAAATGCACCGATGCTTTTCCAACATGCAATCTCTCAAGTGGGTATCTTCACCCGTTGGATTCACGTCCGTTGGAACGCCTCTAGCATATTCTCCGCGAAGGAACTGTTTAGGATTCACATGCTTTTTGATTTTTTCTTCGGGTTCAGAGTCAAGCCAGTAGGGCTTCCAGAGCGCATATAGTCCTGTAAACATGGTGATCCCCATGAATGGCGCTAACATCCCGTGAACGATTTTGCGGAGAAATGTTATTGTTCCGATTCGCCAAAGGTCAACTAAGCTTTTTGGATAGCGCAATATAATGCAAGACGCTAAGCCTACATTATTTGTTCCTATAAGTTTCAGGGCTTTCAGAACATTTCTGTTTATTGCTAAGTCGATGTCGACTGTAAGTATCCTATCATATTTCGCTTTTTTAAATCCGGTTCGTCTAACATGAGCCTGATGGAAATTCCACTCAGGGTCTCTTTCAACTTCAACAATACGCGTAATATCCAGTGCATCGCAAGCCACAGCCACTTTCTGGATAACTTGGTGAAGCTTTCTTGGTAAAGGCTTATCCGTGCAAACTATAACTTCGCGTGGGTTCACATTATAGTATGATGGTAACGTCCTTGGAATGAAGTCTACCTCATCCTTGACCGGCACAACAATACTAAAATTCATTTTTCTCGCCTATTGAGTTCTCGTATGCTCCCATCTCAAAATGGTAACTTAGTGTGTGCCCAGATTTGAAGATTAGGAAATCACCTAATTCGTACCTTCTGGTTAGTTGTTCGTTCACTTTTTGCACGTCTTCAAAGTTCCGGCAGTCAAGGTCTAGCAGGAAGTGAGAGTCAGCATTATAAGTTACAACTGGATGTGGTTTCATTTACTGCTTTACTCCTACGGAGATTTCTAACAACTCTTGCTGGAACGCCAACAACGAGACTGTAGTCTGGGATGTCTTTTGTAACTACTGCTCCAGCTCCAATGATACAATGTTTTCCAATGTTCACTCTACCCAGTACTATACACCCTGAAGCTAACCAGGTTCCTTCTCCAATACGAACGTCAAACCCTTCGCTTGGAACATTATGTCTTTCTATATGTATTCCAGTCAAAATCATCACATTATGTCCGCACCAAACGTTATCTTCCAGAATTATTTTTCCAGACCTTGTGTTAAGAATAGCGTTGTTTAACGTAACATTTATTCCTTTTATGACTTTCTTTTTGTCTCCCCAAATAATAGGGTTATGGATGTTAAGAAATCCTAGTGAAACAACGAAGAATTCGGTTACCTTATTTCTTGCGTACCTATGAAGTCTCTTGAGTGTTTTTATCATGCTTCGACACTTCAACTTGGATTTCTGTTGGAACTGGGCTCGGTAAATAATAGAAGGGGTTGGGAACTCCTTTGATTTTTCTTGCTCCCAAGAATCTGTTTATTATTTGAACTGGGAACATCATTGTACGCAGTTTGAACCGTTGATATTTGACTTCATGTTGAAACCTAGCAAAGACATTATCGAATGCTTCCCTTGTGAACACTTTATCATGGCTTGGTGCATGCCTACTCGCAGATACTTGGCTAGGAACACGGATAATCACCTTACCTTTGGCAACCCGCAATAGCTCTTTACATGCTGTCATGAGATTAACACCAATATGCTCTAAAAGATGTGAGCAGATAACGATTTCAAAAGAATCATCCCGAAATGGAAGGTTATTGATGTCAGATTTTACAAAGTTTGGAATTTTTTCCAAGTTACGTTGAAATCCATTCTTGCCGTAATACCGACTCCGTGATGCATCGTGTGGATAGAGGTCTGTATTAACAGTTCCTGTGTAATCCTCTCCGCAGCCGACATCGAGCGTTGTGAAAATATCGTTTTTCATTTTCCTCTTTCCGGAGGCGCGCGTGCGCTCATCCTTAACCGGCGCAACGATACTAAGATCTATTTGTTTACCTGCTTTTTGACCCATCTGTATGTTTTCTCCAATCCTTCTCGGTAGGTCACTTTTTGTTGCCAATTCAACTTCTTCTTAAGCAAAGTTATGTCTGCATTTCTGCTTCTAACACCGACAGGCTTTGTCAAGTCATATTTCTTCTTAATATTCTTGTCACTTATTTCAATAATCATGTCTGCTAATTCATTAATTGTGACTGCTTTATCTGAACCAATGTTTAAAGGTTCTTGGCAATCGCTTTCCATCAAGAGTTTTGTAGCTTCTAAACAATCGTCTATGTAAAGGAAAGATCGAATTTGTTTCCCGTCTCCCCAAACTGTAATAGATTCGCCTTCTTTTGCCATAGCCACCTTTCTGCATAGGGCAGCTGGAGCTTTCTCTCTCCCACCTTTGTATGTTCCCTCAGGTCCGTAGATGTTGTGATAGCGTGCTATTCGAGTTGCCAATCCATAATCTTCCTCAAAGCTTTTGCACATTATTTCGGTGAAAAGTTTCTCCCAGCCATAACGCGTTCCCGGTTGTGCCGGATATGCATCCAACTCTTTCAAATCAGCTACGTAAGAGTTGTCTTTCTGCAATTGATGTGGATATATGCAAGCTGAACTAGAGAAAAAGAATCGTTCTATATTGCTTTCTACGCAAGCCTTCAAAATGTTAGAATTGATTAACACATTGTCGTGCATAACATCTGCTTTCACTTTCGTGATAAACCCGATTCCACCCATGTTGGCGGCAAAATTGTAAACGTGTTCCATTCCCCTAGTAACCCTGCGTGCGGCCTCTTCATTTCTCAAATCCACCAATACAAACTCATCAGCGTAACTTTTCATAAATTCAGGCTCTTTGATATCACAACCTCTAACCCAATGGCCTTCATCCTTCAGATATCTGACCATATGGCCTCCAATAAATCCACCAGCTCCGGTTACAAGTATTTTCTTCACGTTTTTTCACTTCCATTTTAGTCCATAAGCAATATACTTACAAGGCAATTCCTTTTCTCTCAACACTCGCCACGCATCTATAATAATTTGAGCTTCGTTAAAATCTTTACTGCCCAATTCAGAAAACTCTGACCAAGGAACCGCTATGAAAACTATTTCACCATCACGAACACACTTCCTCATGTTATCTGCAAACTTTATCCCCTTCAAATGCGACTTGGCGTTCTCTGCTCCAGACGGGTCATAAATTATGACTTCATATCCTTTCCTTTGAAGCGTATGCGCAATTTCCAACGCTTGCGATTCCACTGTTATTGAAGTGTTTGGCTTGTACGTTATACCCAAAATGCTTATCCGTTTCTTGTGGAAACTTTCAATTAGTTGTACGGACCTTGAAATCTGTTGCTGGTTGACCTGTTGTATAGCCTCACACAAATAAGATGATGCACCAAACTTCTTGGAAACCCCCTTGAATGCAACGACATCCCTAGGAAAACATGGACCTCCAAATCCCAAGCCGCCCTTGAACATTTTCTTCCCGGCTATCCGGGGGTCCAGCTTCAGGATTTCCGCTATGCGGTCTATATCAGCACTGACTTTTTCACAAAATTCGGTAATTGTGTTGATGAGGCTTATCTTGTTCACCAAAGCCAAGTTTAACGCGAACTTGGCGGTTTCAATGTTTATGATACTGCTACGTATTATCGGGGTACCGTTGGGAACAACTTTTTTCCAAATATTCTCCAGTTTGTTCCCTGCCTCTTTGTCCGACTCGCCGATCAAAACATATTCAGGATGTTCAAATCCTTCTATCGCATTTCCCAATGCAATCATAGCAGGGTTATAACAAATTCCTTTAATTTCGGATTTCACTTGCAAATGGATCAAAAGGGGGATGATTTCGCTGTTCATATCCGTAGGATTAACGGTGCTAACAACCACCAAAACCTGATTACTACCAGTAAGATACGGTGCCAGCTCTCTCAAGGCAAATTTTACATTTTTTGGACTGTAACTTTCGGTTTGCGTTCCAACAACTACAAGAATAACTTCGCAGTTTCGCAGCAGGTTAAAGTCTGTAGAAACTTTGAGGCGGCTTCCATATTGTTCCAAATATTTGTTCACATTTTTTTCCGTGAAGTGCCCACGGTTTTTTATTCGATTCACAACTTCTGAACTCATATCCACCGCTTTCACTTCAAAATACTTCGCCATTACAAGAGCTAACGGTAGCCCAACTTTTCCAACGCCGACCACACCAATATTTTCAACCAACACCTTTCAAAACTCCCTGTCTTTGAGTTGCATATTCACTCTCCATCTTCAATGAGCTCATTTAAAATACGAAAGAAAACTATACATATTTAAACCTTCAACGCGAAGACACAATAGAGTCAAAAGCTCATGCCAAAACCAAAAGTTGGAAAAGGCGTAGTAACTGGCAAAAACGCCACCTTCGGAAAAAGTGAATGCACGGAACTAAGTGGTCGTAGGCGGAACACCAAAATCGGAGATTAAACCCGCTTAATTCTTACTACCGCCATTTGTTAGACACTTTTGATATGAAAAATCGTCTCTTTCCCGATTTTGTTGTTGGAATGTGATCTACAATTCTTATATTAACTTCCACGTTCTCTCCTGCATGAGCTTTGATTGTGCTCAATATGCAATTCGCATCTTTTTCTGTATACTTGGTCCCTCTGACTATTTTTATCAATAACTTGTTTCTAGCTGTCTGAACAATCTGATACTGTTCAATATCAAATTCCTTAAAAAGCAATGTAAATGCCGGTCCAGATAAAACCGTCCCATTACCGAGTTCAATTATATCCGTAGTTCTCCCCTCAATAGATTTTACTAGTGGCAGACCACGACCGCATGGACACAACTCATCGGTAGGAGTGCCAACGTCTCCCACCTCATACCTTATGAACGGCATAGCATAATTAAACAAATCCGTACATAACAGCCTACCAGACTCTCCAGAAGATACAGTTTCATTGTTTTTTACGAATTCGATAACTACGCCCTCTACGGAAACATGGAGCCCACTGTGTTCAGAACATTCCATTGCATTTGTACCACCATCTCTAGCACCGTAACCGTCAAATACTCTGCAACCAAACTGGTTCTCAATTGCTTTTCTCTGAATTGGATATAAAACCTCAGCCGTAGTGAAAATTGCTTTCGGATTTATATCGTCCACGTGTGCTTCTTTTAGATGTTCAGCAAAGACATACATTGCTGAAGGATACCCTCTCATGAATTTCGGTTTGAAATGCCTTATTTTTTTGATATATAGATTCATTATTCTTTTGTTCATAGATACTGCGGACAATGGAAGGTTGCGTTCTATGACATACCGAAGGCGTTTGCTTAATTTCGGTTTTTGAGTTGAAACAATTGAAGAACCGCCAAACGTAACACATTTGTCTCCAAGTCTATAGCCCGCCCACTCCCAACCCCTAAAGTTACACGCCCAACCGACCGAGATGTTTGTCTTTGTTATGTAAAACTTCAATGGTTCTCCAGTGCTACCGCCAGTCCTACTCAACCAAGGTTTCCAACCATTGAAATTCACTGCTTTCAGGTCCGAAAATCTTTTTCTTATTATGTCTTTTGTGAGGGGCGGTAGCTTATGCAAGTCTTCTTTGGTTTTTATGTCATCTGGCGTCAATTTTCTTTCTCTAAATTTTCTACGGTAATACGGGACATTGGTATATGCATGCTTTGTTAATAATCGCAACCTTTGGTCCTGTAATTCTCTAAGCTGTGCGGGGGACCACCATTGTGTCTTTTTCAATTCAGCCAAGTGTTTCAAAATGTTGATGCCAATTGAAAGATGATACATCAAGTCTCCAAGTATCTAGATCATCTCCTCAGAGCGACACGGCAAATATTTGATTAAAGCTTCTCCGTGTGCACAAAAATGAATAGTCATTGATCAAACTTAAAACCTCACGTCTTATATATCTGCCTACAAAACTCGATTAAGAAGTTGCATCAAGCGACAAGCCGTGGATCACATGGTCAAGAACGAAATCAGACTCAAATACTCGGGGCTAATCGTATTTACGTCTAACATTCTCAGTGCAGCAAGTGGACTTGCTTTCGTCCTTATGATCACCAGAACAGTCTCCACCGAGGAGTTTGGAATTTGGGGAAACATCAACGACGTTTCCAACTACTTCATTCTACTCAGTGGCGTCATCCCATTCTGGGCAACCCGCTTCATAGCTAGAGAGCACGTCGGATCAGCAAGAACAGGGTTCGTTGCCAATTTTTTCATATCAGTCGCGGTGGCTTCTATATACCTGGCATTGGTTCCAATCATTGCATCGGTTCTACAAATCAGTAGCATCTACACAATCTTATACACCGTTATATCCGTTCAAATAGTTGAACTGCACGTGACATCTGCTCTGGAAGCAGTATTACGCGCCAAACAACCTCAAACCATCGGGTATGCCCTACTCATATTCGAAGCGTGTAAAGTCCTTCTCGGCTTCACGTTGATCCTACTGTTCAAACTAGGTTTGCAGGGAGCACTCTATAGCATAATCACATCATATACCGTTCGAATCGCATTTTACTTAAAACTTACTGCGAAGGAACTCAAGGAAAGCGTCAAGTGGGGCTACCTAAAAGAATGGCTAAAAGCCGCGCCAATCGTTGTCTATAACATAGTCGGCAACAGGATAGTAGCGTTTTCCCTCATTTTATTATTCGTTTATGGGGGTGAGTTGGCCCGAGCTTACCATGGAGCAGCCACAAGCTTCGCCACTGTCATAAGCTATTCTTCATTGTTGGCGTTTGCTCTCTACCCAAGACTTCTCTCCGGAAGCAGCAGTGAAGACGTATCTGTATCCCTTAGATTAGTTATGATGTTTGCCATCCCTATGACCACCGGAGTCATGGTTCTGTCTGATTCCTACCTGGCAATGTTAAAGGCGGTCTACGCTGAGGCGACACCAGTTCTACTTCTGTTGGCAATGAGCGTTTTGTGTCTAACTTTGTCACAAGTTTTTGATATGGTTGTATCTGGAACCGAAAGACTTGATGCTAAGGCGAAAATTGCATTCCGCGAACTCGTAAAAAGCCGTCTATTCCTCCTCTTCACTCTACCCTACATTCAATCAGTCGTAACCCTCCCAGCAATATTTGTCATTCTAACTTCCATCGCAAAAACATCCTTAGAAGCCGCCACCTATCTCGCCTTAGTCACTTTGCTCTCAAACTTGGCCATACTAATAGTTAGATACCTCATTGCTCGCAAATGCCTAGCCTTCAATTTCCCTTGGAACAATGTCTTCAAGTATTCTCTTGCGTCCGCGGCGATGGCAACAGTGCTATTAGTGATTCCCCATCCCACAAGACTGTCAGTAACAGTAGCGTTTACCCTCCTAGGAGCAGCCGTATACCTTACAGCATTGACGCTCATCGACAAAGAGGCTAAATCATTAGCGAAGTCTATCTTAGAAGAGGCTATGCACATAATAAGAAATAAAAACCCAAACAAATCTGAGTGAAAGCTACTCAACTATTCTTCTTAAGGCCATGGACAAAGAGCGCGACGCGTGTGGGCAGAACAGTTGTGACATCAATTTCCTCAAAATAGCTATATCTAGTTTCGTTTATACATGAGTCTGTTGCGCGCGATCACTCATACTTGATTTTATATACGCACACAAGAGGTATTGCATTGCCATACTGTCTGGGATAGGCGGGGTCTTGTGAGAAATATGCCGCCTCAAAATGTTCTAGTAGAATCGTTGAAGTACCTTGAAGCGTTATATTTTTTCCATAAGTCATTAGTCTATATATGACTGTTTCTTGGCCTTTGGCGTTCCATTGCCAGCGTCCTTGTTCAGTGGTGTTTCCGTAGTCTGTTTCGTCTAAACCTCCAATACGCGCCATCCACCTCCACTTGCCTTCGTCAGCCCATCCCACGTCGTTCCCATTCCTGTCGAAAGTTGTAAACACCACAATGTATGTTGCATCATAGTTATCAAGAATTTTAATTGCTTCAGTCTCATTTGATAAGAACATTTGCCCAATTCGCGCTATTTGCGTGCTGTTTATCGTGCCGTTGTCCGCGAGGGTTGTTTTGTTGGCGATGGTCGTAATCCAGTATCCATAGTCCCACCAACTAGCCACCACATCTGTTGACTTCAGATTAACTCGCATCCAATTGAGGGCATTGATCCAATCCACAACTGGATCAACAGGCTTCACCGGAATACTCCCAGCAGCAATCGTTGTAGGCGAATAGGATTGGTCAAGAACTCGAGGAAACGTTGCCAAGGGACTGGGCAAGACAAACGTAAACGTCAACAAAAGAAACATCAAACCTATGAAGGCGCCGCTGAATTCCTTGCCCACGTGAGCCTCGAACCGCATTTTCCGGCGCGGAATCACAGGAGATTCCTTCATAAGAGTGATGAAGGGACCTAGCAGTTGAACCAAAGCTAACGCCCACAGAAGACTGAAAGCAGGAGCCATAAGCAAAGTCAACCGAACCATAGAGCCAGCAAAATACACGGATGTCAGACCGAAGATGCACAGGAAAATGTTTCGATTTGTAGGATTCTGCACGGCAAAAAACAAACCGACGGGTATAAAAAAGAGGCCTATTCCGATATCATAGTAAAAGGATCCCCAAGCAGCGGGTCTGTGTTCTTGTACAGACTGTACGAATTGTTGCGTACGTCCTTCGCCGAAACGTGAAAGTGGATTTATTACAGCCGTCCACTTAAACGCCATGGGTCTAATGAATCCGTACAATGAAAGTGCAATGAAAAAAACGGCAATAACAGCTAGGAAGCAGAATACAAAAACCGTTTTCATCTTGAGAGTTTTGATATAGTTGGAAACTTCAAAGATGCATAACAACAGGAAGACTCCAAAAACGGCCAAAACATAAATTTCAGTCAAAAACCCGAAGCCTAGCCTTGGGATGTTGATCGCGATGAAAAGCGCTATGCCAAATGTTGCGCTGTAAGACAGAAGCAAACGAGATGAATATCTGCGTAGCAAAAGTAGAACAAACACGAAAAGAACAGCCATTCCAAGAGCGTATCGAGACGCTCCCCAAGAAGCAAAAAGATAGCCAAGAGACAAACCTGAAGCAACTGCATAGGTTAAACCGTTTCTCAAAGGCCTTTCAGGTTCAATTGATCTTAGGAAGAAGAAAATGAACAAGAGGAGACTAAAAATTCCCACAGTTTCGTCGTCAAAAAAGCCAAGGGAGGTGCGACCTATGTAGGAAGAATTTAAAGCCAGAAAGAGGGCTGAAAAAAGACCTACCTCCTTACCACCGATGTCTCTGCCCAAAAAGTAGATAACCAAACACGTCAGCGTCCCCATAATAACTGGAAATATTATACATAAATTGAAAATGGGGTCGGTGGTGAGGGGGTTAGAGCTGTACATTGGAGCTGGAGACAAACCCAATGTCCTTAATGTAATATACATAACCGCAGCGGAGGCAGGCAGCCCTGGATAAGTCGTAGTTCCCATGTTGCGCCCATAGGGATACCAGCTCATATCATCGTGCCAAGATACCCAATTGAAGAATCCGTTCTCAACCATGTCCTTAGTTATGCGATATTGATAGTGTGGGTCAAACTCCGAGAGGTGGAAGCCCCAACGGACAGGAAGCAACCTAACCATGGAAGCGAGGAAAAGGATGAGGAGAAGCAAAGAAATATGCATTAGTGAAGAATGAGACACACTGAAGCGAAGGGCCCCAACACTCCGTAAAGCATTAACAATTTTTTCCTTGCGAAACAGCTTTCTAACCTTCACCACAAAAGCCCTTCTCTTGTGAAACAAATCAATGAACCCTTTTATTTCTCTTACGGTCGTATTTAAAGAAAAAATTAATCGAGCTAGAGGTCGGGAAAACCCTTGAGCGTTGGAGAAACAAAAAGAATCTAATTTGTCGTAGAATTTGGCTTCAATTTTTTTCTAGGTGTGTAGTATATCAACGTTTATTAGCTGTCCGGAAGTAATGATTTTACACAAGGATGGCGACAAACATGCGTCACTCTAGTTTATTTGAACCGGACACTGCTTCGGATAATTCACGTCTTCTTGAGGACCACGGATGAAAAAAGACCTCAAGGTTCTTCTTGCTGACAAGCTCGAACCTCGGGAGCTCAAGTTAATCTACAGATCCTACGACACCGTCGGCGACATTGCAGTCATTCGAGTTCCGGAACCCCTCAAAGAACGAAGCAAAATCATTGCCGAAGCTGTCATGCAAACCCACAAGCGCATAAAGAGTGTGTGGCGTCAGGCTAGTCCGGTTTCAGGCGATTTTCGGTTACATGATTTAGAATTCATTTTGGGTGAAAGAAAAACAGAAACAGCTCATAGGGAGCACGGGTGTATCTTTAAGGTTGACTTGGAAAAGTGCTATTTTTCACCGAGATTGTTGCATGAGAGAATGCGGATAGCTCGACAGGTTCAACCAAACGAAGTGATTCTAAACATGTTTGCCGGCGTAGGTTGCTACTCCATAATTATCGCAAAGCATTCTAAACCCGAGAAAATCTTTTCAATAGACATTAGTCCGTTTGCCATTCGATTTATGCAAGAAAACATCAAACTCAACAAAATTGAAGAAAAAGTCGTCCCCATCCAAGAAGACGCAAAAAAAGTTATCGAAGAAAAATTGCAAAACGCAGCGGACCGGGTTCTCATGCCACTACCTGAAAAGGCCTACGAATACCTTGGCTACGCTCTACTGGCGCTTAAGCCAACCGGCGGATGGATCCACTACTACGACTTTGAACACGCCAAAAAGGATGAAAAACCCATCGAAAAAATTGAGTGGAAAGTATCCGAAAAACTACAAAAGTTGGGCGTTAGCTTCGAAGTAATGTTCGGACGAATTGTGAGGAAAACAGGACCCAACTGGTACCAGGTGGTTCTTGACATACAAGCGAAGGACCCATGTTGATAGCCGAATATTTTATAGCCCTCCTGTTAAACAATACGATCAACAGGGAGGGATAGAATATCAAGAGGAAATTGATGGACATCTTGGCTTGTCCAATCGACAAACACTACCCCCTAGAGCTCCACGT
>Ga0209636_10003591_pt1 | contig 15813 bp, 12 predicted proteins | sample DeeMarSWOR152_54_FD_187464 | JGI IMG/M metagenome (GOLD analysis project Ga0209636, IMG submission 187464) | Marine sediment microbial communities from White Oak River estuary, North Carolina - WOR-1-52-54 (SPAdes) (version 2) | ecosystem: Environmental > Aquatic > Marine > Intertidal zone >...
CTTCATCTGTCTTGCAGCCACGTTATACCTCGGGTGAGTCTCCAGAAATTCTTTATGGCTGGGTAATTTCTGGGCGGATTTCGTCGTTACAATGTAGCCCGTATTCTCACTCCAGTAGGCCGCCCACTTGGAACTGGTCGCCCACTTTACGAACTCCCAGGTGGCCGCTTCCCTCTTAGGGTTGGATTTGAAGATGCCGATCCCGGTTCCTCCGAGGCCCGTACCATACTCTTTTTTCTTAGGCAGAAAGTCCACCCTCACTTCGAAACGGTTACCGATTTGCTTATCGATTTTTGCCAGGAATGACGTTGACTGAAACATCATAGCGGTCGTTCCCGCAACAAAGAGCTTATTTGTGGCCTTGTGAGTGAGGGCAGGCATGACCTTATGTTTGTGGACCAGATCGGACCAGAACTGGCACGCTTCAACCCCTTTTTTACTGTTAAATAAGGGATTCCCCTTCTCGTCTAGGATTTTTCCGCCGTTTTGAAGAATGAGGGCATACAGGAAGTAGTTGGTCGTCGTATGGGTACCCAAACCCCACTTATCGATTTTACCATCTCCATCGAGATCGCGGGTTAACTTCTTGGCATAGGCAACGAGTTCATCCCAGTCTTTCGGGGGCTTGTTGGGATCCAGCCCTACTTCTTTGAACGCATCCGCATTGTAATAGAGAAGGGAGTTACTTGTCGCGTTTGGAATAGCGTATAGTTTACCCTTATAGGTGAATCTCTTACGGACCCCCTCGAATATATCATTCACTTCTTTTTTGCTCATGAATTGATTCAGTGGGAGCAATTTTCCGCTTTCGGCAAACTGAGGAATGCCGTATCGATTGGGTATTTCGGTGGCATCGGGTGTGGCCCCTGCGGCGATGGCGGTGGTGATCTTCTGTAAGGTTGCGGTATAGCCGCCTTGGTAGGTTGCCGTCACCTGAATATTTGGATGAGTCTTGTTGAACTCGTCCACCATCTTCTGCCAGACTTTTCCCCGGTGGCTCGCCTTGGCATGCCAGAAAACCAGGTCGTACTTCTCCGCCGCACCGGCTGAGCCCACCGTAAAGCAGGTATAAAGGGAGAAGCCAATAATCCCTGCTAAGGCAAGTATAAAAAATTTGGATGTTTTTCCCTTACCCATTTTCTTCTCCTTTCATTCATTGGAATGGGGTTACCATTCAATCCTTCCTGTTACTGAGGAGTAATTCACCTCCTTTCCCCGTTATTATTTTAGCCTTAGGCCTTGAGTCCCGTCATGGTGATCCCCCGGACGAACTGCCGCTGGGCCACGAAAAAAGCGAGAAGAACTGGGCCCACCACCATGGTCGCGCCCGCCATAACGAGCTCCCAATCCACGGCGCTTTCATCAATAAAGTAACGAAGTCCCACCGACAATGTCCGCATCTCATCGATGCTGGTGATTACAAGGGGCCAGAAGAATTCATTCCACACGTGGTAAAAGGAAAAGATGGCTAACGCGGCTATGGCCGGTTTGGCCAGAGGAATGTACATCCGCCAGAGGATGCCAAATCTTCCGCACCCATCGATTCGTGCCGCGTCCTCATAATCCTTGGGGATGGTTAAAAAGAATTGTCTGAGGAGGAAGATGCCGAACACGCTCACCATATGGGGGATAACCAAACCGCGGTATGTGTCGATCCAGTTTAGCTTCTTAATCAGGACAAATGTCGGAACGAGCGTAACAACTGAGGGAATCATCATGGTGCCAAGGAAAGCCAAAAATATGACGTCACGCCCCGGAAAGCGGAGAGCTACAAATGCGTAAGCCGTAAGGCAAGCAATCGCAACATGAGATGCCGTGGTGAGACCGGTTATGATGATGCTGTTGATAAAATATCGCCCAAAGGGCGCCGAAGTCCAGGCCTCCACAAAATTTTCAAAGGCAAGCCGACTCGGAAGAAAAGTTGGCGGGTAGATGAAGATTTCATCGATTGGTTTTAATGCGGTCAAAACCATCCAGTAAATGGGGAAGAGTGCAATGGCCGACCCTAAACCGAGAAATACATACAAGAAGATGTGCCTCCGATTTTCCCTCTTCCTCGCAAGCTCTTGATATTTCCTTATGAGTTCCTCATCCTGATTCATGCCATTGACCCTATCATGCTATCGCGCGTAATGGACTCTTTTGGCCCCCACTTTCCACTGAATCAAGGTGGCGGCCAAAATAACGATGAAGAGAATGTAGGATATGGAAAAGGCGTACCCCATTTGAAAGTCCTGAAAGGCCTTTTCATAGAGGTAGTAGACGATTACATCAGTGGCACCCGCTGGGCCCCCTTGGGTCATCGTGTGAACCATGGAGAATACCTGGAATCGCCTAATCACGGAAATGATAAGAATAAAGAGGGTAGTGGGCGCCAGCAGAGGCCATGTGATATATCGGAATCGATGCCACCTTCCAGCCCCGTCAATCTTGGACGCTTCATAGTACGATTCGGGAATACTCTGGATACCAGCCAGATAGATGATCATGTCATAGCCAGTATGTTTCCAAATATCCATGATGATGAGAGCGGGCATGGCCGTTTGTGTATCGGAGAGCCACTGCATGGGCCTACCGCCCACAAGCTGGAGTAAGTAATTCAGAAGTCCATTGACCGGGTCGTACATCCATAACCAGACCGCGGACATAGCAATGATGCAGCTGATGACCGGTGCGAAGATGGAAGCCCGGAAGAATGCCAGGAATTTTATTCTTTCGTTGAGGGCTAAGGCGAGAATCAAGGCCAAAAACATGGCCGTGGGAATGGAACCGAACATATAGTATACCGTATTCAGCATGACCCGCCAGAATTCCGCCGAGGTCACAAGGGAAACGTAATTTCCCAATCCCACAAATGTTTTCACCGGGTTCATGAAATCCCAACGGTAAAAACTGATAACAAAGGCGTAAAAGGCGGGGAAAAACCAGAAGCAGATTAAAATGGTGATCGAGGGCAACAGGTAGAGATAACCCGTGCAGGCCTCTTTCATTTTTTTTCGCCTGAGCTGGGCAAGGCTCATTTCAGCCAGTGATAAGCTCATCCTCTCGCTTAAAGTCGAGGAATTGGCCCTAGCCAGTTGAGTATTGACCATGGTATTTCCCCATGACATTCACAAAGATCTGGTTTTGGATCAAAAAGAGGAGGCTGAACAGTAACAAGAACGGGCCAACCCCAGTCACCATCATGAGGCCTATAATGGCTAAGAAGAGGCCTCCGAAGGCCAACGAGAGTATGAAGTTATCTAAAACCAAGAGGAGGACCTTTTTAAAAGTCTGGGCGAGAACCAGGTTTTGAGAGAGAAACATCGGGATCAAATAGATCTGCATCAAGAGCCAAATCGCGAGAAGACAGAGGACGAATCCCAGAAGGAGATGAGATACCCAGGGATATCCTCTCCTGATAGTGAGGAGAAAGTAACAATCTACGACTAAAACTACCGTGATGATCACGGAGAGAAGGGCAACTAGACCGCCCTTCACAAAATATGTTATAGTTTGTTTTAGATGACCTTTGACGTCTGGAATTTTCCCGTTGACCAAATCCCGTGTAAGGGCACTCAGGGCTAACACCGTCACTGGAATAGTAACGATCAAAGCGGAAACGGCGATAAAGAGCAGATTTGTCAGCATCAGAAAACCGATGTTGTCATATCCTTTTATCAATACGGATTTCATGGTCTTGAGTAGCATGTCCTGGATTCACCGCTTAATGATTTCATAAGTGTCAAAAATTTCATCCCGGGGTTCAATGACCCCCTCAGCATTCTCCTGACCCACGATGCGCATGTCCATGATGAATTTGTTTTTCACGAGTCGAATTCTGAGGTAATGAAGTGCTTTTTCATGGGTTTTGATCGTTCCCTCAATCTTTTGCTCCTTCAATGTGAGCTCGCCCCAGTCTCCCCCACCCCCACCTGAGACAATATGATAAATTCCATTTCGATAGATTCTCTGGTAAGCATGGTGATGGCCGGAGAAGACCACATCGACTCCGTACTGTATGAAAATCGGTTCCAGCAACATTTTGTAAGGAGTTTCCGCACCATATCTAACGCTTGAACTGTAAAGAGGTTGATGGGTGAAGACAAATTTCCAGGTTAAAGCCCGATTTTGATCGAGGACTGATTTGAGCCAATCGGTCTGGCTCTTAATATGGTCAAGATTTTGGAAATTCAAATTTAGGAATATAAGGAGTACATCTCTTACTTGGAAAGAATACCATTCCCATCCCTGACGGCCTCCACCGCCAGGGAAGGCGAAGGCGTTGAAATAATTCTCCGCACCTGACATATCTTCATGATTCCCCAGGACGGGGAAGGCAGGGGTTTTGGATGCCAAGGGATAAACGGTTTGAAAATAGTCGGTCCATTCCGGTAATGAATCGGATTCGACATGATCGCCACAGTGGACGAAGAAATCGGGAAGGAATGGATCCCTTAACATGGCATTAATAACCATTTTTTGTCTCGTTTGATCGGTCTTCAGTAAACCCGGGATCATCTCTGCCTGAGTATCACTGATTACAAAAAAGGTGAGCTCTTTGCGTCCAAAGGGCATCCTGAATCGGATGGGCTGCTCTTTCATTTTCGGAAAATCGTCATGATCAACCCGATATGAATAAAAAGAGCCGGGGACCAGATTTTCAAGGGAGATGTGATGGTAAAGAGAGGTCTTATCTTCGGTTAATCGGCTTGCCTCTTTACTGTTGGCCTTTTTAAAGAAAACGAGGGATCCCTTGGAGGGTTTGGTTGTCCTCCAGTTAACGGTAAGGGAAGTAGCTGTTTTGAGTGTCAGATAGGGTGGCCAGATGCCTGATGGGGCGGCATAGGATTGGCTGGATGCAGTTGAGACCAGAATCAGGATCAAAAGGGCCAAAAGAAGATGGAGGAATTTGACTTTTCGGTAAGTCATTGTCATTCCTTCTAAGAAACTGCCGGCATAAGCTCGGAGTTTTGAATGAGTTCGTATCCCAGGAGTCGCGCTCCACTCCACCCTTATGCCACGCGAGGGGCACTTTCTTCCGCGTATAACGCACACCGGACCAAGGTGTGCATCCTTTGTAACTGAATAAGAGAGGAAGCGATGCGCATTACTTTTCTTGAAGTAACTTTTCGAGGAAGGATTTGCTCCTGAGAACGGTTCCCTCAATATCATCAAACCCCAGTAGTTCAAGGCTGAGCATTCCGTTAAACGACCTCAGGAAGGGAGCGTTGGTTTTCCAGTCAATAGTTCCCGTACCGAGCTCGCCGTGGTCGCTGGAGATACCGTTGTTATCGTTTAGGTGAACATGTTTAATGCGTGAGCCGAAGATCTTAATGGCCTTTTCCACCCCACCCTCGAGATTTGCATGCCCGATGTCAAGGGTAATTTGGAGCCCCGGATTGCCTATTTCGTCAACCCATTCAACGAGCTCATCAAAGGTTGATTGAATACAACCTTTTACATGGCTAAAATTTTCCAATCCGAGCACGACGTCATGTCTTTCCGCAAATACTGCGGCCTCCGCCAATGATTTCTTAAAGCGTTGGATAGCACTTCGTTTCAAGACTATTGGGCTAAATTGTGGATAGTGGGCAAAAGAACCCTTGTCATGGATAGACATGGGGGGGGCGATCCCCGGGTGGATAACGAGAACTTCTGCCCCGATCTTCTGGCACAGGCGAATCGTCTCCTTGAGTTGCTCAATGCTTTCCCGCAAGTGCCCCTGGTTAATATCAGCTAGGTTATTACCGCCACAAAAATGCATGGCCAGGGAAATATGACTGTCTCGCACAATGGCCTTGATAGCATCGATTTCCCTTACACTCACCGTCTTCGGCCAAAAATCGAACACATTTGACCAGATTTCAATCCCGTGAAACCCATGTTCAATTGCAAATTCCATTGCTTGTGGGTAATTTTTTGTTAAAAAGAGGGAATATGTGGATAAGCCAATCCTGGGCATGGTCGTTTGAGAAAGTAAGATGAATTGTTTAAGGACGCCCGGTTTTCATACTTATATGTATTTCTTGATCAAAAGTCAATTCGATACGGTGAAGCTCCGGATGTTTGTGCCATAAGGCCTGCATAGGCCCTGTTGGTTGTCTCAATCGGCTGAGAACAAGTTTTGGATATCGGGGAGTTGTAAATAACTCTTTACTGTGGTACGGAGAGTATCGAGGGCCATGGAAGCGTAAAAACCTTTTTGATGGAGGATAAGAGGTGATCTTCAAAAAAGAGAAAGACGTCATCGATCTTATCTTCAAGCATCTCAACACGGCAGATGAGTGCCTGAAGACGGCCATGGAAACCGTTGATACTTATTTGAAAGGCGACATACCCAAGGCGAAATCCCTGGCGCTCAAGGTGGACGGCATTGAAACAGAAGACGATTTCATCCGGTACACGATCAGGGATAAGCTCTATTCAGGGGCGTATTTACCCATGCTCCGGGGGGATATCTGCAACCTTGTTGAAAGGGTTGACAAGGTCTGCGATGCAGCAGAGGCCTGCTGCGATTTCTTCCTGGACCAGCGGCCTGAGATCCCAGAGGGATTGAAGCCGCAATTTCGCCGGGTGGCCCAGGAATCCTTTGGTATTATTGATCCGCTCAGGGAAGCCATAATGAATTACCTTGGCGAAGGGGGTAGTGTCGAGGCGATACGGGAGAAGTCGAAACAGGTCGGCATCAAGGAGTCTGATGTGGATAAGCTCGAGTGGGACCTGACGCGGCAGATCTTTACCTCTCCCCTTGATTGGGGTCACAAGGTCCATATAAGACAGTGTCTTGAAACTATCGTGGAGATATCGGACAGGGCGGAAGATGCCGCGGATCAACTGGAACTTGCCGTCATAAAATCTCGGGTCTAACCTGGCTCCTTTTGTGATCTCTGGATATGGAGGGAGTCCTCGTCGATTTCTGAGCTCACCTTATCTCCCCGTTGGTGTAAGGTCTTCGGATTTTGATCGTCCAATATGATGGTGTTTCCATCCTCGGTCTCGATAGTATATCTGGTTATGGGACCCAAGTAGGCCACTTCCAAGACCTTCCCCTCGATGGTGTTAGCTTTTGGCTCGGAGAAATGAATCATCTCGGGCCGAAAGACAACCTGAACCGTCTCACCAATCTCGAATTGATCCGCGGTTTGAACCCTCAATTCAACTCCGTAAAGGGATAGTTTTACCTGATTTTCGGTGACCTCAATAATTCTCGCATTGAGGAAATTGGTTAACCCTATGAATTCAGCGGAGAATTCAGTTCTCGGATGCTTATAAATCTCGAGGGGTGTGCCGATCTGCTCGATTGTACCCTGGTGCATGAGGACCATGATATCCGAGATGCTCATGGCCTCCTCCTGATCATGGGTCACATAGATGGTCGTTGTTTCCAAGTTCTCTTGGAGCCTCCTGATCTCCCCACGCATGTAGACCCTGAGCTTTGCGTCGAGATTGCTTAGGGGTTCGTCGAATAGCAGGACTTGGGGTTCATTGACCAAAACTCTGGCAATGGCCACCCTCTGTTGTTGACCACCACTGAGCTGGCTCGGACTCCTCCCCTCCATTCCGTTGAGTTGGAGGAGGTCTAGGGCCCATTTTACCTTTTCTTGGATCTCCCGTGAGGAGAACTTTCTAACCCTCAGGCCATAAGCGATATTCTCGAAGATGGTCATGTGGGGGAAAAGGGCATAATTTTGGAAGACCATGCCCGTAGGTCGATTGTAAGGAGGGATGCCATTCACCCTCCTGTCGCCAATGATGATGTCCCCTTCTTCGGGTTCGTAAAAACCAGCTATGCAACGGAGTGCCGTTGTCTTACCGCATCCGCTAGGCCCGAGCAAAGTTATCATTTTCCCCGATGGGAATTGAAAGGAGAATTCCCTGACCGCAATAACCTCCTGTTTGCCCCTTCCGAATTTCTTCGTGACATTTCTCAGTTCGACAGGGGTATGTTCCCTCGAGGCGTGATGCATTTTCCACCTTTCCTTAAGAGATTGCTACATCCTGAACATGGTTACCGTCACTCCGGTGCCCCGATAAATCAAGCTCAGCCAGATAATCACTACCACCATGAGGATGGTGGACATGGCCGCCGCAGCCCCCAAAGACCCGGCCTCCACGAAATTATAGATATCAACGGACATGACGCGCCATCGAGGAGTGACCAGAAAGATGGTCGAGGTTAACTCGGTGATGGCTCTAATAAAAGCATAGGTTATGCCGGCGATGAAAGCTGGCTTCAACAGGGGGAGCACGATTCTCCGAAACGTGAAAAACCATCGAGCCCCAAGGTCAGCTGAAGCCTCCTCCATGGAGATGTCGACTTGCTTGAGGTTTGAGATTCCCGTTCGGAAACCAAAGGGCATTCGGCGAAAGGTGTAATCCAAGATGATGATAGCCGCAGTTCCGGTGAGAATGAGCGGAGGACGGTTGAAGGCGACGACAAATCCCAGTCCCATCATGGTACCGGGAACCGCATAGGGAAGAGTTCCCATGAAATCCATCAGCTTCCGGCCGAGGAAACTTTTTCTTACCACGAGGTATGCAATGACTAACCCGAGAAAGGCAGCGAGGAAAGCCCCAAAAGAGGCCATCCAGAGACTATTAACGATCGACCTCCAGGTATTTCCGAATACGAGTCGATAGTGGTTAAGGGTGAGAGAACCATCGACCCCCCATACCTTGGCGAATCCGCCTAAGATGATAACAACATACAGTACGACCACAGCCAGGGATATGGAGCAGCAAACGCCGAAGATGGGCCATTTGACCTTCCCGGGGGTTGGTCTCATCTCGGCAAAGGCGGGTGCGCCGGTAATGGTCACGTAGGAGCGCTTTGCCCTATAAACGGATTGAAAGTAGAAGAGCATGAACGAGGGGATGAGGAGGATGATGCAGATGGTCGTTCCCATGCCCCAATCCATGACGCCAAGGGTTTGCATCACCGATTCCACTGCAAGGACCGATAGGCCGCCTCCCAGGAGGGCTGGGGCGCCAAAGGCGCTCAGGTTGGTCATGAAGACCAAGAGCGCAGCCGTGAGGATGGCGGGGGTGATGAGAGGCAGGGTGATAGTGTAGAACACCCTGAAGTCCCTGGCTCCAAGATCTTGGGCCGAATCCTCCATGGAGCGGTCTAATCCGCTAAACGCGGCAGCGGTAATCAGATAGGCCAGTGGGAAGGTGGTGATGGTCTGGGAGATGACGATACCGTGCCACCCATAGATGATGTACGTAAACCCGAAGTGTTTCGATAAGAAGTTGTTGATGAGGCCCACTCTGCCAAACAGCAGAATAAATGCGAAGGCGTTAATGAAAGGGGGAGTAATCATGGGAAGGATTCCCGTTATCATGAACAGGGTTTTTCCCGGCATATCGGTTCTCGTCATCCCGTAAGCGAAAATGGTACCGAGGATCAGCGCTCCCATGGTGGCGAGGCCTGAAATGAACAGGGTATTGTAGAGGACTTCCCTGAAATAGGGATTGCCGAAGAATCGCACGTAATTGCCCAGGCCGATAAAATTCCCGGCATCGTCCAGTACGCTGGTCTTTAAGACGGAGAAGAGGGGGTAGATGACGAACCAAAAGAGGAGTCCGAAACAGAGCAATATGAGGCCGAATACAACGGGTTCCTTGGCGAGATGTTTGAATTCCTTGAGGACCTGAAGCCCCATTGTTTTCAATCGATACCCCTTGACTCGATTAATTCTCTCAATTTTTGAATGAAGCCACCAAAGTACCTTGGATAAGGTGAGGCCAAAGGGTGGAGAGTGGGAAGAGGCAAGCGGCCCCCTCCCACATTCATTGAGCCTAATCCTTCTTCGCCTTCCAGGTCATGATGGAGAACTCGCCGAGGATTTCCTTTCGGTACTTCGCCCCCCACAGATAGTCATCATCGAATATCTTCAGATCCTTCAAAGGTGGCGCGCCCTTGGGCGGGGCCACATCCGGTCTCACCGAATAGTTACCCGTCTTCTTGGCCAATTCCTGGGCCTCCTTGGAGACCATGAAGTTCAAAAATGCTTTAGCGCCCTCGGGGTTAGGGGAATTGGCCACTATGGCGGTACAAGAGGGTTCCGCATAGATTGGGCTCGGGTATACGATGCCGACGGGATATCCCTCCTCCTGGAGTTGGTATGGTCGATCGAAAAAGGTAATCCCTATGGGGTACTCCCCCCTTCCGACCAGCTTGCTCGGCGCACTTCCGCTCCTGGTGTATTGGGCCACGTTATCGTTCAATTTTTTGAGGTAATCCCACCCCTTTTTTGATTTGGTTCCCGTCTCGCCCTTTTGCCGGTACATCTGAAGGATCGTCGTTACAAAGGCGTAGGCAGTGCCGGAGGCAGCGGGATGAGGCATGACGACCTTGCCCTTCCACTTGGGATCTAAGAGTTCCATGTAATTCTGAGGTTGCTCCATGCCCATCTTTTTGAGGGAGTCCTTGTTATAGCAGAATACGAGAGGATACATGGTGGTTCCGATGATGTGATCATCTTCCGGGTAGGAATAGCGGGGGAGGACATGCTTCGCATTGGGAGGGCTATACGGAGCAATCAGGCCCAGTCTCTCCGCATCCGCCAGGTAGCTGGCCCGGACGGAGTGCCAGATATCGGCCTGAGGCCTTCCCTTTTCCACCTTTACCCGGGCATAAATCTCGCCCGTTGAGATATTGATGCTCTCCGCTTTGATCCCGGTTTGCTTCTCGAAGAGGGCGTTGAACTCCTTCATCACCTTATCCTTCCAGGGCGAATATATCAGAATCTTTCCCCCGGCAGAGACGGCATCGAAGGTACCCAAAACTACCCCGGCGACGACCATCAAGAGAAGGCCGACGATAATAAGGTATTTCTTTTTCATTTTTCTCCTCCTTTCTTTTTTTGTGAGTTCCTCATCACACCCGAAGGTGATTTCATTATACGCCACTTCGCCCCATATGCAATGAGGAAAGAGCCCCAAAATCCACCGTCTAATTTAGGTATCAAGACTGAAAGTAGCAGGTTATGGAATATTCCTGATCACCAGCAAGGTATTAGATGCAAGGCGCCGAGGAGCGACGACTGAGGCGTATGGGGCAATACGCCGCAAGGAGGAGCGATCGAAGGTAACGCCGAAGATGATGCCTTGATGGTGGATCAGGGGGCCCCCGACAGCCCTTCGGGAGTAGCCTCTAAAATTCTTGACAATGGTCGGAGCTGATCGTATTCTGAGCGATGATTGAATCGTGTTCATGCCTTCAGTGGGAAAGGAGGTGAGGAAATATCGGCATTGGTAGAGCGGTATGGACCCTAAGAGTCCCTGGAAAGGAGGAAAAGAGATGGGTAAAAAAGGAATTAGCCTCTTGATAACGGCCGTTTTGACTATGGTGCTCGTTCCGCTAGGAGTTAACGCGAAAACACCCATTACCATCTACTCATCAGTTCATGAAGATGTCCTGGCGGCTATTGCAAGCGAATTCAACAAGAAGACCCCTGATGTGGAGCTCAAGTATTTCCGACTGGGGACAACCAAGATCATTGCGAAGGTAAATGCGGAGCGAAAGGCGGGGGGGATCAAGGCTGATTTGGTATGGACAGCAGAACCGGCGTATTTTGAGGAGTTGAAGCAAAAGGGCCTGATCATCAAGTACCTCTCTCCCGCGGCCAAGGATATTCCCAAGATGTTCATTGACCCGGACGAATATTACATAGGTGCCAGAATCCTGTCCATCGGGCTTATGTATAACACAAGGTTCGTTAAAGACGCGGAAGCTCCAAAGGATTGGAAAGATCTCTTGAATCCGAAATGGAAGAATCAGATTGTCCATGCCAGCCCCCTTTACTCCGGATCGATAACGGCCGGCGTTACAGCCCTAACACAGTCGCCCCGATTGGGGTGGGCTTACTATGAGAAACTGAGGGCGAATGGGATTACCATAGTAAAGGCGCAAGCGGGAGCCCAGAGCAAAGTTGCGGGAGGAGAATACAAAGTTGGTATCGGGCTGGACTATGGCATCAGGAAGATGAATGCCAAAGGGAGCCCAATCCAGTTCGTTTACCCGAAAAGTGGGACCGTAACGTGGGCGAGTCCCATTGCCATCTTCAAGGATTCCGAACATCAAGATGCGGCGAAGAAATTCGTTGATTTCGTTCTATCCCCTGAAGGGCAGAAATTCCTGATCACGGAGTATATCGTCTCCGTCAATCCCAAGGTCGCATCTCCAAAAGGCGCCCCGCCGTTGATGGAAATTCTGAGCAGTGCACTTCCGGTAGATTGGGGATATCTGGTGAAGAATCGAGAGGAGCTCCTAAAGAAATGGAGCAAGCTCATGGAGGAGTGATACCCGGGGTTGCGATCCCCACAACATGGAATCTGTGGCGCCGAGTCGTGACGTAACTATGGTTAATCTTAGCAGATCACGAAAGGGAGAAAACTTGGGCTGGGACACCTGTTCATGGGTGTCCCAGCGCTGCTCTTAATCCTTGTGGTCGCCTTTCCCATCAGCCTCATTTTTGTTCAGGGCATTCTCTCTGAGGAGGGGACTTTAACCCTTGGGTTTCTTCAAAGGATCTTCGAGGTACGGTCGAACTATATGTCCCTCATGAATACGCTGACAATCAGCTTACTCACCGTTTTCTTTACCGTATTGATCGGTTGTCCATTAGCCTGGCTCGTTACCAGGACGGATATGCCCCTCAAAGGGTTTTTTAAAACTTTGTTCATTATTCCTTACATGATACCGCCCTTTATCGGAGCAATCGCGTGGGGTTTCCTGCTCTCCCCCCGAACAGGATTTATTAATAAATGGTTCATGGGCTTATTCGACAGCACAATACCCCTTTTCAACCTCTATAGCTATTGGGGTGTGGTCCTCGTCATGAGCCTCTATTTTTACCCATACGTGTTTATTACGGTGGCTGGGGCATTGGAGAGGATGGACCCAAGCTTAGAGGAAGCAGCGAGAAGTTCCGGATCCGGTAGATTTCGGGTGGCAAGGGACATTACTCTGCCCTTAGTGGCACCAAGTATTACTGCAGGGGCTTTACTGGTCTTTATCGCTGCGTGCTCTAACTTCGGTATCCCCGCCCTGATCGGAACAGAAGGGAGGATTTACGTCCTAACAACGAGGATATTCTACTACATCTACAGCGGGGGGTTTGAAGGCCTTCAGATGGCATCATCTCTCTCCATTTTCCTGGTCATCACTTCTGCCCTTGCCCTGCTTGCTAATCGCTGGTATCTGCGAAAGAAGCAATTTACCATTATTGCCGGAAAAAGCATGAGGCCCAATTTGGTACTATTAGGAAAATACAGGATCCCTTTTTTCATTGGCTGCTGTCTCTTTATAATCGCCACCATGGTCGCTCCGCTTTTGTGCATAGTCCTCATTTCGCTCTTGAAGGCTTACGGGGTTGCAATAGAGTGGAAAAATTTCACGCTGGCTAATTATAAGTTTATCCTCTTCGAATACGAATTGACCCGTGCATCTATCTGGAACAGCATTAAATTATCTTTGACAGCGGCCACCGTTTTAACAGTCGTAGGATCCTTAATCGCCTACATCATTGTCAGGACGAAGCTCACGGGCCGCAGAATATTGGAATTTCTCTCCACCCTTCCCTATTCCATACCGGGAACGGTCTTGGCCATCGGCATGATTCTGGCCTTTTCCGGGAAATTCGGCATAAACCTCTACAATACCATCTGGATTTTATTGATTGCTTACACTGCGAGATACATGGCCTTTGCCGTTAAGTCCGTTGGGGCTTCCCTGGAACAGGTGCATATGTCATTGGAGGAAGCGGCCAGGATCTCCGGGGCCGGTTGGACCAAAACCTTCAGAGATATCGTAGTTCCCCTGGTTAGGCCTGGTTTAATAGCTGCATGGTTCTTGGGCTTTATGCCCATGCTGAGGGAATTGACCGTTTCGGTACTGCTCTTCGGACCGGAGACGAGGACTATCGGTGTGGCGGTCTATGAATTTCAGGATGCAGGGTATTACGATTCAGCAGCGGCCTTGGCCACGTGCGTTCTGATAGTCATCTTTGCCGGAAATTTCCTCATGAAAAGGATAACCGGGGGCGCGTTCGGCTTCTGATCTGAGGCGGGCAAGTCGGTGTTGAATAAATTCCAGAAGGGGCCATCATGGCGACGGTGAGGCTTATCGGGATAAGGAAAGAATTCGGAGATGTTGTGGCAGTAGATCAATTTACTGTCGATATCGCCGATGGAGAATTCGTTTCCTTCTTGGGACCTTCGGGATGTGGCAAGACAACGACCCTTCGAATGATCGCGGGGTTCGATATGCCCACCTCCGGTGATATAGTCATAGGGGATGCCCTCATGTCCTCGGTCGAACGGAATATATTTGCTGCTCCAGAGGAGAGGAACATAGGCATGGTTTTTCAAAACTATGCTGTCTGGCCGCATATGACGGTATTTGACAATATTGCCTATCCGTTAAAAATTAAAAAGGAGAAGCGAAATATCAGACAAAACAAAGTGGAACAAAGCCTTTCTCTGGTCGGCCTCGAGGGGTTTGGGGAGAGATACCCCCACCAACTTTCAGGCGGACAACAGCAGCGGGTGGCATTGGCCAGGGCCCTGATTATGAACCCCGAGGTCATGCTCTTGGATGAACCCCTGAGCAATCTTGATGCTAAACTGAGGGAGGAGATGCGCTTTGAGATCAAAGACCTCCAGAAAAAGACAGGGGTAACCATTATCTACGTGACTCATGATCAGGCAGAGGCAATGGTCATGTCCGATAGGATTGTGGTGATGAATGCCGGATATATTCAACAGGTGGACAGCCCAAAGGAGATATATGAGAATCCTGCCAATAAGTTTGTAGCCAACTTTATCGGATTGACCAACTTTGTGGAGTGTGAGGTTATCTCAGAAGACACGGTCTTGCTAAGAGATGGCACGGGCTCCCACGAGGTGAAGACGACCATCCCGCCAGGCATCGGGGGAAAAGCCATCCTTTCGGTCCGCCCAGAGCATATAGAAATTGCTGCGGAGGACGGTGATATCAAGGGAGTAGTTACGAGGACTGTTTACCTGGGCAATATGATCGATTACCGGATTGCGGTCGGCACCGTTGAACTGAGGGTAGAGAAGGATGCCGAGGAGGTATTTCCCGAGGGAAGTGAAGTTAGGCTGAGGTTCAAGAAGACGTTTCTCTTCTCCATGTAGGGTCACTCCCTTTATTTAAGGTAAAGTATCCCCTTTCCGTCCCTTTGAAGATTTCTTACCCGTCTGAGGCGATAGAAAAACCAGAGTTTCAGGATTTTCAGACCATTGTTTCCGTAATTCCTTGATAATCTTTCCTTTTTCGACCTTTGCAGGAGAACACCACCGTTCCTTCGCTCCGACGCTCCCGCAGTGACCCTTTCGGGGTTCGCAGGCGGGGAATACTTACCCCTTCCGGCCTCTGAAGGGCCGGCTTTCCTCTCCCTGCTCACCCTCGAAGGATCCCCCACTGCTCCCGCGAGTCGCTCATGAACGCTGGTGTTTTCCTCAGACTGCGGAAAGTCCGCCCTGATCCACCAGCAAGGCATCATCAGCCGTTCGACAGGCTCACGGCCCTGAGAAAAGCCGAAGGGCGGCGTTCCCTTCGATCGCTTCTCCTTGCGGCGTATTGCTCCATACGCCTCAGTCGTCGCTCCTCGGCGCCTTGCATCTAATACCTTGCTGGTGATCAGGAATACTTCATAACCCGCTGATTTCAGTCTTGATACCTAAATTAGACGGTGGATTTTGGTCCGCTAAAAAGCTTGACTTTCCTCCGGGTTTTTACTATGATCGGCGAGATATCAGACGTCTGATGAGTAGAAGTCTCTTGGGGACCGTGGAAAATGC
>Ga0209636_10003592_pt1 | contig 15813 bp, 16 predicted proteins | sample DeeMarSWOR152_54_FD_187464 | JGI IMG/M metagenome (GOLD analysis project Ga0209636, IMG submission 187464) | Marine sediment microbial communities from White Oak River estuary, North Carolina - WOR-1-52-54 (SPAdes) (version 2) | ecosystem: Environmental > Aquatic > Marine > Intertidal zone >...
CACCCAAGTATTACCAAGGGATAGATTTGCCTTTTTGGTTTCAACCCTCGTTCTTTACGTGTGTGCTCTCGAACGGATTACAACAGAAATTCGAAACCTCTCCAGAACAGAAATTGGTGAACTCGCCGAGCCGTTTACGAAGGGGCAGAAGGGATCATCAGCAATGCCGCACAAGAAAAATCCTATTATTTGTGAGCGCATCTGTGGTCTTGCAAGGATAGTACGGAGTTATCTTGGTACCGTTTATGAAAATATAAATTTATGGCATGAGCGCGACATTACGAATTCATCTGCGGAAAGAGTTGTCCTGCCTGACGTGTTTCATCTCGTTCACTATGTTACGAGAAAAGCCTTATGGGTATTGAAAAACTTGAATGTGTATCCACACCGAATGAGAGAAAATATTGAAAAAAGTTACGGCGTATATGCTTCGCAGCGTCTCATGAATATATTGATAGAACACGGCATGAAGAGGACTGAAGCCTATAAGAGAACTCAGCAGTTTTCCTTTACGGCGGTGCAAGCGAGAAAAAACCTTCGAGATATTGTATCCGAAGATAGAACGATCAGGAGATACCTTGATCAACGTGAGATCAACAAGATATTTGATCTGAAATGGTTTTTGAGGAATATTAGGGTAAAAAAATAGCCACTGTTGACTTCGCATAAATTATCAGTATAATAGCTTATGGATTTATTTAAGAAATGTAGTTCAACAGTTAATGAAGTCAATAGGGCACTTGCGTTAGAGATATATCCATTTTTCACTCCCATAGAGTCAGTCCAGGATCACCGGGTAACAATTGATGGCCGTGAATTTATTATGATTGGTTCAAACGGTTACCTTGGCCTCGCCGCAGACCCGCGTATTAAAGAAGCGGCAATGAATGCAGTCAAAAAATATGGTTCGACCTGTTCTGGTTCAAGATTCTTGAATGGCACATTGGATATTCATGTAAAATTAGAGCACGATTTAGCGAATTTTTTTGAAAAAGATGGTGCGATTGTATTCTCGACTGGGTTCCAGACCAATTTAGGTATCATTCCCTCAATTGCGGCAAAAGATGATATAATTATCATCGATCGTCAGGATCATGCCTCTATAATTGATGGATGTCGTCTCTCTTTTGCTGAATTGAAGAAATTCCGACATAACGATGTCAAAGATTTAGAACGTATTTTAAAAACACTACCTGACGACAAAGGGAAATTAATCGTTGTCGATGGCGTATTTAGTATGGAGGGTGATTTAGCACCACTGCCTGAGATTGTAGATATGAAAAAGAAGTATAGTGCGCGTCTCTTAGTCGACGATGCACATGGGATAGGTGTTCTTGGTGAAAAGGGACGGGGAGCATGTGAACACTTCCATATTATGGATGATGTCGATATGATCATGGGTACATTCAGCAAGTCATTTGCATCCTTAGGAGGCTTTGTTATTGCTGATAAAAATGTAATTACGCATATCAAACATACGGCACGGGCATTGATATTTTCCGCGAGTATGACACCATCCTCTGTAGCGAGTGCGCAGACTGCATTAAATATTATACAGAGTGAACCAGAGAGGCGTAAGAGATTAATGGAAATTACAAAAAAGGTGTTAACGGGATTCCATGATATTGGACTCGATACAGGCAATAGCGTAACTCCTGTAATACCGGTTATCATTGGTGAAGAGGAAAAATGCTTTGGGTTTTGGAAAATGCTTCGGGAAAATGGTGTTTTCGCTAATCCTGTTATATCACCGGCAACACCACCTGGTCGTGCATTAATTCGGACCAGTTATATGGCGACTCATACTGATGAGGATATCGAGACAGTGTTGGATGTATTTAGTCGATGTGCCAAACAATTTGGCCTCGTAAAAACTTGATTTCTATTGTTCCTGTAAAAACACCAAAAGAACTAAAAGCATTCATTGATTTTCCATTTAAGCTGTATAAACATAACCGATACTGGGTACCACCACTCAAAGGTGAAGTTCATAAACTTTTTGATAGAACGAAAAATCCATTTTGGGACCATGCAGAGAGAGAGCTCTTTCTGGCATACCGTGACAAGCGTCTTGTCGGTAGGATTGCTGCAATCGTTGATGATAATTACATCAACTTTTGGAATGAACAGACTGGTTATTTTGGTTTTTTTGAGTGTGATGATGATGAAGACGCAGCATGTGCACTCATGACGAGTGCGCGAGACTACCTTAAAGAAAAGGGGATATCCCAATGTATTGGTCCCATGAATCCATCGACCAATGATGAGTGCGGTTTTCTCTTAGAAGGATACTATTCACCGCCATTTATCATGATGACATACAATTTCGAGTATTATCACCGACTCATGGAACATGCTGGCCTCGTTAAAGTAAAAGACCTCTATGCCTACTATATAGAAGCCGCTGATGCACCATTCGAATATCTCGAACGGATATGTCAAATAGTATATAGGCGTGTTCATGATTTGAAAGTGAGACCCATCAACCTCGATGATTTTACAAACGAAGTCAAAAGAATAAAGGAAATATATAATGATGCGTGGAGTCGCAATTGGGGTTTTGTACCAATGACCGATGCTGAGATGAATGCACTTGCCAAAAATTTAAAACCACTTATTGTTCCAGAACTCGTTATTATCATTGAGATCGATAATGTACCTGCTGCTATTTCCATTACTGTTCCCAATTATAGTATGGTTTTGCAAAAGTTAAACGGAAGACTCGGTCCAATTGAAATGCTCAAATTTCTTTACTATAAGAACAAAATTACAGAGGGACGGTTGATGATTATGGGAGTACGTAAACAATTTCGAAAAATGGGGTTGGAATCTATGCTCTTCCTTGAGTCATTCAGGGCTGGCGAACAACTCGGTTATACTGGCGGTGAATTGTCGTGGATATTAGAGGACAATCATGAGACTAATAATGCAATTAGAAAAATGGGTGGCAAGTTGTACAAGAAGTATAGGATTTATGGAGCTACGCTAGGAGAATAAAAGTGGCCAAATACAAAATAGCATGGCTACCAGGAGATGGAATTGGTAATGATGTACTCGATGCAGTGAGGATCGTTTTTGAAACCATCAAATTCGATGCCGAATACATTTATGGTGATGTTGGTTGGGAGTTTTGGACTAAAGAAGGTGATCCATTACCTCGAAGAACGATTGATATGATGAAGAAGACACATTGCGGTATGTTTGGTGCCATAACATCGAAACCCAAAACTATCGCGGATGCCGAACTTATTCCTGAATTACAATGTAAGGGATTGGTCTATCGGAGTCCGATTGTTCGGATGCGTCAACTATTTGATTTGTATATATGTAAAAGACCATGCAAGGCATATCCAGGTAACCCCCTCAACTACAGAGAGGGTATCGACTTTGTTATTTTTCGAGAAAATACTGAAGATTTATATTCAGGCGTGGAATTCTATCCAGTGCCGAAAGAAATGTTAGCCATCAAAGGTATGGAGAAAGTTTCTCCAGATGCTGCCATTTCTGTAAAGGTCAATACGCCAAAAGGGTGTAGGAGAATTATCGAAGCAGCATTCCAATTTGCTGTAGAGAATAATCGCAAGAAGGTTACGTGCGTGCACAAAGCAAATGTCGTGAGGGCTACTGATGGGTTATTTCTCGAGATATTCTATGACGTATCCACGTCATATGCTCGTGTAGAAGCCGACGACGCAAATGTTGACTCGTTATGTCAGTGGCTTCTCAAAAAGCCCTTTAACTATGATGTACTCGTTGCACCAAATCTCTATGGTGACATTATTTCTGATTTATGTGCACAGATGGTTGGCGGACTTGGTTTTGGTTCAAGCGGTAATATCGGCACGAACTATGCAGTTTTTGAGCCAACCCATGGCTCGGCTCCGAAATATACAGGTATGTACAAAGTAAACCCTATTGCTACAATTCTTGCCGCGAAAATGATGCTCGAGTGGCTTGGAGAGATGGATTTGGCTGCTCGTCTCGATACTGCTATAACCGAGGTCATACGAGAAAGAAAGGTAAGAACCTATGACATGGGTGGTGATGCAACGACATTACAGATGGCAGAGGCTATTGCAGACAAATTATGAAAAATCTCCAAATCCGAAATGTCAAATTTCAAAATCCAAATAAATTCCACTATAAAAAAGTAAACAAAAAATAGAGATTCAACAACCGCATTATGACCATCATCGAAAAGATTTTTTCTCGAGCTGTTGGTAGGGATGTGAAACCTGGCGATTATGTGTGGTCGCCACTTGATCTTGTAGCAATGCGTGATTTTGGTGGACCAAACGTTATTCAGGAATATACTGAAAATTTCGGTGACAGTCCTGTGTTCGACAATGACAAAATCGCAATTACCTTTGATCTGCATATACCAGCACGCGATGAAAAGGTCGCTTGTAACCACAATATTCTGCGTCAATTTGCACTGAAACAAGATGTGAAATTGTTTGATATCAATACCGGTGTCGGTCAACATATTCTCTTTGAACATGGATTGGTGAAGCCGTGGAATATCATCGTTGGTACTGATAGCCATATGAATTTATTGGGCGCCTTTGGTACAGCTGCTTTTGGTATGGGAACAACCGATATCACAGGAGCAATGTATAAGGGTAAACTATGGTTTCGTATTCCGAAAACGATTAAAATTGTGGTTACTGGAACACTGCCAAAATATGTTACGGCTAAAGATGTTATCCTGTATGTTCTAAAAAATGTCACTACTGCAGGTGCCCTTGATAAGGCACTTGAATTTTCTGGCGACACAGTCGAGCGGATGAATATCGCGGAACGAATCACCTTAACGAGCATGGTGACTGAGATGTCTGGTGATATTGGGTTTATTGAACCTGATAGTAATGTACTAACATTTTTGAACACGCGCACGAGAGAAGAAGTCGAGCCGATACATGCAGATTCGACTGCATCATATGAAAAGGTGTACGAATTTTCAGTACATGATTTGAAGCCACAGATTGCCTGTCCACACTCACCAGATAAGGTCACTGATGTCAAAGAACTTTCTCGTATTGAAATAGACCAGATTTTTATTGGTTCGTGTACTAATGGACGATTTGAAGATTTAAAAATTGCTGCTAGTATTCTCAAAGGTAAAAAAATAAAAAAAGGTGTGCGGTTGATTATTGTTCCTGCAACAATGGAAGTTGCACACGATGCACTGAAGGCCGGACTTTATGAAATTTTCCTATCGTGTGGTGCTGTTGTAACTAACCCTGGATGTGCCCTATGTACCACTGGACATCCGGGTATTCTCGCACCAGGAGAGACAATGGTATCGACCTCGAACAGAAATTTTGTAGGAAAATTAGGGAAGGGTGCAGCGGTCTATCTTGCATCACCTGCTACTGCAGCAGCGACCGCAATAACCGGAATCATAACTGATCCGAGACAGGTTTAGTATGATTATTAAAGGTCGCGTGTGGCGTTTTGGAAATGATATCGATACTGATCAAATCTATCCTGGCAAATATCTTCCTATCATTGATAAGAAAGAGATGGCTCGACATGCCATGGAGGGCACTGAAATCGGTGAATGTTTTATAAACAATGTGAAAGACGGTGACATCATCGTGGCAGGAACAAATTTTGGTTGTGGTTCATCGCGAGAACACGCCACAGTGGCAATTAAGGGTTGTGGTATTCCAGTAGTTATCGCACAATCTTTTGCGAGTATATTTCGGAGAAATTGTGTAAACATCGGTTTGCCGATTCTTCAGCTAAAAGACATAGAGAAGATCTACGATGGAGATATTGTGGAGGTTAATCTGAACAATGGTAAGGTTAAGAATATTACTCAAAATAAATGCTACAAGGCAATACTTGTTTCTCAACTTGAAAGTGAAATCATGAATGCTGGAGGGTTACTCGCATACCTTAAACAGATGAAACAAGAGAGGTGTTCAGATGGATAGAAATTATATACTTAAAATATTTCCGGAAATCAGAAAAATAAAAAGCCGACCACTTCGTAGCAGTGTTGTACATGCTTGGCTTATAGCTATAAAAAGGGAAAAGTGGAAGAGGATTGATGATATTCCATTCACACTCTTCATAAAGACTAAAAAAACATTGATTCAGCACACGCGTAGTGTTACACAAATGGCAATGGCAGTAGCTCGGATTCGTGATGACGTGGATATGGATACTGTTATTGCTGGTGGACTTGTTCATGATATCGGGAAATTACTCGAATACACAAAAAAAGGCAGTAGATTTATTAAAAGTAGTTGTGGAAAACGTATCAGACACCCTATATCTGGGTACGGGATTGCGCTCGAGGCAGGATTGTCAGCAGAGATTGCACATATCATTGCAGCACATTCAGTAGAGGGTGATACAGTAGGCCGTTCTCGAGAGGCAATTTTAATCCATCACTGTGATTTCATTGATTTTGACATAGCGAAGTCAGAGTGACCGATTCATTGCTATTGCATTTTTTTTAAAATTTTATATAATGAGCTGACGATGAGACTCTACGAACACGAAGCAAAGGCACTCTTTCGTCGGTATGGAATTCCTGTTCCAAAAGGAGTTGCAGTTGATAAGCATAGTTTTAACGTCTTAGCCCAGGTTGCCTATCCAGTCATGATTAAAGCTCAAGTTTTCTTAGGTGGTAGAGGTCAAGCAGGTCTAATCCAGTCTGCTCATGATAGAAATGAAGCTGAACAAAAGATTAGACAAATGTTGGGTAAATACCACGGTCAATTTCCTGTTCGGAAAGTACTCATTGAGGAAAAGATTGACATTAAGAAGGAATTCTATGTTGCGGCAACAATTGATCGTTTCCAACATAAACCACTCATTATTGTCAGTGAACACGGTGGAATGGAAATTGAAGAGATTGCAAAAGACAAGCCATTTTCGATATTGAAATATTACTTTAACCCATTTGAGAAAGTACTTCCATTTCAGACGAGAAACATAGCATATGCTCTTAATTTACGTCAACAACATATGCAACGCACCTCCGAGATTTTTGTTGCTCTCTATAATCTTTTTCTCGAGCTCGATTGTAAGCTTACTGAAATTAATCCGCTCGTGCTCACTGGGAAAGATCGGTTTCTTGCACTCGATGCAAAAGTTGACCTTGATGAGGATGCGATGTTTCGTCATCCTGAACTAAAAGACCTGGGTTTTGTTGCACGACACGAGATTGGAGAAATGACTGACTATGAGAAAATTGCCAAGGTTGCAGGTATTCCTTATGTTGATATGGACGGCGATATTGGTGTTTTCCCTGGTGGTGCTGGCTTTGGTATTGCAGCAGTTGATTTAATCGCACACTATGGAGGTAAGCCAGCCAATTTCATGGATTCTGGTGGAGCACCAACTCCAGAAAAATTGCGCACAATGCTCGGTCTCCTCTTAGAGAACCCACGAGTCAAGGCGATCTTTGGAGCTCGTTTCGGCGGAATTTCACGCTGTGATGATTGGGCAAAGGCAGTGGTGCAGTACGTACTCGAGAATGAACCCAAAAAACCTATGATTATGCGTATGGCAGGTAATATGGAAGAAGAAGGACGACGCATTCTTGAACAGGCAAAGCAAGACCATCCCCAGTTGTTTGAAAACATAAGGATTTATGCCTATGATACGCCGATCGAGGAAGTAATAAAAGAAACAATACGTATTGCAAAAGGAATATAGGTAAATGGTTAAAATAGGTGTTAAAAAAGAACGGAATAAGTTTAGTACTTTTGAAGATTTAGAGATCTATAGAAAAGCTCGAGAATCTCGAAAAAAAATTTAAGAAATGATTAGAAAATTACTCCCCGAAGAGAAATACAACCTAAACCCCCAAATGAAGAGGGCTGTGGTTTCAATTACGAATAATATTGCTGAAGGACACGGAAGATATCACTATCAAGAGAATATTCAATTTTGTAGACAATCAAGAGGTTCATTAGAGGAGATCATAGATGATCTAAATGTATGTTTGGATGAACAGTATTTTCCAGAGGACTTTATAAAGGGATTAAAGACCAATGGCTATGAGTTACTCAAGGCGGTTAATGGATATATTGAGTATTTAAAGAAAATGAAAAAGGAATCGGAATGAGATTTATTCTATTCAATCAGTTACCAGCCAAATTAGTCTATTTAACTAATTACCAATTACTATTTAACTAGATTTTTATGGCAATTATTATTGATGAAAACACTGAGACCATTGTTCAAGGCATTACTGGGAAAAATGCATCACTGCACACCAAATTTATGCTCGAGTATGGTACGAAGGTCATTGCTGGAGTGACTCCAGGTAAAGGAGGTCAAGAGGTTGAAGGACTTCCTGTTTATGATACCGTCAATGAGTGCTTAATGGAGCACCCCGATGTAACTGTCTCGAGTATATGGGTACCACCACAATTCGCCATGGATGCAATCTTAGAAGCGATTGAAACGGGTATCAAAACCATCATTGTCATTACTGAACGCATCCCTATCCATGATATGCTCTATGTTCGCCAGCGATCAAAACAGCGTGGTGTAACGGTCATCGGCGGTAATACACCTGGTGTTATATCACCAGGTAAGTCGCTTATCGGTATGTTACCAAAAATAGCCTTTCAGCCCGGAAGAATTGGAACAGTAGCTCGTAGTGGTGCGGTTACCTACTATGTAGCAAATTCTTTGAATCTTGCTGGTTTTGGTGAATCAACATCAGTCGGTCTTGGTGGTGATCCAATTTTAGGGGCGAATTTCGAAGACATTTTGCGGTTATTTGAAAAAGATTCAGAAACTGACGCTGTCGTGATGGCTGGTGAAATTGGTGGTGTTTATGAAGAAATGGCTGCTCCCTATATTCGAAGAATGTCGAAGCCAGTTATTGCATATATCACTGGTAGGGCAGCTCCGCAAGGAAAGCGTCTCGGCCATGCTGGCGCAATTATTGAAGGAAGTATGGGTACTGCACAGAGTAAAATTGACGCTTTGAAAAGTAATGGAGCAATTATTGTTGAAACGTTGAGTGAAATACCTCATTTGGTAAAAGAAGCGCTCAAGAATCAGTAATGCAAAATACCATCACTATAATGTATCACTATTGTGCACACTTTGAAATGAGGTTAAAAATTTTATTTTCAGGAGGAGGTTTTTATGTGGAAGACTGGGATTTCTAAAGTCGAACCTGACCATATTGTAACGAAAGGTTATCGGCAAGAAGATTTAGTTGGGAATGTACCATTTGCTTCAGTTTTTTTCTTGCTCATTAAGGGAAGGTTACCTGATGCAAATGAAGCAAAGATGATGGATGCCCTTATTACTGCTTCGATTGATCATGGCGTAACACCACCGTCTACACACGCCTCGCGCATAGTTGCATCAGCAGGTGTGCCACTACCAACTGCAGTTGCTGCAGGTATCCTTGCGATTGGAGATGTTCATGGTGGAGCAATCGAGGACGGTGCACGACTTTTACAGGACGTAGTAAAATTGATGAATCAAAATAATTGGACTCTTGTGGATACAGCCCAGAGGTTATTGAGGTCACTTAAAGAGGAGGGCAAACGCATGCCTGGGTTTGGGCATCGTATCCACCAAGAAGACCCACGAACGAAGAGACTCTTTGACCTTGCTGATGAGTTGAATATTACTGGGGGTCACATTAATCTTATGAATGCTATTGCAGCTGAGTTTGCTAAAGAAAAACCTCTGCCTATTAATGTTGACGGTGCTATTGCAGCAGTTATCTCGGATATGGAATTTGATTGGCAACTTGGAAAGGCATTTTTTGTCTTAGGTCGTTGCGCAGGGCTTATCGCTCATGTCTATGAAGAGATGACCACACAAAAGCCAATGCGTCACATGTGTGAAGCTGAGGTTGAATATGATGGTCCCTGGGAAAGGGATCTTTCAGAACATGGTTAATGGGTTAGGGTTTGGAAACTTGAATAAAAAATCCAACATCTTAACCGAAACCTAAAGACCATACACCTATGTCAACTGTTGCTGAGAAAATTTTAGCCAGGGTAAGTGGCAATAAAAAAGTAATGCCAAATGAGATTGTGATGGCACGGGTTGATGTGGCAATGTCTCATGAAAATGCCGATGTTGTGCTGCGATCATTTCGAGAAATTGGTGTGAAACAAGTGTGGGATAAGGATAGGATTGTTATTCTTTTTGATCACCGTATTCCAGCAGAGTCTGAAAAATCTGCTATTACGCACAAGCGGTTGCGTGAGTTTGTGAAGGAACAAGGCATCAAGCATTTTTATGATTTACGTGAAGGTATTTGTCATCAAATACTCCCTGAATTTGGCCACTGTCGTCCTGGTGAATTGCTGGTTGGTACAGACTCCCATACAACAACGCACGGAGCATTTGGAACATTTGCCACAGGAATTGGGGCAACCGAAATGTCTGGGGTGTGGGCTACTGGTGAACTCTGGTTGAAAATTCCCGAGACGATTGAGGTTACTCTGTGTGGTACCCTGAAGCAGTATGTTTCAGCTAAGGATGTGATTCTTCATATTGTCGGCACCTTAGGTGCCGATGGTGCCAATTACAAAGCAGTTGAGTTTACCGGTGAAACTATAGGGCGCATGAGTATTGCATCTCGTATGGTATTGTCTAATCTCTCAATGGAAATGGGAGCTAAGGTAGCTTTTGTTGTACCTGATGACGAAACTGTCTCTTATGTCAAAGCTCGCACGAGCAAAGAATTTAAAGTGATAGGGCCTGATCCAGATGCACACTATTGTAAAGAAATATCCATTGACGTTACTGATCTTGGAAGTCAGGTTGCCTGTCCGCATTCTGTTGATAATGTAAAGCTGGTACGTGAAGTCGCTGGGACTCGCATTCATCAGGCGCTCATTGGTTCATGTACTAATGGTCGACTTGAGGATTTATCAACTGCAGCTGCGATTTTACAGGGAAAAACAATTCATCCTGATGTTCGTTTGCTCATCATTCCGGCCTCGAGGAAAATCTACCTCGAGGCGATAAAACACGGATTTATTGAAACATTCATAAATGCTGGTGCGTTGATTCTCAATCCTGGTTGTGGTCCTTGTTTAGGAGCACACCAGGGTTTACTTGCACCAGGAGAGGTTTGTATAGCAACGACCAATCGAAATTTTAAAGGAAGAATGGGTAGTGCAGAATCTTTTGTTTATCTTGCATCGCCAGCAACCGTGGCTTTTTCAGCACTCACTGGAGCAATTACAGAACCAGGATAGGCAGTTATGACAAAGAATACTCGATTTTCGCGTTCAGTTACAAGGGACCGTATTGTCGGAAAGGTCTACAAATTTGGAAATAATATTAATACAGATGTTATCTATCCAGGCAAATATCTTTCAATCACAACTGATAATCAAGAAATGGCACGGCACTGTTTTGAAACTGTCTACCCAGATTTCCTCACAACAGCACAACCAGGAGATATCATTGTTGCTGGTAAGAATTTTGGATGCGGTTCTTCTCGTGAACAGGCTGCAGCCTGTTTAAAGTATTTTGGTATTAGTCTCATCCTCGCTGAATCATTTGCTCGTATATTTTTTCGAAATGCTATCAATCTTGGTCTTCCTGTGCTCATCGTGCCAAATATTACGCAACACGTAGTTCATAATGATACTCTTGAAATTAATTTTAAAAGCGGTATAATCAAAAATATGAAAAATGGTGAGGAACTTCAGGCGGTTAAACTGCCTCCCTTTATTTTAGGAATTATTAGTGCTGGTGGTTTGATACCATATTTAAAAAATAGATGTGCTGGCCATGAGTAGGAGGAATTGATGAAACAATTTGTTGTGATTGGTTTAGGCCGGTTTGGGTCGAGTGTTGCTCGGGCACTCGGTGAGAAGAATTTCGAAGTATTGGCAATTGATAGAGATGAAGGACGTGTTAAGGAAATAGAAGGTATTGTTTCACAAGCAGTCGTCATGGATGCTACCGATGAAAAAGCATTGAGAGAACTTGGTATCGCAGACTTTGAGACTGCAATTGTGAGTATGGCTGAAACAATTGAAGATAGTATTATGATTACACTCGCACTAAAAGAACTTGGATTAAAACAGGTTATCGTAAAGGCGAATAATGAGTTACACTCAAAGATTCTCAGAAAAGTCGGTGCTGATCGGATTGTATTTCCTGAACGCGAGATGGCAGAGAAATTAGCGGAAAGTCTTGCGAGTCCAAAAATATTCGATATCATTGAAGTCTCCAAAACACATGGTATTATTGAAATGGTTGCGCCAAAAAAGCTCGCTAACAAAACCCTTGGTGATTTGAAATTGCGCATTAAATATAACGTAAGTGTTATTGCAATAAAACGAAAAGTACCATATTCAAAACCAAATGGTACAACTGATTTTAAAGAAGAGGTTATCATTGGTCCAGGAGGTTCTGATGAGCTCATCCCAGGCGACGTCCTTATACTCCTTGGAAATTACGATAACCTCGAGAAGGTTAAAAAACTGTGAACGATAATTTTGACGATCTCATCGAACTTAGTGATTTTTATATTCTGAGTCAAAAATTTGAAGAAGCAATCAAGGTGCTCAAAAAAGCCGAAAAGATAAATAAAGTTGTTCCCAAATTATACTACAATTTAGGTATTGCCTATGAAGCACTGAGCGAGAAAGTTCAAGCACGCGATTCATTTAGATTGGCATTGAAGATAGACCCGAATTTTAAATCAGCGCAAGAACATCTCGATAAACTCATAGAAGAATGAGATACCGCTTTATTAAAGAAGAAATAGCGTACACAGGCGAGCAGTTACGTAGTCATTTTGCATATAAAAACTTTGGTATTATCGGTGATTCGATTATTTCCTTCTGTGGTCCATGTGATGTTAAACTAAAAGAGATGGTCGATATAGATGATTTAAAAGCAGGTAAGTCAATATATTCAGAATTAATGCTTCACTTCATCATAGAACACTATGATAGAGATCTCGAGAAAGCTGTTTTAAGACAATATCTCATTACTGACATCGTAAAAGATGCAATAAATGACGTCGTTGGTAAGCTGACAATCAGAAGGGTGAACAGCGATTTGTATGATGATGATAATAAACTTTCAGTATCTGTTGCTACTGTATCACCCATTTCTACACTCATACATTTTGGTGTCAATGTTACTTCGATAAACACACCGGTTAAGACAAGAGGATTACGGGATTACAATATTGAACCGAATGAGTTTGCGAATATTATAATGGATAGATATGTGAAAGACTACGATAAAATATGTGCTGCACAATGTAAGGTACGATGGGTAGATTAATAAATTAAATAGCAAGGGATTTGTAGATTTTTAATAATCTCATTATCTTCGTTTTAAAAAATCCAACGATAACTCAATCATTTCAGACATAATGAAGATCCTTTTCTAGAATTCTTTAATAGATCTTTCTTGACAGAAGTCATCGAGGAGTTATAATAAATATAATAAAAGGATTGCATTGATGCAACATTGGATAGTTGATAACCGCTACAAAATCCTCAAAAAACAAGGGGCAGGTGCTACAGGCAAAGTCTACAAAGTCAAAGATTTAAGAGATCAAAGAATAATGGCATTAAAAATGTTGTCTCGAGAAGAGACATCATCTGAGGAAATTCAACGTTTTAAAAGGGAATTTAAATTGCTCACTCGATTACACCATCCTAATCTCTGCTCAGTATATGATTTTGGTGTGCTTAAGGATGGTAGGAGCTATTTTACAATGGAATATGTGGATGGTAAGAATATTTTTCAAGCAGCAGGTGGTGCCTCTCGTGCTACTTTATGTACCTGGATTGTTCAACTTTGCCGTGTTTTAGAATATATACACGCGAAAGGTTTAATTCACTTTGATATAAAGCCGAGTAATGTCTTAATAGCAAAAGGCATAGAGTTCCGTTCTGAAGGGACGAGAATCCTGGCAGGGCAAAGTGCAAGGGGTAAAAAGCACTATGCCCTAAGCTCAGTGCACTGTGCCAAACTCATGGATTTTGGCCTTGCTGGTGAACAACGAATAAAAGGCGGTGCATTCATTAAAGGAACATTTCCTTATATTGCGCCCGAGGTAGTTAAGGGTTTGGCAGTTGACCACCGTGCAGATATCTATTCCTTAGGCGTACTGCTCTATGAAGTATTGACGAGGAAACATTTTAAAGCTGCAGAAAAAGAGAGCTTTGCTAGTATTCTTAAACAACAAGACTATTACAGCGAGTCGGTAACAAAAATTATTGATGATATTCCCCATGAGCTCGGTCGAATGCTGGTACGACTGATAACCGTTGAACCCGCCATGCGTTTTAGCCGTGCTAATGAGATCATTAAAGAAATAAATAGGCTGACTGGTTTGAGGTTCGCACTCGAAACAGAGAAGACACTCGAAGGGTATCTCTTGAGCAGTAGATTTGTAGACCGAGAAAAAGAGATGCAATTACTAACATCGTCATATGAACGGGCGCGGAGGGGTAAAGGCAATGTCGTATTGGTCATAGGAGAAGCAGGGATCGGTAAGAGCAGATTGGTAAGGGAATTTAAGATTACCACCCAATTGCAGCGCAGCCATGCGTTTCTTGGCTATGCGTATAGAGATAAACTTGGTGCGTTAGACCCTTTTTATTATGTTTTCAGCGAACTAATTAATTATATCAAACCTACGAGTAGGCTGAAATCATCACTGGCAATTTTATTTAAAATATTTCCTGACTTAGCTGATGGTCACCTAAATAAAAATTTACCTATACTGGCAACTCTGGACCCGAAACAAGAAAAATTGAGAAACTTCGAGGCACTCTCTGAGTTGATATACTCTGTTGCTGCAGACCTCGGCGAAATCATTATTCTACTGGAAGATCTGCACTGGGCAGATGACTTGAGCCTTCAATTTTTAGAGTATCTCGGGCGTAATCTTATTGGCAAAAATATTTTTATTTGTGCGACCTGCCGCGAAGAAGGGTTGAAAGAACGTGCTTCGTTCAAGAGAATGATAAGTAGTTTAAAAAATCAAGGTTGTTTGAACCAGGTAGTGTTGAGGTCGTTAACACTGAGGAGTCTCCATGAATTTATAGATTCTACGATAACATCTACCTCAAATTCTTCTGCTCTCGTACGCTACCTTATGGAGAAAACCAACGGAAACCCCTTTTTTGTTGAAGAAATAATGCGAACGCTTTTGAAAATCAAGGGTGTGTGTATTGGTGAGAAATTAGAGATAGATAGTATAAAGAAATTTTCAGTTCCTAAAACGATAGAGGATACGGTTTTGAAGAGAATAGAGGATTTAGATCGTACTCCTCGAGAAATTGTGAAGGTTGCTGCAGTCTTCTTGAGAGGATTTACCTATGAAGTGATAAAAAAGTTAATGAAATTAGATGATACTGAATTATCAAGGGCTCTATGGGAGCTGAGGAGGAGGCAGATTCTGGTTGAGAGAGGCGTTATTTATTTATTTAGCCATGCAACATTACGCGAGGTATTACATAAGCAGTTGAGTAATCGAGAAAAGAAGGAACTGAATTACCGAATAGGTGAGGTCTTAGAGACTGACAATATGAAGAACTTAGAACCGGTTATTGAGGATGTGGCATATTACTTTATCAATGCGCAAGATCATAAAAGAGGAGTTGAATATGGTCTTCGCGCCGCAGAAAAGAGTAGCAGTCGGTATGCTAATGAGCAGGCAATCCAATTTTATAAGAGTGTGCTTGGGTTATTAAATAATAAAAATCTGAAGATGCGGTTTGACGTTTTGCAAAAACTGGCGTACATTGAGACTCTTATTGGTTGTTACAATGACGCGATTAAGAGCTATAGTAAAGCCCTTAATATTAAACCTGGGAC
>Ga0209636_10003593_pt1 | contig 15802 bp, 16 predicted proteins | sample DeeMarSWOR152_54_FD_187464 | JGI IMG/M metagenome (GOLD analysis project Ga0209636, IMG submission 187464) | Marine sediment microbial communities from White Oak River estuary, North Carolina - WOR-1-52-54 (SPAdes) (version 2) | ecosystem: Environmental > Aquatic > Marine > Intertidal zone >...
GCAGACCGCGTAAACCAGACCGCTGACCGACGACAGAAGACCGCGGAACGCAAAGACCGGACCGATGACGGCCAACAGAGGTCGTGCTGGTGTTCTTTTGTCATAACTCATCAGCCATTTGTCATTTGGATTTTGAACTTTGATATTTTGCCTCCCGCCTCTCGCTTGACGTCTCGAAAAAACTCGCTCTTCGCCGCTCAAAAATATTTTTTCATGCCGGAGAAGACCCTTATCCCTTCGCTTCAATGCTTCCAAAGTGACCCTTTCGGGGTCGCGGGCAGGGAATACTTGCCCCTTTCGGTCTCTAAAGGACCGGCTTTCCCCTTCCCGCTCACCCTCGATGGGTTCTCCACTTCTCCAGCAGACTTCGCTCAGGGACAATGGTCTTCCTCCGATTACATGGGGGACTTCAGCACTGAAACACCGCAGCACCCTATGATTTCGCGCTCAGAGCTCGTTTTTCCATTTTTAGCCAATAAAACCAATCAAACTAATACAACCAACCAACTCATTGGCATTTGGATTTTGACATTTCACCCTTGACATACCTGGATAAATTGAAGGAAAATAGTTGAAACGAGGCCCCAATAGTCAATAGATTCCCCATGAGGGAGCTAATCACGGATTTTGTCGTTTCTCGATTCTTCTTCTCCAGCCGATTATGAATTCACGGCCCCAATTCCTGGGGGAAAGAGCGTATTTACGACGATTGCATATGTGACCGGGAATAAGGAGTCCCCCATTTCTCTCAAGGAGGAAATATGCCCGAAGTAGAACGTGCCCTCGCGGTGCTCATCGACTTTGAAAACCTTGCCCTAGGGCTGAAGGGGAAGAGACACAAGAAGTTCGAAGTCCAGAAGATTTTGGAACGCCTGGTCGAAAAGGGAAAGATCATCGTTAAGAAGGCATATGCGGACTGGACCGATTACGAGGAGTACAAGAAAACGTTTCACGAGGCGGCCATTGAGCTCATTGAGATCCCAAAGCGGGGCATGGCCGGCAAAAATTCGGCGGATATCCGGCTGGCTGTGGATGCAATAGACCTGAGCTACTCCAAGGAGCATATCGACACCTTCGTCATCGTTTCGGGCGACAGTGATTTCTCCCCATTGGTCTCCAAGCTCAAGGAGAATGGAAAACACGTCATCGGCTTGGGGGTGAAGGATTCGAGCTCCCACCTGCTCATCAACAACTGTGACGAGTTCATCTACTACGAAGACCTTGAACGACCCGGCGGAATTCCGCCCAAGATCGGAAAAGAGCTCCCCAAGAGGAAAAAGGACGCATTCCAACTCCTGATCGATTCGGTAGTCGCCTTGGTCAGGGAGAACAAAGAAATCCTCTGGTCTTCCATGATCAAACAGACGATGAAACGAAAGAAGCCCTCTTTTAGCGAGCACTATCATGGCTACCGAACATTCAGCGATCTCCTCGAGGACGCCGAGAAGAGGGGTCTTGTGAGGCTCAAAACTGATCCCAGGAGTAATACCTATATCGTAGTCGGTTTCGGCAAGGAATCGGATAATATACGAGGATCATGATGGCTTGAGGATTGCATGCATCTCTAATTGGAGCGAAATATGAAGGGAAATTCGGTTGACGTCGGCGACTTGATAGACGATTACTGCCCCCGCTGTCGCCTGCTCCTGAGCCATGACGTCGCGGCTGTGGTCGAGGGCGAGGTTAAGAAAGTCCGATGTAGGACGTGCCTCAACGAACACCCCTATCGACATGGCAAAGGAGGACGCAAGGAGAAGGATGATATCAAATCCCTCTGGGACCAAGTCCTTTCCAAGATGCCCAAGCCCCCTAAGAAGCAGTAGATACCCTGGCGTTTATAGGAGGAGATGTGGAGAGAGTCATCGACGGGATATACTTTATTCCGGGTCGGGATGAGATAATACCCGATTCGCACGTCTATATCCTGGGAGAGTCGCATTCGCACGACCTATCGATGGTGGACGTGGGCTTGATTGGCCGAGGTGAGGAAAAATTGGAACAAATTGAACGGGCTGGAATGAGGTTGAAGGATATTAAAAGGATCATCCTCACCCATACCCATTTCGATCACATTGGCTGCATCAAAGAGATCATGGCCGGACTTACCGACGTGGAGGTATGGGTTAACGGGATTGAGGCGGAATATCTGGAAAGGGGCGATGAGAGGATCGTCCACGGAAATGAGATGTTTGCCAGCTTCATACGGTCTCAATATGGCGTGAGGGATGGCTTTTACCAGTTAACCGTCCACCGGAAGCTCAGTGAGGGGGATGCCCTTGAGATAGGCGGGTTGAAGTGGGAGGTCCTCCACCTTCCCGGCCATTCCGCCGGAGGGATCGGTTTGCACAGCCCTGCGGAAAAGATACTTATTCCCGGGGACACCGTATATGCGGATTACAATATCGGGAGGTTCGACTTATACAGTGCTGACAGAGGTCAACTGAGGCACTCCCTGGAGAGGTTGGGTCAGCTCGAGGCTGAGGTACTCCTGCCGGGGCATAATCGAATTCTGAGGGAGGGAGCCAGGGAATCAATAAGAGGCACGCTCGCCCGGTGGAAGCATCACCTCCAGTGAGTCTGCTTGCCCCAAAAGTCAGGAAACCACGGTCAAAGAGGGGGTTGCAATTTAAGCCCCGCTGCGTTATAGATAATAGCAAACCGGCGGCAAGGGAGGCCGGGTATACCCTCGCAATGATGTGAGGGAACAGGCGGTTTGGTAACCAAGGTTCAACGGCCTTGGTTTCTTTTATGGTTCTCGGGCAAGATCGATGAGTAGAAATCTAAAGTGGAAATTATTGTTGACACTCCTCATCACGGCAGCAGCCCTTATCTATCTGGCTCCTTCGGTGGTAGGCGAAATACGAGGATTCTTGGGCAAAATACTCCCCCAGGATAAGATACACCTCGGTTTAGACCTTCAAGGGGGAATGCACCTGGTCCTCGAGGTCGAGGCCCAGAAGGCCGTCGAAAGCTACGTGGAGAGGATAAGGGGAGACTTGAAGGAGGATCTGAAGAGGAAACGAATCTATGCCCATCGGATTGAGACGATAAATGGGGACCAGCTCTCCCTGGAAGTCCTCGGCGAAAAGGGGAGGTTTGACGAATTCATCGAGAACAACTACCCGATACTGGAGGAGATAAACGCTCAAGACCAGGGGAAATATTTTAAGGTCATTTTGGGAATGAATAAGAAGCAAGCCGAATACCTAAAACGGTACGCCGTTGACCAGGCCCTTGAGACTATACGCAATAGGGTTGACCAGTTCGGTGTTGCCGAGCCCGATATTAGCCCCCAGGGGACGGACCGCATTCTGATCCAGCTTCCCGGGGTTAAGGATCCCCAGAGGGCTATCAGGCTGATCGGAAGGACGGCGCTCCTTGAATTTAAGCTCCTTGACGAAGAGTATGGCGTTCAAGAGGCCCTTAAGGGAAATGTGCCCGAGGAGGACATGATCCTCTATCAGAGGCGGGAAGACCCGAAAACGGGCAGTGTGAGCAGGGTGCCCTTCCTCCTTAAGAAAAAGACCCTTATGACGGGGGAGGTCCTCAAGGATGCGCAGGTGAGATTCGATGATTTCAATCAACCCTATGTGGCACTGGAGTTCGATCCGAGAGGAGCTAAGATGTTTGACAGGATCACGGCCGCCAACGTAAAGAAGAGGTTGGCCATCATCCTGGACGACAACGTCTACTCCGCTCCGGTAATTCAGGAACGGATTTCGGGGGGGAGGGCCCAGATCACCGGGGCATTTACCTTGGATGAAGCCCGCGACCTGGCCATCGTACTCCGTGCAGGTGCCCTTCCGGCTCCCGTCAAGATCCTTGAGAATCGCTCGGTGGGACCCTCTCTCGGAAAGGACCTCATCGACAAGGGGTTGAAATCGGTCATTATCGGGGGGATTTTGGTGGTCCTGTTCATGATGGTCTACTACAAACTCTCAGGAGCTATCGCCGATGTGGCATTGATCCTGAACCTCATTCTCATCATGGGGGCCTTGGCTGGGTTGAGGGCTACCCTGACCCTGCCCGGAATTGCCGGAATAATCCTGACCATTGGTATGGCCGTTGATGCCAACGTCCTCATATTCGAGAGGATCAGGGAGGAGTTGAGGTTGGGCAAGACGACCAGAGCCGCCGTAGATGGCGGATATTCCAAAGCCTTTCTCACCATCATGGATGCCAACGTCACCACCCTGATTGCGGCGGTCGTTCTCTTCCAGTTCGGAACTGGCCCGGTAAAGGGCTTCGCCGTGACCCTGAGCATAGGAATCGTGGCCAGCCTCTTTACGGCCCTTTTCGTTAGCCGGGCGATTTTCGACGTCCTTTTGACCAAAGGCATGCTCAGGCGGGTCAGCATATAACGAGGAAAATCCCATGGAATTCATCAAACCCGGAACCAAAATCAACTTCGTCGGATTCCGAAGGCTCGCCTTTTTCCTGTCTGGCCTCGTCGTTGCGGCAAGTATCATCTCCATCGTCCTCCATGGGGGCCTCAACTACGGAATCGATTTCGCCGGGGGAACCTTGGTTCAGGTCAAATTCAAGGAACCGACCCTGGTCGAGAGCATAAAGAATCAATTGGCACCCATTGGTTTGGACCGGAGCCTCGTCCAGCGATTCGGGGAGAAAAGGGAGAACGAGTATCTGATCCGGGTTGAAAGGTCGGTTTCGGACCTGGAAACCTTGTCGCTCGAGATCGCGGAGGCTCTACAGAGGGGTTACGGAAAAGACGGGGTCGAAATCAGGCGTACGGAGATGGTGGGAGCGAAGGTTGGAAAAGACTTGAGGAAGAAGGGGATTCTAGCCATCATCTACGCGATGATTGGCATCTTGATTTACATAACCTGGCGATTTGAATTTATCTTCGCCCTTGGCGCTATCGTCGCACTGGCACACGATGTTATGATTACCGTAGGGGCCTTTTCCATCACGGACAAGGAATTCACCCTTCCAATCGTCGCCGCCATTTTGACCATCATCGGATACTCCCTCAACGATACCATCGTCGTCTATGATCGAATACGGGAGAATCGAAGGAAGATGAGAAGAGAGCCCTTCGGCAGGATAGTCAATGCCAGCATTAACGAGACCCTTGGCCGAACGCTCCTGACCTCCCTCACCACGTTGATCGTGGTTGTGATCCTTTTCATCTTCGGGGGCGGAGTCATTCACGATTTTGCCTTTGCCTTGATGGTAGGCATACTGGTCGGGACCTATTCGTCAGTCTTCGTGGCGAGCCCCATCATCCTGGCCTGGCAAGAGAGGAAATAGCCGTGAAAGGCTACCAGACTTGACAATTTGATTCATATACTGTAGATTTTTGTTTTATTTTCAGGGGCATTGAGCAAGATGCGTACCTTTACGGTAAAGAGGGAAGAGGCTGAACGAAATTGGTATGTAGTCGATGCCGAAAACAAGGTTTTGGGTCGCCTTGCCTCGGAACTCGCAAAAATCCTCCGCGGAAAGCACAAACCCCAGTTCACGCCTCACGTGGATACGGGTGACTACGTCATAGTCGTCAATGCCGAAAAGGTGAACCTAACGGGGAATAAGTTGAAGGATAAGGTCTACTACAGGCACAGCGGATATCCAGGCGGCATTAAGTCAGTTACGGCGGAGAATTTGAAGGCCAAAAAGCCCGAAGACCTGATTCGATTCGCAGTCAAGGGGATGCTTCCCAAGAATAGGCTGGGGAGAAAGCTCTTCAAGAAACTCAAGGTTTATGCAGGCGGTGAACATCCCCATCAGGCGCAACAACCAAAGCCCATCGAGATTTGAATTTCCCAACGGGGATCGCTATGGCTACAAAGAGATACTATGGAACGGGAAAGAGGAAGACTTCAGTTGCCAGGGTTTGGCTAAAGCCAGGGGAAGGGAACGCGGTGGTCAACAAGAGGCCGGTGGATGACTACTTTGGGAGGGAGACTGCCAAAATGGTCATTCAGCAAGCGTTCGAGCTGACGGGAACGCAGAATCAGTTCGACCTGGTTGCAAATGTGAGTGGAGGAGGTACCTCAGGGCAAGCTGATGCTATCAAACACGGGATAGCTAAAGCCCTTCTCCAGTATGATAGTAACCTCAGGGACACGTTGAAAAAGGAGGGTTTTCTCACTCGAGATTCGAGGATTAAGGAGCGAAAGAAGTACGGAAAGAGGGGAGCAAGGGCCAGCTATCAATACTCGAAGAGGTAAGGTGGGAAGCATCAGGGGAAAGGGAGGTTATCGCCTTCTCGGGGTGAGTAACGTCCCTTTTCGTGTTTCATGAGTCCTCGTTTTCAGCGGAGGAGGGACATGCTGAGGGTTGGGATAGTTGGAGCAACGGGATATACGGGGTTTGAGTTGACCAGGCTGCTCATCGGCCATCCCGAGGTGGAGATCTCCGTTCTCACCTCGCGGCAATATGCGGGCGAGCCCATCAGCGAGGTTTTTCCCTCCCTGAGGGGGCGAATTAGCCTTCGATGCCAAGATCCTATCATCGATGAAGTTGCCGAAAAATCGGATTTCATCTTCACAGCTGTCCCCCATAAAACCGCTATGGAGGTGGTTTCCGAATGCCATGAAAGGGGCAAGAAAGTCGTCGATCTGAGCGCCGATTTTCGCTTTCGGGATCCCCACGTCTACGAGAGATACTATCAGCCCCACGCATGCCCCGAGTTGCTCAAGGAAGCGATTTATGGGCTCCCCGAGCTGTATCGTGACCGTATTAAAGGAGCCCAGATCGTTGGAAATCCGGGCTGCTACCCGATAGGGGCGCTTCTCCCCTTAATCCCCCTCATCAAGCGGGGGATCATCAACCACGAGGGTATCATCATCGACTCTAAATCGGGCGTCAGCGGTGCCGGCAGGGACCTCTCCCTTGATGTCCACTTCTGCGAGGTGAACGAGGGGTTGAAGGCATATAAGGTCCTCGAACATCGGCACTGCCCGGAAATCGAACAAGAGCTTAGCAGTCTTGCCGGGCATGCCCTCTCGGTCACCTTCACACCCCATCTCATTCCCATGAGCCGCGGAATATTGACGACCATATATTGCGAGCTGAAGCAAGGGGAAACGACGGAGATCGGATTGGAAAAGGTTGAGGGTTTCTACCGAGAGGAACCCTTTGTTCGGGTCTGCCCTGTCGGGAAATTCCCCAATACAATGAACGTGAGGGGATCGAATTTCTGCGATATCGGTTTGAAGGTTGACCGCCAGAGGAGAAGGCTTATCGCCATATCCGCCATCGACAATCTCATGAGGGGGGCCTCCGGTCAGGCCATTCAGAATATGAATATCATGTGCGGCTTCCCTGAGAAGATGGGGCTTGAGGTTCCTAACCTCTATCCCTGAGCGAACCCCACTATCCCTCCTTTACCAGTGTCCCGTAAAATCGCTTCGAGATAAAACGGAACGTATCCTCAGTGAGTGGATGGGAATTCGGCTAACGAGCCAGGTGAGCAGCGGACACCGTTGTCCGCCCGAAACTCAGGAAACTCCTCGCCTTTTCGTTTTACTTCGGGCGGATATTTTGTTACTGTATTTGAAAAAAGCTCGGCGGGTTCGCTTTTTGAGGGGTTGAAGGACTGTGAAGAAGATAACCCCCATGATGAGGCAATATTTGCGCATTAAATCGGAGCATCCCGACGCTATTCTCTTCTTTCGAATGGGGGATTTCTACGAGATGTTCTTTGAGGATGCGGAGATTGCCTCAAGGGAATTGGAGATAACCCTCACCTCAAGGGACAAGGGACAAGAGGATAGCATTCCCCTCTGCGGGGTCCCTTGGCATTCTTCACAACCCTACATTTCCAAACTGATCCGAAGGGGCTATAAGGTGGCCATCTGCGAACAGGTAGAAGATCCTAAGGGGGCTAAGGGGCTCGTCAAGAGGGCAGTCGTTAAGGTGCTCAGCCCGGGCCTAATCGACGACCCCGAGACCTTGGAGGCAAAGGAGAATAATTTTCTTATGGCCTTCGCCCAAGGGAGGAACGCGTTTGGCTTGGGGTTCCTGGATCTCTCTACGGGGGAGTTCAAAGTCTGTCAGGTTGCCGATTTCGATATCGTGATCGAAGAGGCCATTCGAAATGAGCCAAAGGAAATCCTCACCTCCGAAAGCTCCCGATCAACCCGGTGGCACAATCGACTCAGAGATGCCTTTAGGGCCGCGCTTTTCAATTACCTGCCCGATTCCGCATACGATTTCGAGCGAGCGAAAGCCCTCGTTGAAACCCAGTTGCGGGGAGACGCTCCGGCGAACCTCCTGACTAACGATATCCCCTGCGCCATCTCAGCAGCGGGCGCTATCCTTTCCTATGTGACGGAAAGTCAAAGGATAAACCTGGAACACATACGCTTCATACTTCCCTATCGGGTGGGAGACTACATGATCTTGGATGAGGCGACAAAGAGGAACCTCGAACTCACGCGGACCGTAATGGGGGGACAGAGGAGGGGATCGTTGCTCGGCCTTCTCGATGAAACCCAAACCCCCATGGGGGGCAGAAGACTGCGGACGTGGGTGAACTATCCGCTGTTGGATCTGCGCAGAATTCGGGGCCGTCTGGAGGGCGTTTCGGAACTAAAGGAAAAGAAAATCGAGAGGGGGGAACTCAGGGAATGTCTCAAGGAGGTTTTTGACCTTGAACGGCTCATCAGCAGGATATCCATGGGAAGTGCCAATGCCAGGGATCTCATGGGACTAAAAAGATCAATCGACTCATTTCCCCGCATCAAAGATCTGATGAAGGGTATGGAGGGGGGGAGTTTGGCCGAGATTGAAGGGCAAATGGATCCCCTGACCGATGTGGCCCAACTCATTAGCCGATCCATCGTCGACAATCCTCCCTTCGGCTTAAGGGAAGGGGGAATGATAAGGGATGGGTATCATGCGGAATTGGATGAACTGAGGTCAGTCAAACGCGATGGAAAACGGTGGATCGCTCAGCTCGAATCGGAACAGAGGGTCAAGACGGGCATTAACTCCTTGAAAGTTCGATTTAATCAGGTTTTCGGCTATTATATTGAAGTAACCAAGAGCAATTTGAGCCTGATCCCCGACTACTACCTGAGGAAACAGACCCTGAGCAACGCGGAAAGGTTCATTACGCCCGAGTTAAAGGAATACGAATCGAAGATCCTCAGCGCGGAGGAGAAGATCAACCGCCTTGAATACGACCTCTTCCAGGAAGTGCGGCAAGAGATTGCTGCTCAGACGCATCGGGTCCAACGCACCGCTTCCGCTGTAGCGACGTTGGATGTCCTCATTTCGTTGGCCGAAGTCGCGGATCGCTCAGACTATGTGATGCCCACGGTAAATGAGGGGGATGAAATCGCCATCATTGATGGCCGACATCCGGTAATCGAGAGCCTGGACCTGGGTGAACGATTCGTCCCAAATGATGTGAGGTTGGATTGTGGTGAAAACCAGTTGATAATCGTAACGGGACCCAATATGGCCGGCAAATCGACCTACCTCAGACAGGTAGCCCTGATTGTGATGATGGCTCAAATTGGCAGTTTCGTTCCCGCCCGGCAGGCAACCATTGGAGCGGTGGATCGCATATTCACCCGGGTGGGCATCTTCGACAACCTGGCCCAGGGTAAGAGTACCTTTATGATTGAGATGGTAGAAACCGCCCACATTTTGAATAACGCAACTCCGAGAAGCCTCATTATTCTCGATGAGATAGGCAGGGGGACGAGCACCTTCGATGGGGTAAGTATCGCCTGGGCAGTAGCGGAGTATATCCACGACACCCCCAGGTTGGGGGCAAAAACCCTCTTTGCCACCCACTACCACGAGCTGACCGAATTGGCCATGACCAAGGGGAGGATAAAGAATTACAATTTCGCCGTGAGGGAATGGAATGAAGAGGTGATATTTCTAAGAAAGATCACGGAAGGGGCCACCAATCGAAGCTATGGCATTCAGGTGGCCCGATTGGCAGGCCTTCCGAGACAGGTTATCCATAGGGCACGGGAGATTCTCAGGAATTTGGAAAGCAGCGAGCTGGATGAGATCGGCATGCCCAAAATAGCGAGGGGGGAGGGGAGCGAATCTCGGCCAAGACCCACACAAATGAATTTGTTTCAAGCTCAAGAGGATCCCCTGCGGAAGGAGCTACGCCTTATCGATATCGAGAACATGACCCCCATTGAGGCTTTGGCGAAACTCAACGAATTGAAGGGCAAGGCGGAGAGCTAGGGGCCATCTCGGAAAGGTAGATGGTTGTGTCTCACAGGCTCAATTTTGCGAAGGCCAGACAGAGGATGGTCGATGAACAAATCGCCTCCAGGGGAATTAGAGACCTTCGCGTCTTAAATGCCATGTGCAAAGTTCCCCGACATCTCTTCGTTGAGGAGGCGCTCCATGGCCAGGCCTATAATGACTATCCCTTGCCCATTGGCGAAAAGCAGACCATCTCTCAGCCGTATATGGTTGCATTGATGACCGAAGCCCTTGAGCTAAAAGGAGACGAAAGGGTGCTCGAAATTGGAACGGGATCCGGCTATCAGGCCGCAATCCTCGCGGAGCTGGCGGAATGGGTCTACTCCATCGAGCGGATCAGATCATTGGCCAACAAAGCGAGAAAACTGCTTGACGAGCTAAATTGCTACAACGTTGAAATAAGGGTTTCCGATGGAACTCAGGGTTGGAAGGAGAAAGCCCCTTATCAAGCCATCACCGTGACTGCAGGGGCTCCAGAGGTACCTCAACCTCTATTGGATCAACTGATACCGGGAGGAAGGCTTGTTGTGCCCGTTGGAGATGCTTTTTCGCAAACCCTCGTCAGGGTTATTCGAACGAAGGGGGGGTTTAAGCGGGAGGATATGGGTGGTTGTCATTTCGTTAAATTGATCGGAAAACACGGCTGGGACGAGCAATAGCTCTAGCCCCCTGGATGGGTAATATTCACCGGAATAAGGAGGAAGTGAATGCAAATCGGTGTCATTGGCGCTTCCCGTTGCAGCATGGAGATTGCCGAGCTTGCCGAGGAAGTGGGGAGGGAAATCGGGAAAAGGGGCGCTGTCTTGATTTGTGGCGGTCTGGGAGGGGTAATGGAATCCGCTTCTAAAGGGGCAAAAGAGGCCGGGGGGCTCACCGTCGGCATATTGCCGGGGAGGTCAAAGGACGAGGCGAACAGCTACATTGACATCCCCATCGTGACGGGAATGGGTCATGCCCGAAATGCCGTCATCGCCCATTCTTCGGATAGCATCATCGCCATATCGGGGGAACATGGGACCCTTTCCGAAATAGCCATTGGGCTGAAATTGAACAAGACCGTCATTGGGCTAAAAACTTGGGAAATAGAGGGGGTAGCGCAAGCCAAAACGGCCGCCGAAGCGGTTGAAAAGGCCATTCAGAACGTAGAAGGGGGGATGTTCGAGGGTTGAGGGGACGATATCTGGCCATTTTTCTTCTTGTCGCCATTTTTTCCACATGCCGCTCCGTCTCTCCGACCTATCCGAGGGAAGGGGTCTATCATACGGTTAAGAGACACCAGACGCTCTGGAGGATATGTAAAACCTACGGGGTCGATATCAACGAGGTAGCTCGTATAAACCACATTCGAGACCCAAGCCGGATCCTCGTAGGACAGAGGATATTTATCCCCGGGGCAAAAAAAGCCCTCAAGGTCGATATCTATATCGACGATATTGGAGGAAGTAGGGGACGACGGGAGGATCCGAAAAAACTCGTTTTGGCAAAAGGGCGCTTTATCTGGCCCATAAGGGGGAAAGTCACCCGCGAGTTCGGGATCCGGGGTACGGCTAAACACGATGGAATCGACATCTCAGCTCGCAGGGGGGCGCCCATTAAGGCCTCCGATTCCGGCAAAGTCCTCTATAGCGGAAACGAGATAAGTGGCTACGGGAACATCATCATTATAAAGCACGAAACGGGATTTATCACCATCTATGCCCATAACGACGTCAATGAGGTGGCGGAAGGCATGAAGGTCAAGAGGGGGCAAATTATCGGGAGGGTTGGAAGCACGGGGAGGGCAAGTGACCCTCACCTCCACTTCGAAATAAGGAAGAACAACAGACCCATCAATCCCAGACTGCTATTGAACTGAGGCCTTGCTATGGCAAAGAAAAAGGAGGGGATATATCACTATCTGGAGGGGCATAAGGATGATGGATCTTCCCCAGATCTCCTCAAATTGTATCTCAATGAATTAAGGAAATCCTCCCTCCTTTCCGCGGAAGAGGAACGGTCCCTCGCCAAGAGAATTCTCCGGGGTGATGAGGAAGCCCGAAAAAAGATGATAGAATCCAACTTGCGGTTAGTCGTCAAGATTGCGAAAAGATATCTATTTCGGGGGCTGCCTCTTTCCGACCTCATCGAAGAGGGGAATATCGGGTTGATAAAGGCCGTTGAACGATTCTCACCCGCTAAGAAGAGCCGTTTTTCAACCTATGCCGCCTGGTGGATCAGGCAATCCATAGAAAGGGCCCTTGCCAACCAGGCCCACATAATCAGGCTTCCGATGCACATAAGCAGCGATCTCAACAAACTCGCCAGGGTGGTAAGATCCCTTTTCAACAGGCTCAAGCGGGAGCCCTCAAATGAGGAAGTCGCGAGGATGATGAAGCTGAAACCGGATTATATCGAGAACCTGAAAAACCTGGTTTACAAAACGTACTCCATCGAAACGCCCATCGGGAGGGGTACTGACTATTCCCTCAAGAATACCATTCACGACGAGGATTCCGATAGGCCTATCTTTTTGATCGAGAACATCGAACGATTTGAAAAGGTGAGCTCTTGGTTAGAGCAGTTAAGTGAATACGAGAAGAGGGTTATTGTACTTCGATATGGGCTCGATGATGGTGATCCTCAAACACTGGAGGCTATTGGCAAACGATTCGGCATCACCAGGGAAAGGGTGAGGCAGGTCGAGGCAAAGGCCCTGGAGAAGTTGAGGAGAATCATCAGGCGAAAATCGGTAACCTTCGATGAGGTGATGTGAAGCCGATATCTCGATATGCTTACCGGCCAGATGTCCATGAGCTTCGACACCTTCATGGAAAAACATCTACCTGAAAAGGAGTAGCGGAGGCGTGAAGGAAAGACGCGCTCACTTTTGGAACGGTTCAAGAAGGGAGCCCACTGGTTCACCGGATTTCTTACATTTCAAGAGGGCTTCTATCTCAAGCATGTCGAAGGCCGAATACCGGGTATAATCCAGATTCACACCGTATTGTGCCTTGATCCTTTGAGCGACATACATGCTCATCTCTTGATCATAGGAAGCATAGTTAGGGGATGATGGGCTCTTGAAATACTGCCCCGCATAGGTCGTAATCCCCTCCCTCGGAGATTTCTTGGCCCAGATAAATGGGGAGAAAATAAGGAGCGGGGAGATTATGAGAAGAACTATGGCAGCGCTTTTCATACACGATACCTCCACAGGTAAATCATTTCAATTATTATTGAATTGATGGCCCATGTCAAGGGATAAATGCGATGCTGCGGTCGGAAAGGGGAAAGAGAGTCTGAGGCTGGAGGTTAGAGGTTTGAGGCGAAATGACAAATGACCAATGAGAAATGCCAAATGTCAAACTTCAAATGCCAAATGCTAAAGGTGAAAGGTTAAGGTTGAGGGGAAAAATGTGATAACCGAACTTGGAATTGCACTGCGGGGGTAAGCTGGGATGAAAAAGACAATATGGATAGTGATTGGGGCTGTATTGCTTGTAAATACCGTTGTCCACGCCCAAATCGGCACTGTGACCCACAAGGTGCTGTTGGTTAGATCCGGCACCAGCATAAAGCATAAGGTCATAGCCAAGCTCAAGAGGGGAGAGCGGCCCCTCGTGGAAGAACTTCGGGGGGATTGGGTGAAACTGGCATGGGGGAGTGAAGCTTGGGTCCCGAAGAGTGGGCTCTCGCTAGAACAGTCGGTTGGTAAATCTTCGGCGCAAGATGAGCAATTTGCACGATGGTTGATGAGCGATGCGAAGGTCAACTGGGCGCTCATTCATCGAAAAGGGGAGCATTCAATTTCCCTGCGGGTCAGGATGGATTCGGATCGGTATGGAGGCGTGGAAGGGGTTACGTTTATCGCCCACAACTTGGCCCAATCCTACCGATTTCACATTGGAGAGACGGGGCCTCTGGAGATTGAAATACTTAAGCCGGATGCCAAATTCATCCATGAAATCTATTTTCAGGCTACCTTCGAGTGACCGCCCCTCGTTCACCCTCCCGATGAATGGGAATTTCCGGCTTGAGGCGAAAGGGAGGGTTCACGCACAAGATGAAGATAGAGCCAATCAGAATGACGATGACGGTGAGGTAGCATCCCCACTCGAAGGATGATGTAACGTCCTTAATCCATCCCGTGAGTGGAGGGGCTATAAGGCTTCCGATGAAGTTGATAGAATTGGTAAGCCCGTAGCACGATCCCTGGACCTCCTTCGGGACGATATCGGCAATGAGGGCGTAAAAGGGCGCCCAAAGTCCCCACACAAAGAATCCAAAGCAGAATATTATGAAGGCACCCGTCAGGGCACTCCAATGTTGTCGGACCGCCAGCCCCATCAGGAACATGAAAAAACCCATAAGGAAGAACTCAGCGGCTATCAAACCCTTACGGCCCAATTTCCGTTTGCCGAGTTTATCGCTCAGGTAACCCGTAATGATCAAACCGGGAACGGCAGAAATGCCCAAGAGACTCGCGAAAAGGGATGAAATGGCAAGGCTTTCCACGCCCAATTCCTCGAACATCGCCGGTACCCACGTTCCAGCCATCCAAACAGCATAAATTGCCGGTATCCCCCCAATGTAGAGCATCCACAAATCCCTTTGCTTGAAGATGATGGAAAGGGAGGCCTTGGTTTCATGATTCACATGCATATTCGAGCTTCGGTCCTTTGGTTCCCTAATGATCTTAAGTATGAGAAATGCGGCCACGAAGGAGGGAATGGAGAAAAGGTAAAACACATATCTCCACCCCAACAGCACAGAGATGAAACCTGAGAGGATGTAGCCCAGACACATTCCCGTTCCCAAGCCGATAAATGATACCCCCTGTCCTAACCCCACCTTCTCCCTCGGCGTGTAGGCGCTGATGATGGGACGGTCATTGCTGAAATAGCTTCCCTGTCCTATTCCCGTCAGGAAGCGAGAGAGAAACAGGGTTGGGAAGGAGTTGGCCAACCCCGTCAAAACCGAGGCGACAGCCCACCAAAACGTGCACATTACGAGGACGATCTTCCTGCCCACTTGATCCCCGATATACCCCGCGGGGAACAATATTCCGACATAGGCGTAAAAGAGCGCACTCCCGATGAGTCCCGCCTCGGCGTAGGTCAACCCGAATTCCTCACGGATGGGGATGAGAACGGGCGAGAGGCCGGATCGGACCATGTAATTGGCCACCCAGCCGAAGACCATAATTGCCCACACGGTGTGGTAGTACTGCCACTTCCTGCCCATAGTCCCTGCATCTTATAGTGGCCGACTGCCCCTCGTCAATGGAAGATTGAGCGAAGTTTCCTCAATTTTGTCGAGAACAGCATTATTCATGAGCAGAATTTAGATACCTGGGAATTCGGAAAAGGAGCTCTGAGCAAGTTGCGGTTCTGCAGTGCTGCGGTGTTGCAGTCAGAATGGGGAGAGAGGTTAGAGGTTGGAGGGTGGAGGCAGAAGGAGAGATGTCAAATGACCAATGAGAAATGCCAAATGTCAAAGTTCAAAATCCAAATGACAAATGGCTGATGAGTTATGACAAAAGAACACCAGCACGACCTCTGTTGGCCGTCATCGGTCCGGTCTTTGCGTTCCGCGGTCTTCTGTCGTCGGTCAGCGG
>Ga0209636_10003595_pt1 | contig 15801 bp, 14 predicted proteins | sample DeeMarSWOR152_54_FD_187464 | JGI IMG/M metagenome (GOLD analysis project Ga0209636, IMG submission 187464) | Marine sediment microbial communities from White Oak River estuary, North Carolina - WOR-1-52-54 (SPAdes) (version 2) | ecosystem: Environmental > Aquatic > Marine > Intertidal zone >...
TAGACTTGACCGGGAGAGAGCCGAGAGGCGACAGAAGAGGGAGGAAGAGGCAACGCAGAGACAGGCAGAGCAGCCAGCATTGTTTGAGTTCTAGTGGTCAACTAAGTAATCAGAGGGTCGAGCCCTTCATCTCGACCCTCTTTTTTTATCTCTGCGTCTGCACAAAACAAGCTATTGTGCAATAGCAACCAATCAGTCTGTTTTGCTTTCAACACTTATAATATATTTTTCGCCCAAGCTTTAGCTTTGTCAAGTTCGCCGTCAGCTAGAGGCCCTTTGTTACCAGTTACTGCGAATTTTCTAGCAGGAGCAACTATAGAGCATCCCGCCTTACTCAATGCTTTCTCAATTTTTTTAGCAGCTGATCCAGCCATACGAGATGGATATCCAGTGTCAAAAGCTGCAGCACGCACGCCAGATAAGCTTTCGGCTTCTAGACTTTTCATAAATGCCTTCATGCCTTTAGTAGGACCCCAAACATGAATGGGGCTACCTACAATTAGTATATCAAGCCCCTTCATATCCTCAGGTTTCACCATACCAACCTTTACCAAACGGATATCTTCTTTTGTACCAAGGGCAGCTGCAATAGCCTGTGCTACCTTTTCAGTGTTTCCAAACTGAGAGTCATAGACTATTAAAACTTTCATCGTGCACCTCCCTCAAAGCATATTTGAGTTATCTTCAAATTTTCTATATTAATGTGTTACCCATCTACATTGTAATCATCACTTAATGCCTTAGCAATATTCAGACATTCGTTTCCTTCGAACCCAACCACCGCTACTAAGACAGCAGAAAGTTAGGCACATAGACTTAGTTTCTATTTTTGAGGTACTGAACAATCGTTATGGACTATTATCACACCTGTAGAACACCTGTATTACAATGGCAGTGTGATTGTTCTTTCTGGGGGAAGGATTCGGTTCAGTTGCATAGCCGTGATCATAAGGATTCCATTGCGAAGTTGCCTTATGGGAGACAGGCTCTTTTCCAGCGATTCGTTGGTTGCGAATATGGCTCGTTGCTTAGCCTCATTCCTATCGATTTTGTGTGCCATGCCTTTGAGCAGGCGGCTATAAGTTTCGCATGGTGGACGGCCAGTTGTTTCAGATTTGAGAATGGCTTTCACGGCCAATCGTCCGCTTAATGCGGCATTGTCCATGCCTACGCCACGGTACAGGTCAACCAGGCCAGCGGCATCACCAGTTATCAGGATATTTCCTACACCAGGGAAAACCCCGCTCTTGAGTGGTGAGGCGAAACCCTCCCTCCTTACAACCTTTCCACGCAGCGAGAATCTGTCCTTGATATAGTTGAAGAATCGCTCAGCGTATTCCAGAGGCTTGGGATCCGCACCCGAACCGATTACCCACTGGTCGTCCTTTAAATAAACCCAGGCAAACATGAGGTTTGAGAACTCCCTCTGGTAAAACATGTAAAGCGTATTCGGATCTAGGTTTGTCTCACCCTTAAAATAGAAGTTGATTGCCCCTCCAGTAGCCTTAGTGTAGAAATCTTCCGGCCGCAATTTCTTCCTTATCCCCGAAAGTAACCCATCTGCAGCGACAAGATAGCGAGTCTTCACTTCAAACTTGCTATTGCGTGTTGAACACTTAGCCGTTATGTCTCCGCCATCTTCCTTAATCCCCGTAAATAGAACCTCATCGCGGAATTCCGCTCCGGCATTTATCGCAAGTGAGTTAAGCCAGCTATCAAAGGTTGGCCTCCAGAAGTTGAGCATGCGCATTTTACCTCTAGTGACCCTACCACCCGGTGTCACAATCTCCACTTTGTAGAGATCATTCTTACACAGTGCCTCTCGAGGTATTTTTTCACCGATAAGCTTATCGAAATAGGAGAATTGTATCCCGGAGCAGGGTTTGTTTCTCGGTGTCTTTGACTTTTCAATGAGTAGTGTCTTAAGACCGTGTATCGCCGAAAATCTAGCGGCTACGGATCCTGCTATTCCACCACCAACAACTAGGACATCATATTTCTCCACAGCCAGTTACTCCTAATGTTGATTATACAGGATTTGTCACATAACTTGTACATCGGCACTAACGAGCGAGCAATAATGTTAGGCAGAGTCCTTAGCGGCTCCTGGCAGTTATGATAATTCCCATTTTCAGAAACACGGATGCGACTATGCTTCATAGTAGTCTACTGACGTGCATTCTGGCTAGATCAAGGTGAACGGTTAAAGCTGAGACACAAACCGCTACTTTGTTCAGTATGGTCTAGTCTGGTTCGCGCTGTATCCGAGATCAAACCAAGCCACAAAAGATACATGACTAAATCCAAGCTAAATGCTAAGCGCTAGAAGCTGCAGTCCCTTATTGTCTTTTCAATTTATGCTGTGGTTTGGTTTTTCGCCACCATATTTATCTATATTCACCCTCCAGCGGTCTCGTAATTGGGGGCATAATCAGTGTCCGGTTAATTGAATGGCATACCATTACGCTCTAAAATCCATTTGGCTAGATCCATCGGTTTATCCGTATCCCAGATGAAATTAATCTTTCCTGCTGGTTTACCATCAACCATTCGCTCCGAACCCAGCCGGTACCTTTTCCCCTTCTGGGGATAATCTGGGTTCGCCTGGATCACTGCAAAATCACCTCCATACACCTCTGGTAGCTGGTATCGGAGAACTTGACCAGCACTCAGCCGCTCGATTTCGCCAGTCATAATATCTCCTGGTGAAGGTGGCTTTACCTTAGCCGCTTTCTTCTTGTTATCCACCGAAGTCATCGCTTCGGCTGACGCTCCCCCTCCAGCTACCTCTACCCCACTAGAAATCTTTTTTTTCTTTTTGCCAAACATTCCTGAGTTCCTTATATTAATACTACTTTATAGATATTTGTCTTAGTTGGTTTAATCCCCTAAATTTGCTCCTTGATCTTCAAAAAGGACTTGTATCTACCTCTTATCTGTCGCTTAATTAAGAATACAATAATATAGTCAAGAATTATATATCATATGTGATGTTTAAGTAATTATCATACAATATTTTGGTTAATTGTCAATAGTTTTTTGACTTTTAGGAAAAATCTGAAGGAAGCTAGTTCTCATGGGTGACTGGACATTCATCACCAATCACGGACGCAATATTCAATACAAGGACGGATGTGTTTTCCGCACATCCTTACGTATTATGACAAGGGCATAACCCTAAAGAAATAAGGCACCATCCTCACAAGACGAACTTATCTATACTGAGTCTTCTGGATGGTGAGTAGGTTCCGCACCTATAGTCTCACCATGGAATACTTCCCAGATAGCACCAAGGGGTTTAATATCGATGTAGTTAACCGCACCACCTTCTCTAAAGCGCTCACTCTTTAGGCTGGAGAAACCTTCCTTAATTAGTATTCCCGCAGTCTCATCCACATCATCAACTAAGAAGTTCAGGTGGTGGAGTCCTTCCCCATGCTCCATAAGGAAATCCTGATACACAGAGTCCCCATCAATGGGTTGGCACAGCTCCAGTTGCACTCCTCCAACCTGGGCTAGAGCTATCTTTTCCCTAGCCCAAGATGGCTTACCGTGGTATGTACGATCATAGACCAAAGGGGCCTCCCAGGCATAAATATCCCATGGGCCAATGCCTAAAATATTCCAGTAATTCTCGGCTACCTTCTGCACATCCTTAACTACAATAGCTACCTGATTGATCCCTTTAACCTTAACTTTGGCTGGGCTTACCTGTGCCGTGCCCGGATAGCGAATAGGTTTCGCACCTATGTTTCTACCATAGACTGCTTCCCAAATAGTACAGAGGGGTTTAATATCAATGTAATTATAGGTTCCCTTTTCTTCTCTGGGTTCCCAGCGCCCACTTTGTATGCTGGGGAAACCTTCCTTAGCCAGAATTTCTGCGGTTGCATCCACATCATCAACTAAGAAGTTTAGGTGGTTAAGTCCTTCCCCATGCTCCATAAGGAAATCCTGATAGATACTGACTCCATCAATGTGTTCCATCAACTCCAACTGTACCGCTCCTACCTGGGCTAGGGCCATCTTCGTCCTGGCCCACGCCGGCTTACCATAATACTTGTAATCATAGACTAAAGGGGCCTCCCAAGCATAAATATCCCATGGGCCAATGCCCAAGATATTCCAGTAATTCTCAGCCGCCAACTGTGCGTCCTTAACGACAATGCATACCTGATTAATCCCATTAACCTTGGCCTTGGCTGGGCTTAACTGTGCCACGTTTCACTCCTTTCAAAGTTAGATCGTTACTCCCCTTTACAGATATTAACAAACCACATTACTTTAATGCTCACCTCATGGTCCTGCTTGCGGCATTTGTTGCCACCTAAGGCTAATCCGGTTAGGTCATCACGTTTAACAAATATACGAGGTCCACCTAGCACTTCTGAAAGATGTGGCAACTCATGTAAAGGAGTTGGCCAGTTCCCCAAATTAACCCGTGGCAATTTTACTATTGATATGCCTATCTCCCTTAAAATATAAGAACTTAATCATGCCATGCCCTGTCAGCACTAACTATTATTGTGCTATAGCTCAACGGCGCCTTTATCAAGCAGGATTTCCATCACCCACCGTGCTGCCCTACCAACAATACTAGGGCACTTGTCCTCATGGCTTCCAGCTTTTTCAAATTTCGCCAGATCATCTGGATCCACGGGGTAATAGTGGCGACCGAAAAGCTGAACTTGGAGATGTGGGCAAAGAATGGTTCCATATTCGTTAATATACTTATCATAAAGCAACTTAGCCACTTGTACAGCATCCTCAGCTCGTTTCATATTAGCTTTGACGTGTTTGTGGAATGACACGTACTCTACCGGGCGACCAAAGAAATAATCAAGAACCATCGTCCCCCCTATTAGTCCTCCGCATGTTCCTATTACTTGGTCAGCTTGACCACCCTCATTGGAGGTTGCTACTCTAACTACTACGTCATCAATCCCAAGAAGCTCGTGGAATGTAGCTACTGTACACTGGCAGCAATTCTGAGAGTTTATTTCACAGTTGTAGCCCAGTTCATATGCTTTATCTAGCAGTTCTTGGCGAGACAAAGCCTTATATTTCCCTCTTACTTGTGCTTTAATCATCGCAGCCTCTCCCTTCTAATTATTTGGCTCTCTATAGAGCAATTAGGAATGCACCCTAAATCTATCCGAAGCAAAGCTCCTGCGAGGTATTCTATGATTTGACCTCTTCTTCTGTGTCCTTGTATTGCTACTTTACTACTTCGCTAAGCTTATCCTTGCTTTATCTTACGAGTGGCAAATACTGCATCCTAATCTTGGGTTTAAATCAATCGAGCGGTATGAAATCCCTCCCACATGGCGCTCATCACCTGACGCGACTCTACGCAATCACCGATAGCGTATACTTCTGGTAGCTTATCCTGTAGAGCTTCTAGAGGCTCTTTATTGGGTTCAAAGCCTACAGCGAGTATGATAGTATCAGCCTCTAAGGTACTCTTTTTACCCTCCTCATCGGCTATAATGAGACCTTCGTCTGTTATCTCCAGAACATTGGTGTGGGTCAAAATCTTAGCATTGGCTCCATCAAGTCGCTCCTGTAAGTCCATAGCGTTAATCCAGCATGTATCACGCATTGCAGTATAAAGTTCAACCGCTGTTACCTTCTTGCCCTCCTGTGCCAGGAATAAAGCAGTCTCACAGCCAACCAGACCGGCACCGATGATAACCGCCGATTCTCCAACTTCTGCCTTACCTAAGAGCACATCGGTAGCAGTGACCACCTTCTCTTTTTCTATCCCCCTCTGAATACCTGGAATCTCGGGAATGATTGGATTAGCACCGGTGGCAATGATGACGACGTCAGGGTTCATTTTCTGGATTAGGTCTGGTGTTGCTTCCTGCTCCAGCCTTGTGGTTACCCCGAGCTTTTTGATCTGGGTGATTAGGTAATTTAGCAGAAGCTTGTAATCCTGCTTAAAATCAGGCACTGCGGCTGGTATCAGATTTCCGCCCAGAGCATAACCTTTTTCCCATAAGGTAACCTGATGACCCCGCAACGCCGCGACTCTAGCTGCTTCCATGCCGGATGGACCTCCGCCGATAATGACCACGGATTTCTTATTTTCTGCCGGACTGATAATCGATTCTCTCTCCCGCCCGCAGGCTGGGTTGACGGCGCAACTGACGTGCTTACCATCAAGTAGTCTCTGGATGCAGCCATCATGGCATCCAGTACATGGAGTGATGTCTTCTAGCCTTCCCGCCTTCACTTTATTGGGCCACTCGGGGTCAGCGAGTAAAGACCTTGCTAGAGCAATGAAGTCAGCTTTCCCCTCCTTTAGTACCCTCTCGGCTAAATCCGGGTATCCGAGTTTACCTACAGTGATAACTGGGATGTTGACAACCTTTTTTGTCATCTCGGCTAGGTCCACTAACAAGCCCGGTGGTTGTGCTGTTGGCGGCTGAGCCCAATTATTGGTCTCGTAGCAGCCAGCGTTAATATGAAGGGCATTAACCCCTGCCGCTTCTAACCTACGGGCTATCTCAAGCCCTTCCTCAATATCACGTCCTCCCTCTAAATAGTGAGTAAGACCGTACCTGTAGATTATAGGAAAATCGGCTCCAGCCCCTCTCTTTGCAGCTGCGAGAAGCTCTAGAGGAAGCCTAAGCCTGCCATCTAAATCACCACCATACTTATCAGTTCGCTTATTCCAGAGCGAGGTTACAAATTGGTCTATAAGGTATCCCTCGTGGGCATGTATCTCTATAGCGTCTATCCCAGCGGAGCTTATTATTTTACAGCTAAGTTCATAGTCGGCTACTAGTCCCTCGATTTCTTCAATGGTTAGCTCGCGTGTTATGATGTCGGGATTCCAGAAACAAGGTATGGAAGATGCTGACACAGTCCCGCCGTGAGGCAGAGCCGGGTTAGGAGTAAAGATACACCCAAAGCCAGCCGTCAACTGCACGCAAACCTTAGCTCCGTAGTCGCGAACAGCCTCGGCTAAGTCATTAAGCCAACGGATACATCTTTCACTATCAACCACAGGTTCTATCCAGGATGGTTCTATTCTTGTACTAGGTCGCATACAGCTGGGTATTATCAGCCCAGCTCCTCCCCTGGCTCGAGCAACATAGAAGTCTATAGCCCGCTGCGAGAAGCTGCCTTTCTCTGTTGGCTCGTTAAGCCCCGTCAGCATGGCAGCCATTATAATTCGGTTCTTTACGTGAAGCCTGCCTATTCTCCCAGACTCAAATAGCTTCACCTCTTAGCTCCTTATCTAGGCCCGATAATATAACCTTTGGCTAGGACAGGGAAGATAGCCTCTAACTAATGTTATTCCTCTATATGTTTTCGTCGAGTTCGACAATGATACCGCCGGGCTTGATTTCAAAATATGCCCAGCGTTTACCATAGGGATTAATACCACCTACCACCATATTTGCCTGTTTCCGTAATTCTGACACCCTCTCATCCCAATTTGAGACCTTAAAGGCTATATGGTGTAGCCCTTCACCTTTGGTTTTAAGAAACTGGCCCCACAGTGAACCTTCCTCCAGTGGCTGAAGCAGCTCCAATTCTACTGACTCCAAGTTAGCATGGGCAGCATTTAGCCTAAACGGCTGGCCTACGAACATCTCCTTAAAGATTAGATTTCTTGAGATTTCCCAGGGCCCAATGCCCAAAGTCAAAGAGAGGAATTCGGCAGTCTGCTCAACGTCTTTCACTACGACTCCTATATGGTGGGGTAATCCCAAAGTAACAATACTCGCTGACATATCCAGGCCTCCTTTTTTTATTGCTTACTATCTCGTATGCACCCAAAGACTTAAATACACCGGCGACTCATCATAATTACGTCTACCAACTTCCCTCCTTTTTGCTAGAACAAATGGGAGAACTCGTTTTGGGTTCTCCACCAACAAGGTATGAAATCGCTATAGATATTATCTCCCGATACAGGTTGAAGCAAGCCTAGTTGTACTTGCCCCACCAGAGCAAACACTAACCTCATCTTGAAGTCAACTGATTCACCATGATAAGTTTGGTGACGAAGCGCTGGAGGCACTACCTATAATATATCCCTTGGGCCAATGCCTAAGATATTCCCGTAGTTCTCCATTATCGCCTGCACATCCTTAACCACAATACATATCTGATTAATCCCTTTAACCTTGACTAAACTTTCCTCTCCCATATTTAGTATCCTTGCTACATCTCAACTATTCAGTTGCGTTTTCCAGCATCTCACAAATACATGTATACCTAGTACCTTGGTTCAATTAGTGAAACATAGAGGTTGTCCGGCTCAACGACATACGCATACTTCCATTGCCCCGAGGAGACTTCTACTGTCTGTGGCGGACACAGGAATTTTATGCCCTTTTTCTGTAGATTCTCATACGCTTTTTCTATGTTACTAACCCCAACAGCAAACTCCATAGGACCAAGGTGTCCCCAGCTTTTCTTAAAAGGTGTAGGCTTATCGGGCGGAAGAATTTGAATGGGTTCAATCCAGGCTCCATGGTAATTTGCTATCATTGCACACCTTATTTTTGGAGGCTTGGCGGGGTACATAGTAGCCATAGAATAAGAAACTTCAGTAATGTCGAAAACCAAGTCCGTAAATCCGAGTTCCCGATAAAATTTCAGTGACCTATCCATATTTGAAAGACCAAAACCTACATGATTTACTCCTTCTACCTTCAGTTCTGTTCCCAAACTCTTACCCATCTCCCAGTCAATAAATTCCACGAGACCATTATCCAGATCTCTCATGTATGCATAATTAGCTGCCGTATTATAAGGAGGAAAGCGACTAAGTGCTGGCGTAAGCGCAGCTCTAACGTCTTTATCTACTAGTTGCTCAAATATCTTTCTGGCACTTACGCGTGTATTAAAGCAAACCTCGGCAATGCCAATATCTGCCCAGAGTCTAGTCAAAGCTGCCGTGCAAGGCTCAGATTTATCCGGAGGTAAAAGCTGGACAAGCTTAATCATTCCCAGACCAAGTGGGCCCGTATTTTGGTTTTTTAGCATAACTACCCTGGCTTTTGTCTCAGGTTTGCCGGTAACCTTCTCCATCCCGGGAAGAGAACCTGTGTAATCAAACATTACTTCTGTAAAGTCTAGGAGTTCACCATAGAATTTCAGCGACCTATCCATATCTGAAACGCCAATTCCCACATAATTTACGCCTCGAAACATTGTTGTTTCCCATCCTTTCTCGTATCATTTCCTTGCTCTTCTAATAAGTTGTCTTGTTCATGTACTAACCCATCATTACTCCTATTTACCAATATTAAAATATTAACAAACCAAACTCGTTTAATACTCAGTAGTAGATTTTCGCTTTTGTACGCCTGCGACTGTAGCTCAAGACTGCTTTGTCGCCGGTTACCATGACCTCTTTCACAAAGCTCCGTATAAAGGCTATCCTTTCAGTTACTTTTTTATGGGTTTTACTTAATCACTTAATCAATAAAGATGGCAATGGCTATTAATTTCAATACCTCCATCAATAGCCAAGTCCTGGCCGGTTATGTGGGAAGACTCGTCAGAAGCCAAAAACAAGGCTAGCTGAGCGACTTCCTCCGGCTGGCTAAATCTACCTGTAGGTGCTGCTGCCGCCCAGCTCTTAATAATCTCCGGGTTATCCTTTATCACATTCATTGCCAGCGGCGTAAGGACTAGACCGGGCTTGATACAATTAACCCGAATGTTTTGGGCGGCAAACTCAACAGCCACTACCCGTGACATAGAGATTACTGCCCCCTTAGAAGCAGAATAGAGAGATATACCGCGCTGCCCTACATCCGCGGATATAGATGCCGTATTTACGATTGATCCTCCCCCTGTCTTGAGCATTTCGGGGATAGCATACTTCATGCCAAGCCAGACACCCTTAACATTAACGTCCATAATTTTGGCGAAACCCTCCTCTGTACACTCTGTCGTGGGCACTCCCTGACCGCTAATACCAGCGTTATTATAGAGGATATCTAATTTCCCATAGGCATCAACGGTTGTCCTAACCATATTCTTGACGTCTTCTGCTTTGGAGACGTCAGCCTTAACAAACATACCATCACCGCCAGCCTGCTTAATCATCTTGACCGTCTCCTGTCCAGTCTCAGCCACACAGTCAATAACAACCACTTTTGCCCCCTCTTTAGCGAACAGAACTGCCGCTGCTCGTCCCATTCCAGAGCCAGCCCCAGTTATAATAACTACCTTATTATCTAGTCTGCCCATTTTGTTGCCTCCCTATATTTTTGGGTTCTATATTCATATTCCCCTTACATTGTGCCTCTTACCGTCTCAATTTGCCTACTGGTGCCACCGCTACATAACATAAAGCAAGCGGTGAAGCTACAACTCAGCCATCACACAATACAATATCCGTGCTCTTCTATCACTTGCAGCTTCTACCGCCCTCTGGGCTACCTTTATCTCTTCCAAGGGTTGCCCTCCAAAGGCTACATTTAAGAGGCCCCTCGGAAGAATATACTCGGTAGCCACAGGGCTATCTGAGGAAATCTAATTAGTAGAGCTAAAGCAACGGCCTGAATTACCACAAACGGCCAAACCGACCTATAGATATCCGCCATAGTTACCTCTTTAGGCGCAACTCCCTTCAAAATAAACAAGGTAAAACCAAAGGGAGGTGTCAATATAGCCATCTGGCAATTTACTATATAGAGAACACCGTACCAAACAAGGGAGAAACCAAGCTTCGCCACTATAGGGATATAGAGGGGAGCAACAATAAAAAGCATGGCCGTATCATCCAGAACCATACCCATCAATATGAAGGTAAGTTGCATTACTACTATTATCATCAATGGACCGCCACCTACCGAGTAAAGAATCTGCTCAACCGCATGTGTGGCACCTAGACCATCAAAGACACTAGAGAAAGTAAGGGCAGCCATAAAAATCCACAGTACTAGGGTAGTAGTCTTCAGAGTCTCATCGCATATCTCTTTAAAAAGCGGCCAACTTAGTCTGCGGTAAATGGCAGCAATCGCCAGAGCACCAACGGCACCTATAGCAGAACACTCGAGTAAGGTGGTCACTCCCATGAACAATAGCCCTAAGACTATGAAGATAAGGATTAGTGGGGATATCCCAGCCCCTAGCGCTCGGAATTTATCTCCCCAGCCAACCCGTTCTTCAGGCGGTACTGGTGGGCCAAGATGTGGTTGAAAGCGGCATCTGATAATAATATAGACTATATACATAAAGGCTAAAAGGAAGCCAGGCACGATACCAGCTATCCACAGGTGGCCAATGGATACCTTGGCTATAACGCCATAGAGAATGAAATTCACACTAGGTGGGATGAGAAAACCCAGGCCCCCACCGGCTAGGACAACACCAACTGCCAATATCTTGTCATACTTCCTCTTAAGCATTGCTGGCAAGGAGATAGTGCCGCTAGTTACTGTGGAAGCCACATTTGTCCCTGACATCATTGATACCAAGCAAGAAAACCCTACATCCCCCATGGCTAAGCCCCCTCTGATACCACCCATCCAGAGGTATATCGCCTGAAAAAGCCTATCAGCTATCCCTGACCGGGCAAGAGTAAGACCCATAAGGACAAACGGTGGCAGGGCGATGAGTGGATACCACCCCATGAAAGAATAGCCGCCGAAGAACGCCATATTTGTGGCACCCTTGCCGTATAAGGCAAGGGCACTAATAGTGCCGACAGCGGCTATGATCATGAAAATCTGTCGCCCGGTTAGAAGCAACAGCATCATAGAGGTGAACATAAGCACAGTAATAATTGCTATGCTCATTGTATCGGTTTCTTTCTGATGATAGAGAGGTCCCTGAAGAAGCAAGCCATTGCTTGGAGCAGTATTAGCACAACCCCAACTACCATAATAATTTTGATAGGAGCCAGAGGAGGTGCCCAGGGAGTTTGAGAATGTTGTCCCAGACTCAAGCTAAATTCAACATTACGGATACCGCCTATTAAGAACACAATAAGCCATACGCCCACAGGGAAAAAGGTAGCTACGTCAGCAATAGCCCGTTTCCTCGGGGACCACCGAGAGTACAGGGCATCCATTCTGACATGTCCTTCAGTAAGAAGAACGTAGCCACCACCAATGAAAAAGTAAGTCCCCATAACAAACGTTGCCAACTCGACTGACCATTCAAGAGGATTGTTAAAGGCGTACCTACAGATAGCCTCGAGTAGCAAAATAAACACCAGTAGGACAATGCCACCGATACTCAGACCTTTCCCTATCCGTAGCATCACTGACTCGACAGCTTTCACATAAGCTACTACTGCCTTAGGCATTTTGGCCCCCGAAAATCAAAATCACTTCGAACTCAGCCTTCCCTAGCGGCTTTTTACACTAGGGAAGGCTGAGCATTACTACATACCCTCTTTTACCTTGTGACGAGGGTTAGCTATACAAACGAACTAACTTCGTTCCCTTAGATACATGTCCCCATTCTGCCCCACCACCATGTCACTGCCACTACCGCTTAGACTCTTGATGTTCTTTTAATATCTGTATTACCTGATTGCACCTGGGGCTGATCTCGGCCCACTCGTCCCAGGTCTTCATGGCAATATCCTCCAGTCTCGCCCAATCCTCGTCAGAGAAAGTTGTGACTGTGTAGTACTGCAGATAGGTTTCCTGACCACCATAATAGAAAGTCATTGTCGCATTTGCCAGGTCTCCCATTGACAAGATGAAGATATCTTGTATGTCTTCAGGCAGGGAATTCCACGTGTCCTCACAGAATATTGTCCACATAATCCAGCCGCCGCCGAAGGGCTGCTCGAGAATATAGGGGAAAACCTCATACCAGCCGTTATCATGACCCTCCTGGGCGCCGCACCATCCACCAATCCCGTCTATGACGCCTGTTTGACCGGCTAGATAGAATTCTTCAGGGGGAATCATTATACTTGTAGCACCTGCGTCATCGAGGATATTAGCCACATTCTCAAAGCCAACTAGCTTCAGGCCAGCAAGGTCCTCGAACGTTTCAACCGGTCTTGAGGTAAGTAACTGAGAAGGGTCTCCGGTCTGCATACCCAGCATTTTGATGCCATCTATCTCCTCCCAGGCCTCGAAGAAGAGGTCTTTCAATCCTTCATCTTCATACAGGACCTTGGCTTCCATGGCATTTTCCCAACCAAATGGTATATAACCCTCGAGCGGGGCTAGATCAATGGGAACAGCCACACAAGGACCAGTAGTCCAGGAAATGTCAACGGTTCCGTCCTGTAGTGCTGGTAGTAGTTGGTCATCGGGCACAAGCTCGCAAGAAGTAAAACCCTCGATTTTAACTCGTCCGTTTGACGCTGCCTCAATTCGGTCTAACCAAGGTCGTTGATACGCCATATACTGGGCAGGCATACAGGTCGTCTGAAACCTCAAAGTAATTACCTCCGGTTCTGCTGCTGGCCCTGGTAGTGCTGGGGCTCGAGCACAGCCACCCGATAGGGGAATAGCTATTGCCAACACAGTGATAACCACGATCAATTTTAGCAAGTTTTGTCTTTTCACTTAAAACCTCCCTTTAAATTTCTACTTTGTAGACATTCCTCAATATTACTCATTTCATAATATCACCTCCTCTCATTTGATGAGCGCTTTACTCTTAGACAGCCTGGTAACTAAACCGGCTTAACTTTCCTCATTATGTCACGCACAGCATCAAGCGCGCTATCTAGTTCGTCCTCAGCTATTACACAGGGAGGGCCGATAGGCTGTCGCCTGGGATAGCCATCATACCGTGATGTAAGAACACCCTTTTCTAAACACTGGCTCCATATGCGCTCTCTAGCTTTCGTCACCGCCTCTAGACTAAACGTACTGTCGGTAGTTTTATTGAGGGCTATCTCGAAGGATTGGTATAGTCCCCTACCCATAACATCGTCTACGCACGGGAGTGGTAAAAATTCCTTAACTAGGCGCTCATGGATATGTTCACCTAGCCTAGCTGACCTCTCCGCCAGCTTCTCTTCCTTATAGATCCTTAAGGCAGCTCTTGCGGTGGCGATGCAGACAGGATTGGCATCAGCACTTGTGGCAGCCATAAACCCTCTAGCCGGGAAATTCTTACAGATCCTGTCACTAACTCCTACTGCGCCGAGGGGTAAGTAAAGGCTGTTAATTCCCTTACCCATGGTCATTATATCAGGCACAACATTCCAGTGCTCTATGGCAAACATCTTACCTGTTCGGCAAAAGCCATTCATTACCTCGTCGGTAATGAGCAATATATCATGGTCACTGCATATCTTTCTTATTATTGGCCAATACTCATCCTGTGGCCAGATCAGGCCTCCGTTCCCCTGTACCGGCTCAGCAATAAAAGCAGCTATGGTGTCTTCCCCCTCCTGTTCAATAATGCTTTCGAGTATCCTGGCGCAGAGCATATTGCAGGAGGGGTATTTGAGACCGTAGGCACAACAATAACAATGGTAATTAGGTATACGAACTACGCCGGGGCACTCGTGTCCAAAGTCAGCCATGCCAACTCCGCTGAGACTCCTAGTGAGAACAGAGCCACCGTGGTAACCATGGGCCAAGCAGATGATTTTATACCTATCCCCCTGACCACGACCTTCCCAATAGAATCTAGCTATCTGTATTGCTACCTCATTAGATTGCGTTCCAGTGTTGGTGAAATAGACATGATTAATATCACCAGGAAGAACCTCAGCCAGCTCCGCGGCATACTCGATCGCAGGTATAGTGCTCTGGGGGAATGCCGACCATATATGACTTAACTTTTGTATCTGCTCATAGGCGGCATCGCTAATTTCTTTTCGACTGTAACCTAAATTCATGCAATGGATATTGCCGGAGGACATATCCGTATACTGCTTACCATCTGTATCCCATAGCTTAGCACCCTTACCTCTTTCCCAAATTATTTTAGGCGGCTGCCTGGGTTGTTGTAATGCGTGGATAAAATGCGCCAAATCCTTTTCGACGAGCTCTTGTGTTCGCTTGGTAACTACCATCTCTTTTTACTCCTATCATTATTCTTTAATATACTCTAAACACTGATGCATTATGCTCAATACGTTCCTTGAGATGCATAAGCTGTTACATTAAATCGGCCCCCTAATTTTGAGTTCAACTCTAGGTGTTGGTATCGCACCAACACCTAGAGTTGGAAAAGATAAAGGAGGATTGAAGAGGAAAGGATTGCTAAAAGTCATTTGGATTAATCCATTTAATCTTCATTCTACCCGCTTTGGTAAGTGAATTCCATCACTAGCTATTTGTATTCTGAACCAATAATTTCTTCTAGTGATTAGCCAACATTCCTCTTACCTGTGGCGTGGCCATATTAAAAATTCCGGCATAATTGTTTTAGTGATGCTAATCATTTTCGCCATATGCATAATTAAAATGTTTAGGCTGTTGACAAAGTTTTTTATTAGGAATATAGTTGCTTAGCAGTTGTCCAGATAGGGATGGCTATGAATAAAATCAGGTTACTGATTATCGATCGTTATCCAGTGTTCCGGGAAGGCTTATGCCAACTCTCTTCTAAGGAAAAAGATATAGAGTGTGTTGCCGTTGCCGAGAACGGTGAAGAAGGCGTTAAGCTAGCCAAGCAACTTGTACCCGACGTGGTACTAATCGATATTGACGTGCCCGCAAGGGATGATAGCAGCATCATCAAGCAGATTAAAGCGGCTTGTCCAAACACCGCTGTTGCCATACTGACTCACATCAAAGATGAGAGCTTTATAGTTGCTTGTCTACGGGCCGAGGTGAATGGCTATTTGTTGAAGGATACCCCTGTTGCAGATCTGATGAATGCTATTCGCAT